>Ga0209709_10002452_pt1 | contig 16138 bp, 15 predicted proteins | sample ArcticOcean_MG_C_2_FD_187435 | JGI IMG/M metagenome (GOLD analysis project Ga0209709, IMG submission 187435) | Marine microbial communities from western Arctic Ocean - ArcticOcean_MG_CB4_136 (SPAdes) (version 2) | ecosystem: Environmental > Aquatic > Marine > Oceanic | place: Arctic Ocean... | reverse complement strand
CTGGATACTTCCTCGTTAAATAAACCTCTATTTGAAAATTCTATTAAAAAAATACCTATTATAAAAGATATTAAATAACTTCCATTGTCACCAAGATATGCTTTTCCAAAAAAATTGAAAAATAGAAAAACAATCAATGCTAATAATGTTACTTCTAGTACTGTTGTTTCAACATTAAAATTAAATTTATGTTTTAAGTAAAGAATACAAAGTATCACCATAATATAATAAACAGTTACAAGTGTATTAAGACCATCTAGGAAGTTTGTTCCATTGATGAGTATTAATAAACAAAATATAGTAAATATTAATTTAAATTGATAAATTTCTAGAAAGCTGTCTATGAATTCTATTCTTACAGATTCTATAAATATTTCTGAAATAAATAAAAATATACTTAAAATAAGTGTTTGAAAAATAATTCTTTTAGTCGGAGATTTTAAAATTTCTAGATCAGATAATATTCCAATTATAGCCATTAACAATAAAAAGATTTTTAAAACATTGTATTCTGATGTTAAAAAAAATAAACACGATATAAAAACTAAGACACCACCAGAAAAAGGAATATCGTCACCTTGGTTTAAGAAAAATTTATGACTAAGGTTTTTACTGGGGTCTATAAAGTAATTTTTTTTAATTAATAACTTGTTTAATAAAATAAAAAAGATAAATAAAATTCCTAGAATTTCAAGGTAGCCCATTAATTTTAGATCATTTCTTTTTTAGCTAGCTTTAGATCACTTTCAATCATGTCTTTAACTAAATCAAAAAAAGTAAATTTCGGTTTAAATTTTAAAGCCTTAAAAGCTTTAGTCGCATCTCCTAAGAGATAATTAACTTCATTTGGTCTAAAATACTTTTTATCAATTTTAATAATTATTTTTTTCTTTCCTTTAGATTTTATATAGCCCACTTCATTTAAGCCCTTACCTGACCATAAAATATTTATTCCAAGAATTTTTGCAGCTACATTAATAAAATGTCTGACTGTATAAGTTTTTCCTGAAGCAATAACATAATCTTGTGGTTTAGATTGTTGTAAAATTCTCCACTGCATTTCAACATAATCCTTTGCATGTCCCCAGTCTCTTTTTGCATTCAAATTACCTAAATAAAGAGTTTCTTTTGAACCAAGTGTTTTTTTTGTAAGAAATCTTGTGATTTTTCTCGTCACAAAAGTTTCGCCTCTTCTGGGGCTTTCATGGTTAAATAAAATTCCATTACATGCATATAATCCATAAGATTCCCTGTATACTGATGTCATCCAATATGAATAGATTTTAGCTACTCCATAAGGTGACTTTGGGTGAAATTTTGATTTTTCATTAAATTTTTTAACATTATATCTTTCACCAAACAATTCTGATGTGCTTGCTTGATAAAATTTTATATTTTTCATTTTTAAAAATCTAATTGCTTCTAAAATTCTTAATGTTCCAATTCCTGACACTTCAGAGGTAAATTCTGGATTTTCAAAAGATACACCCACATGACTTTGTGCACCTAAGTTATAAATTTCAGTGGGCCTAATTTTATGTATTATGTTGTATATACTGTTAGTGTCTGTCAAATCTCCATGGTGAAGAAAAAAATTAGTTTTATTATGAGGGTCGACATATAAATGATCAATTCGTGATGTGTTAAAACTAGAAGATTTTCTTATAATTCCATGAACAATGTATTTTTTTTTTAAAAGTAATTCGGCTAAATAGGACCCATCTTGTCCTGTTATTCCAGTTATTAATGCTACTTTTTTTTTCATTTTCCAAATATAAATAATCTTAATATAGAAATTAATATTAAAAAACCATCTTTAAATTCTTTGACCTTTTTTTTTCCAGCCATTCTGCGTCTTTCATGCGTAGGTAGTGTTGTCATTTTATACTTCATAAAATTAGCTTTTATCGGAAGTTCAACACAAAATGAAAAATCACTACTTTTAACTTTTAGTAATTTAAATGCTTTTGTGGAACCCATAACATAAGTAAATAATACATCTGAAATATTTAATCTAAATAAAATATTACACATTATGGTAAAAATTTGATTACCAATATAAGTCAAAATTGTATCATCATCACTACCAGCATTTTTTGCATACCTGGTATTAAAAACAAAATGATTACCCTGATTCAATTTAGTTCTCATTTTTTTTAAGTATTTAGGGTTAAATGCTCCATCAGCATTAAAGATACAAAAATATTTAGTTTTAACAGAAAGTATTCCTTGTGAAAGAGCGCTGCCATATCCATTTTTTTTTTGAAACATAATTTTGCATTTATATTTTTTTATTGAATTAAAAGTTGAAACGTCATCTTTGGGCATCACAATAATTTTTTTTACAGAAAATTTTTGTAGCTCCCTTATTACTTTTGGTAAAGATTCTGATTCAAATTTAGCGGGAATTACTAATGTTACATCTTTCACAAAAAAACAATCTTTCTATAAGTAAATTTTTATTTTTTTTAGCAAGGCAAAACTTGTAAGTCTTACCACGTAAAATAATGATATTAAAATATTATATTTTTCATAGCAATAATAAAGTTTAAATGAATCTAGTAATTTTTGAGCTAAAGAAGAAGATAGTGAGTTTTCCGTCATTCTCCAAGATGAAAAAAAAATATCTAAACCTTTGAGAGATTTTTCTTTTTTTGATAATCTAAGCCACAATTCATAATCTTCTTTAGTTTTTAAGGAGCAAAATTCATTTTTTAACAAAATTTTTTTTGAAATCATTACTGTGGATAAGCCAATATCACAACTCTTTAATAAGTTTTGATAATTCAATTCTTTTTTAATTCTAAATTTTCCAATAATTTTTGAATATTTATCTATTATTGAGTAACTAGTATGACTAAAATTTAATTTATTCTTTTTCATAAAATTAAATTGACTCAACAATTTATTTTTTTTCCATATATCGTCCGCATCACAAAATGCAATATAATCTCCTTTCGCTTTCAAAATTCCTTTGTTGCGTGAATTACCAGGACCTATAGTTTTTTTATTGACTAAAATTTTTTTATCTTTAATTTTTTTTAATACATTTTTTACAAATATCAATTCATTTTGGTTTACATCATCATAAATTAAAATTATTTCAAAATTTTTATAAGATTGATTGACAATTGATTTAATAGTTTTTTCAAAGTATTTTTTTTTTTTAAAATAAGGTATAATAACACTAATATTAATTTTCTTTTTCATGACATATTTAAATTAAAAATTAATTACTTTTCTAAAATTTCTTAAAAACCTGGCTAAAAAAATTAAATAAACAAATATAATATTTTGGCCATTGTCTATCCTAATTTTAGTATTCTCTTTTAGATATTTTATATAACTAAGTCTCGAAGATATTCCGCCACTTCTAAATTTTCCTAAAATTTCCCCTTTCTTAGTAGCCATGCCTTTTAATTTAAAGTGCACAATCATTCTATAAAACAAATCATAATCAGAGGAATATTTGTACTTTAGATTGTACAATCCAACTTTTAATTGTGATTTTTTTTTTATAAAAAAACCTACTGAATGTGATGTATAAAATCCAAAGCTCCACTTTATTTTTTTTGGATTATATCCATGTAATAATTTATATTTATTTACACTTCCAAATAAAAAATCTAATTTTTTATTTAAATTAAAATACTTACTAACAATGCTAAGTGCTTGTGGGTAATAAATATCATCAGAGTTAAGAATTCCAATAATGTCACCAGAACATTTTTTTATGCCTTTATTCATAGCATCGTAAAGTCCTTCATCTTTTTCACTAACCCAATATGCTATTTTATTTTTGTGTTTTTTTATTAAATTAATTGTATTGTCTGTTGAACAACCATCAATTATAATATGTTCATAGTTTCTATAAGATTGTTTGTCTAAACTTAATATACATTCCTCTAAAAAACTTTCTGAATTTTTCGTTACTGTAATAATGGAAATTTTATAATTCTTATTCAATTTGGTAACTTTTGTAAATTTTAATTATAATTTTTATAGTACCAGTCTAAAGTTTTATTTAAACCCTCTGATAATGACACTTTTGGCTTCCAACCTAGGTTTTTTATCACTCTACTATCCAGTATCTTTCTTGGAGTTCCATCTGGATACTTTCTATTAAATTTTAATTTTGATTTATTATTTATAGTTTTTGAAATTATCTGTGCTATTTTTTTTATACTATATTCATTGTCACTTCCTACATTAATAACCGATTCTTTCTTTAAGTAATTAATCAAAAATTTATTTTTAGATATTTTTTTTTTAATTAGCAATAAAATTGCTGACGCTATATCATCAACGTACATTATTTCTCTTTTTGGACTGCCTGAGCCCCAAATTTCAACTTCTTTATTTTTGTTTTTATTAGATTGTACAAACTTCTTAATTAATGCTGGTATAAAATGACTATTCTTTAAATCAAAATTATCATTTGGTCCGTATAAATTACATGGCATAACAGTTAGATATGAGGTCCCATATTGCTTATTAAAATACTCACAAGCTTTTAATCCAACAATCTTTGCTAATGCATATGCTTCATTTGTTTTTTCTAATTGTCCTGATAGAAGATACTCTTCTTTTATTGGTTGTTTGGAGTTCTTTGGGTAGATGCATGAGCTACCTAGATTAATTAAATGTTTAACCTTATGTTTGTATGCACTTTTAATTAAATTCATTTGTATCGAAATATTTTCATCTAAAAACTCAACAGGATAATTAGAATTTGCCCAAATACCACCAACTTTACCTGCACAATTTATTATTATATCAGGTTTTATTTTTCTTATAAATTCATCTACTTTTATATGATCACATAAATTTAATTTTTTTCTGTTTATGGTAATTAAGTTCTTAAAATTTTGACTCCTAAAGAAACTACATAAAGATGAGCCCACCATGCCATTATGGCCAGCAAGGAATACTTTAAGATTTTTTAGCTTAGCTTTCATTAAAAAATTATTTTATAATCTTATATATTACCCTTGTCATAAACATATAAAAAAATCATATAGTAGAGCTAGACTTTGTAAAATTAAAATGAATATATTTATCAAAAATACTATATTAGTAATAAATGAGGATATAAATTACTAAAATGAAAATTAATTTAATTATATTTATATCAGAATTCAATCGTGGTGGAGCGGGAAATTCACTCTTTAGACTCTGCAAATACCTGCCAAAAAACTTATATAATATTAATGTTATTTGTCTAAATAAATGTGCCTATAAAAATGAATTAAAAGAAAATTTTATAACTGTTTATGAAATTTTTTCAAAAAAAACTTCTTTAGCCATGTTTGAAGTTAAAAAAATTACAAAAAAAATAATCTCGAAAAAATATAAAAAGAATATTTTCATATCAAATATTTATTATTCTAATATTTTATCAATTATATTTTTAAGAAACCTTAAAATGAAAATCATATTGATAGAAAGAACGCCTTTTGAAGAACTATCAATTTATTTTGGTATTATAAATTTAATAAAAAAAAAAATTATAAAATTTCTTATAGGCTTCACCTATAAATATGCTGATGTGTGTATCTCTAATTCAAAATATATATCTAACCAATATAATAAAGTATATAATTTAAATTTTAAAACAATTTACCCACCTTCATTTATTAAAATCAATAATTTTAAAAAAAAAACTTTTCCTAAAAAAAAATTATATCTTGGTACCGTTTGTAGATTATCTGAAGAAAAAGGTTTAAAAGATTTTTTAAATATTATTCCCAAAATAAAAATTGATTTAAAGTTTTTTATAATAGGAGATGGGCCCGATAAACAATATCTAAAAGAAATAACTTCAAAACTTGGTATACAAAAAAAAATAATTTTTTTAGGTTTTTTAGATTCCCAACAAGTTTATAAGCAATTAAAAAAAGTTGATTTATTTATTAACTGTTCTTATTTTGAGGGATTTCCCAATTCAGTTGTAGAAGCTTTAAGTGCTGGTGTTCCAGTAATAGCATCACAAAGTTATGGTGGTATTAATGAAATTATAAAAAACAAAAATTTTGGATATATCTATAAAAATCAAGAGGATTTAATCAAAAATATAACAAACTATAGTTTGGGACTTAAAAAATTTAATTTTACAAAAAAAATAATAAGCAAACATTTAAAAGATTTTTCAATTGAGCGTAATATAAAAAAATATTCTAATGTTTTTAAAAAGATTTAATTATAGTTTTCTAATTTTTGAAAACTTTATCTCTATCAATTTTTATTAAAAAAAGTTTAAACAATTGTATAATAAAATTTTTGTAAAAAATCTAAAATGTATTTTAGACCCTTCCTATTATTATGGTAAATATCTAGAATAATTCATTATTAACCATTTTAAATACGATTTGCTTAAATGAAATTTTAGAAGTCCATCCAAGTTTTTTTTTTATAAAATTGGTGTTTGCTGTGTAACTTTTTATATCAACTTTTCTTTGTAATTTTTTAGTATTATATTTTAACCTATTTTTATTTATCTTTAATAGCCTAAAAACTTCATATACAAAATCTTTAATGCTGTATTTTTTTCCTGAACCAATCACAAAATCGTTTGGTTTTTTTTGTTGTAACATGAGCCACATAACTTTTACATATTCGGGTGCCCAACCCCAATCTCTATAAATATTAATATCTCCTAAATAAAGATTTAATGAATTATTTTTTTTCATTTTTAATGAAGTATCTATTATTTTTTTTGTAACAAAATGTTTAGATCTCAGTGGTGACTCGTGATTAAATAAAATTCCACTACAAGAATAAAGATTATGTGCCTTTCTATAAATTTTTGACAGCCAAAATCCTGATGCTTTTGCAACACCATAAGGACTCTGTGGGTCAATTAATGAATTTTCACTGTAATGACTTATCTTTTTATTACCAAAAATTTGGCCAGACGCTGCATTAAATATTTTTATCTTTTTATTAATATCTTTAACCGACATAAGTATATTCAAAATTCCTATAGTATTACTCTTTAAAGAAGTATCTGGGTGCTTAAATGACTTCACGACAGAAGAATCACCTGCAAAATAATAGATTTCTTTAATACTAATGTCTTTCTTTATCAATTTATTTAAAAATTTTTTATTTAAAGCCGTGCCTTTAATAACAGTCACTTTATTTATTATTTTTAATCTCTTAAGTCTCGATAAATTATTTAATGAATTATTTCTTGTTATTCCTACTATTTTATAATTCTTTGTAAGTAAAAAATGTGCTAAATATGATCCATCTTGACCACTAATCCCAAAAATTAATGCTGTCTTTTTTTTTATCATAGTATTTTATTAAAATAGTTTGAAATTATCAATAATGTATAATAATTGTTTCTTAATTACTATACATACAATAACACCATGAATTTAAAAGAAAAAAAGTATCTTACTAAACTAATTAATAAATATCAGATTAAAGATTCAAGTAAATATCTTTTGTCACCAAATTCTTTTTCTAATGAAGACATAATCTGTGGAATAGAGATTCTTCTGTCAAAAAAAATTACCATGTCCAACTTAACAAAAAAATTTGAACATGCATTTGCAAAATATATTGGTGCAAAATACTCTCTAATGGTTAATTCTGGATCCTCTGCAAATCTATTATCAACTTTTGCACTAGTAAACCCTATGAAAAAAAACAAATTAAAAAGAGGAGATGAGTGCTTAATACCTTCCCTTTGTTGGTCAACTTCTTTGTGGCCAATTGTGCAAGCAGGTTTAGTTCCAAAATTTGTAGATATTTCAATAAATACATTAAATATTTCAATTGATGAAATTGAGAAAAAAATTAATAAAAAAACTAAAGCAATTATGGCCGTGCATGTTTTGGGAAACTCAACTAATATGGATATGCTAAAAAATATTGTTAATAAAAATAAACTATACTTGATTGAAGATACTTGTGAATCACTAGGTTCAAAATATGGCAATAAATATTTGGGAAACTTTGGAAATTTTGGCACATACTCATTTTACTACTCTCATCAAATAACTAGTGGAGAAGGTGGCATGATTATTTGTAATGATAAAGATGATTATAACATTATTCACTCTCTCAGAGCACACGGGTGGGATAGAGGACTAAAAAATAATAAAAACAACTTTAACTTCATTAATTCTGGTTTCAATGTAAGACCAAGTGAAATTTCAGCTGCAATTGGCTATAGTCAATTTAAAAGACTTAATAAGTTTAAAAAAGTTAGATTCACAAATAGAAATAAAATTATTTCTTCATTAAAAAATTCAAGTAGATGGAAAAATCAATTTACCTTTATAGAACCAACTAAAAAATTACAACCAAGCTGGTTTGGTTTGCCTATTTTAATAAATAGAAAACTTTTATCTAAAAAAAAAAATTTTTTACATTATTTAAATAGAAACGGAATCGAAACAAGACCAATAATAAGTGGTAATTTTGTTAATCAAAAATCAATAAAGTTGTATAACCTTAATCCTGATAAAACTAAATTTAAAAGTGCACAAGAAATTGAGGATAGAGGTTTTTTTATTGGGATTCACATTGATTCAATTTCAGATAAAAAATTATTATTTATTCGCGACAAACTTTTAATGATAAATGAAATTTGATAAATTGAAGTGTGGTATTACAGGACATACGGGAATTTTAGGAAGAGAACTTATAAAAAATAATAATCTTAAATTTATTAAATTTAAAGGTGACATTACTAAAAAAAAAGATATAAAAAAATGGCTCCAAAATAATCCTATTGACATTATTATTCACCTAGCTGCAATTGTTCCAACAAACATTGTTAAAAAAAAATTTACTTATGCAAATAAAGTAAATTATATTGGTACTAAATTGCTAGTAGATGAAATAATTAAATATAAAAAAATAAGATGGTTATTTTATTCCTCTACTTCTCATGTTTATAAATTTACAAGAAGAAAAATATCAGAGACTAGTATAATCAAACCATCATCTAAATATGGATTAACTAAACTAAAAGGTGAAAATTATATAAAAAAAAAATTAAAAAAAAAAATTTCTTTTTGTATTGGTAGAATATTTAGCTATACAAGTGTCAATCAGATAAAAAGTTATATCGTTCCAAGTATAATAAACAAAGCAAAATCCAAAAAAAAACAAATTTTTTTTAAAAATACTAACCACGTGAGAGATTTTTTATGCGTTAGTGATATATGTAGAGCAATCAAAATTTTAATTGATAAAAAATCAACAGGTATTTACAATATAGGCTCAGGAAACAAAGTTTTAATTTCAGATATTATAAAATTAATATTTACCAGTTATAACAAAAAATATTTTATCAAAAATACATTAAAACAGACATGCTTGGTTGCTAATAATTCAAAAATTAAAAGATTAAATTGGCTACCTACAAAAAATATTGAAGCAATAGTTAAAGAACTATTGTAATTTAGATTTAATAAAAAATAATTTTAACAATCCAAAGAAGGAAGCAAAAATTAAACTAATATTTACTGAACTCTCACCTCTCTTTCGATTAACAAATTTAGAGGAAACTTCATTTATTTTATAATGATTATTATGAAGAACAACTATAATTTCTGACAAAATAATAAAGCCATCTCCAATATTGCCACAGTTTTTAATTATTTTTTTGGTTGATCTTTTAGAGTAAATTCTAAAACCATTTGTAAAATCATGTAAAAAAATCTGCAATAAGTTTCTTGCTAAAAAGTTTGATAATCTAGAAAATATTCTTCTGGAAAAGCCCCAATTTACTATTTTACTACCTTTTAAATATCGACTTGCTATTAGTAAATCTAATTTTTTTTTTCTAAAAATTTCGATATTATTTTTTAATTCTTTTGGATCATGAGAGAAGTCAGCATCCATTTCTATGAATATTTTATTTTTTTTATTTTTAAATGCTTTTTTTAAACCATAAACAATTGCTGAGCCTCTACCGTATTTTTTTTTTCTATGAAAATATTTAGCTTTAATATTTTTATTAACTATTAATTTACCAATGTCATTTTTTTTTGAATCATCGACTATAAAAATACTGCACTTTGGAACATTTTTTTTTATCTCTTTTACAAGTTTTTCAATATTGTCTAACTCATTATACGTTGGGATGATTATAGCTATGTTGTCCATATTATTTTATTTTTCACTTAGGTGGCTATATTTTTTCATAATTTTTTGAAAAGATCCGTTATCTATTACTTTTCCATTTTCCATAACATAAATTGAATCACAATATTTAACTGTATTATTTCTATGAGAAATAATAATCAAAGTTTTATCTTTCTTGCTTTGATAAATTTCATTTAAAATTTTATTTTCATTGTCTATATCTAGTGAACTGGTTGCTTCGTCTAAAATCATTATTTTTGGTTTGTTATATAATGCTCTAGCAATACCAATTCTTTGTTTTTCTCCGCCTGATAATTTTGCTCCTCTGTTTCCAACAATTGAATGTATATTATCTGGTAATGAATTGATTAAATTTTTTAATTGTGCCATCTCAATAACTTCTGCGAGTAAAATTTCATCAGTATCTTCTTCATTGATCCCAAAAATAATATTATTTTTAATAGTATCATCTAATAAATAAATATTTTGTGGAACATATCCAATTTGTGTCTGCCAAATAGTTTTTTTTTTATCCATATTCTCTCCATCGATTATAATTTGACCACTTTTTGGCTTCAATAATCCTAAAATAATATCTATTAGCGTACTTTTTCCTGCTCCTGATCTTCCTATTATTCCAACACTAGTTCCTTTTGATATCTCTATATTAACATTTTGTAGGGTCATCTTTTTTGAACTTTCATAATTATAAGAAACATTCTTTAATTTTATATTATTATTAAATTTTTTATTTTCTCCTCTCTTACTCTCAAAATTATTATTTAAATTTTGTTTATTAGATAGATTTAATTTTTTTACTACATCAAGTATCAAATTAAATGGCTCTTGCAAAAAGCGTATTCTTCCTAAAGAACTAGTTATTAAATTTAGCCCAGGTATGAATCTTATGGCAGATACAGCTAACAGAGAAATCATCGGGATAATTGTTGAACTTGGTCTTTCTAATAGTGTTAAGAAGACTGCAACAGAAGCAACTGCCAACAGTGCCGATACCTCTAAAAAAAGTCTTGGTGAAACACTAATAATATAAGAAAAAAAGCTTATTTTTTCTATTTTAGCATTAATTTTTTTAAAAATATTAATGAAATAATTTTCTCTATTTAAAATTTTAGTTTCTTTAATTGCGCCAAGGCTTTGTTCAATTATTATGTTTTTTTTTCCAAATTCACTTGTTATAATTTTACCTTTATTCTTTAAAGCTTCTCTATAAATATAATAAAAAAGCATTACTGGAACTCCCAAAACAATTAAAGTAAATATTGATATAACAGGGTCAGTAAAAATTAATAACAAAAATATAGCTATTAAAATTAATATTTCTCTTATTAAGGCTATATAGGATAAGATAAGTGCAAATGTACTGCCGACATCATTTTGTGCTGCTCTTATTACAATCCCTGGATTTAAATTTGAATGTTCTTCATATGGTAAATTAATATAGTATTTAAATATTTTATTTGAAAGCGCATATCTTAAATCTATCATAAATTTTCCCTGGATATAAAATAACAAAATAAAGTACAAATTTTTTACAATAAATATCAATCCTAATACACACGCTCCAACCCATACTATCTTTTTATGATCTAATTCTATCAAAAAATTATTTAAAATAAATTTTGGTAAATAAGTATTTAGTGAATTCATATCTGTTATCGCCATTACAAAAATTGGTATTGATCCAATTCCCACAACCTCAAATATTGTTGAAATTAAAGAGCCAAAAAAAATTAAATGTAATTTAAATAATTCTTTTTTGTTAAAAAGTATTTTAAGATCTTTATAAATCATATTAATATTTTAATTTTCAGCAAAATGTTTTTGTCTATTTGTTAACCAAAAAATTTTTTTATTAATTACTTGAATGAATTTTTTTGCTGAACCTCCACGTCCAAAAATAAAAATTTTTTTTTTTTTAATTTCTTTCAAATTATTTATTATATTTAAAATTTTTCTCTCCTCAAATTTTAAGTTTATTATAGAATTATTGTCTGTTCTATTTTTTTGTCTTTCACCTAAGTTAATTGTTTGAATTCCATAAACTGGTGCCTCTCTTATTCCAGAACTTGAATTGCCAATGATGAAATTAGCGTTTTTGAGTAATGTTAAATAAAATTCAAATCTTACTGATGGTAAAATTTTTATATTTTTAAAGGTTTTTAGTTTTTTAATAAAATTTAATATAATTTTTGAAAAGGTGTCATTATTCGGGTAAATAACAACGTAGTTTTTTAAAGATTTGGTCAATACATTAAACAAAATATTGCATTGTTTTGCTATATCTTCTTTCTTTAAAGTAGTAACTGGATGAAATAAAAATATAGAATAATTTTTAAAATTAATATTATATCTTTTTAAAACTTCTTTTTGAGATGGCAAACTTTTACTAATCATAATATCAACCTCGGGTGACCCTATAACATAAATATTCTTCTTTATTTCACCCATCCTTCTCAGAATATTTTTTGCCTTATCATTAGAAACAAAGTGAACATGTGATAGTTTTGTTATTGCATGCCTTATTGACTCATCTACAGTTCCGGACACCTCACCACCTTCTATATGAGAAATTAATATATTATTAAAGTTGCAATAAATTGAAGCAGCAAGCGTTTCAACTCTGTCTCCATGTATTACTATTAGATTTGGGCTAATAACTTTTAAAGCTTTTCCCAAATATTTAACACTTTTGGACAATATTACGTCCATATTGTCTTCTCCAGAATAATTTCTTACCTTATAAATTTTTAAGTCTCTAAAATCTTTTTCAATTTGTGTATGTGTTGATCCATATTTTTTTTTTAAATGCATTCCTGTTATTATTATGATGGGTTGAAACTTTTTGTTTTTTTGTGTAGCTACAATAAGTGGTTTTAACTTTCCATAGTCTGCTCTGGTTCCGGTTAAAAAAACAATTTTTTTTTTCTTAAACATCTTTTTTCTTTATAAAATTATCTTTTGAAATAAATCTTTTTGCTTTTTTTCCTATGATTTTATCAAATTGACTGGCCTTAAAGTAACCCGTACCTGGTCTTTTTACCCATATGTTTTTTTCTGAAAATCTTTCACCACATATTATATCTTTTGTTGAAACCACAGATGAAAAGGCAAACTTAGCTGTTATTTTTTCAAGTGAAGAAATTATTCTTTTATTTCCATTTGAATAAAAAATTTGGTCTGCAAATTCTTTTAATAACTTTAATTCTTTAGGGTCCATTGAGCAGATAATATCTGGTCCTAATCTTTTTTTTGTATCAGTAAAATGTTTTTCAATTATTAAAGCCCCCTTGGACATTGCAGAAATTGCTGGAATTATTCCTTTTGCGTGGTCTGAATAACCAATTATTATATTTGGGAATTTTTTTTTTAATACATTAATAAAATCTAAGTTAAGTTTTTTAATATTTGCTGGGTATTCACTAATACAATGCAAAAGTGCAAAATTTATTTTTTTTTTTTTTAAAACATTTACTGATTTATTTATAGATTTTAAGTCATTCATGCCTGTACTTAAAATTATAGGTTTTTTAAAATTTGCTATTTTTTTAATTAAAGGAATATTGTTACATTCCCCTGATCCAATTTTAAAAGCTTTAATGTTAATCTTATTTAATTGTTTGGCCGCTTCTAAAGAGAATGGAGTGCTTAAGTATACTAATTTTTTTTTTTCTACATATTTTTTTAATTTTTTTTCATCTTCAAATGACATTAAAGTTTTTTCAATAACATCATAAATTGAACTGTCTGCATTCGCTGGTTTAATCTTTTTAGCCTCCGGTATCATTTCTTTATCTAAAATATGTCTTTGATTTTTAATTGCATCAGCCCCCGATTTGCTAGCTAAATCCACCATTTTTTTTGCTAATTTAAGCGAGCCATTATGATTAATGCCTAATTCACAAATAATAAATGGTTTAAACTTTTCCCCAATTTTTTTATTTCCAATTTTGAAAAAATTTTTCATACAATTTATTTATTACTAAAATTATCCTCTTATAATGTTTTTATTTGCTAAATAATAGTATAGATTTCTTTACTGTTCACTAATTGAACAATATAGTATTTATAATAAAAATTATGAATAAAAAACAAAATTATTTAGATATTTTAAGATCAATTGAAAGGAAGCCCAACCTAACACAAAGAAAAATGGCCTCTAATCTGGGATTTAGCCTTGGCAAACTCAGTTATTGTCTACAAAGTCTTCAACAAAAGGGTTTAGTTAAAATGGGTAACTTTAATAAAAGTAAAACAAAAATAAAATATATATACAAACTAACTCCTCATGGAATTACCGAAAAAACTAAACTTACAATAAATTTTATGAAAAGAAAAATGAAAGAATATGAGGAGCTTAAAAGTGAATTAAAAAAAACTCAGGATAAAAATATTAATCATTAATTAATCATATTAAATTTACTATTTATTATTGTAAATTTTTCCCAAGTATACATTAAGAAATTTTTTATTTTTTACTAGATAACTCATTAAAGTATTCCTCACAAAAATCATGAAAGGATTTGATAAGTGAAAAGTAAAATCATTAAATTTTGACCTCCTATTAATTTTTTTAACTCTTTTTGATATTTTGTTAAAAAATTTATTTTCATCATTTTCAAACATTTTATATAAGTCATAAGCAGTTTCTATTGATTGAGCCGCTCCTTGAGCAAAAGATGGCGGGTAGGTAAAAAATGCATCACCAATTATAAATATTTTTTCATACTTTTGAGCATAAATTTCATTACTTATAAATATTGGAAAAGATTTTATATTCTTAATATTATCTAAAATATTCGGTTCTATTTGAATTGATAATTCTTTTAAAATTGATGATAAAAAATTATCATCATTAAATAATGAATAATTTTCTAATTCCTTTTTTGTAAGATTTTTTCTTAATATGGTGATAAAATTAAGTTCGCTGCTTTCATCGACTGGGTATATAACCGAATGTAAATTCGAACCTAATAATAATGATATATTTTTACAATCAATATTATTAAAGTTTTTTTTATCGATAGTTCCTCTTAACGCAATTGAATTAAAATATTTATTCTTGATATTTCTTTTAGCAACTAATGATTTGGTTGATGAAAAAACACCATCGGAAATAATTAGATAATCACACTCAACCATTATGTCATCCTCCATGGTTAATTTTATTATTCCTTTTTGTTGGTCTATTTTCTTAATTACCCTGTTATATTGAATTAGGTTTTCTGAAAGTTTGTTTTTTAAAAACTCTATTAAGATAGATCTTTGTAGTGTTGTATATTTTTCATCTTCTGTATTAAATTCTGAAATATTTAAATCACATATTTTTTTTTTATCTTTTAAAGAATAAAAATCTAATTTTTTTGGATTAAATTTAGCTAGTGAATTTAAATTTTTAAACCCAATCATATTGAGTAATTTAACGCAATTAACTGAAAGTTGTATTCCATATCCTTTTTCTAAATTGATAGAGTTATTCTTTTCATAAATTGTAATATCATAGTCTTTACTTTGCCTTAATAAATTAGCAAAAAATAAACCTGAAATTCCAGCTCCTATTATTACAATTTTCTTCATAAAGTATTCTCGACACTTGAAAATATTTTTTCAGTAAACGTTGGTAGCATATAATTTTTTAAATTCTTTTTTGAAACCCATAAACCATTTTTTATTTTGTTTTTAGTTTTTAAAAAATCTATAGATATATTCATGTTTTTATTAGACATTTTTAAATTTAATTTATTATTACATCTTAGTAAAAAATTAGATTTTGTAATTTCTTTCATTGGAAAAATAAGTAAATTTTTCAAAAATTTAAATCTATCATTTTTTATTAATAAAATTTTATCTTTACTTTTATATAATGTTACTACATAAAATTTATTGATTATTTTTTTTTTATTTTTTTTAAGTTTAAAATCTTTTTTTTTATAAGACAGGCAATGTTTAGTGATTGGGCACCTTTCACAATATGGAATTTTTGGCTTACAAACTAATGCTCCTAATTCCATTA
>Ga0209709_10002450_pt1 | contig 16142 bp, 13 predicted proteins | sample ArcticOcean_MG_C_2_FD_187435 | JGI IMG/M metagenome (GOLD analysis project Ga0209709, IMG submission 187435) | Marine microbial communities from western Arctic Ocean - ArcticOcean_MG_CB4_136 (SPAdes) (version 2) | ecosystem: Environmental > Aquatic > Marine > Oceanic | place: Arctic Ocean... | reverse complement strand
TTTTTTATATATTTCTTTATCGAAATCTTGATTTCCTAAATGTTTGGATGAACGATCATTTTGTCCAAGTTTTGGTTTAAATTTTAATTCTTCATCATCAATAGTAAAGGTGGTTGATCTTCCATACCAGCGATTACTAAATATAACTGTTCCTCCTATTGGCGCGAGTGGTGTTACCAACTGTTTATAGATGATGTTATTAGCAAAACCAGAATCAACATGTATGTCAAGCGGGTCAAAACTTTCTTGAAATAAGCCTAAAAAATCCTCACCCTTTGCAGATTGTAAGTTATCCATTTTAAAATCACCCAAAACTTCCTTGAGTTTTACTTTATACAAGCTTTCTAAATTTTTATTATAGCCTTGAAGCCACCTTTTTTTCATTACATTCTGTTTTTTATTGAAAGTTGTTAGTGGCAAAGCATTATATAATTCTATTAAATTTTTAATTTCTTTTTCAGAAAATATTTTTACTATCTTGGGTGGACTTTCAAATTGTTTAATTTTTTTAATTATCTCAGAATTCATATTCAGCAACTATATAATCGTTATTTGGAACAATTGGTTAAATCATATTTTCTTAATCGTGCATTTAAGTTAATTTCGTTATAACAATGTTTGTACATATTGATGTAATGAAAATTAATACCATCTTTACTGCTTATTACATAAATCACTTTAATATCATTTTTAGAAATTATATCTTTCATTAATTTTTCATATACTTTTGAATATTTATTATTTTTTAAGGGATGTGTAGTTCCATCTCCAGTATAAACCCTACTAGGTGAAAAAATACTATACCCCAATATAGTTGAAAAAAAAGGATAATTAGTAATTAGCATTTTTTTACTTTTATCTTTTCTTAAAATAAACGTAGTACTGTTAATAAAATTTATTTCATCTTGAGGGTTATCTGAATACTGTGGAGTAATCCACTTAAGACCCATTAGCTTTTGATCTATTTTTTTTGCATCAACACTTAAGTTAAAATTTACATTTTTTAGTTCATGAAACTTTCTGCCTTCATTATATCTTAAATGATATTTGTAAGTTGAAAATAAGCAGCAAAAAATTAAAATATAAAAAATTATTTTTTTATTTTTTAAATTATTTTTTTCAATACTAATATGTGAAAAGGCAGTAAAGATTGGAATTAAAAAAAATATAAATGTTTGATTTTTTGTTAAAAGTTGATGTAACACTAAAGATATTAAAAAGAAAAATAAAATCAAAAAAAAGAAGAAATCATTATTCTTTTTATAGTTTTTATTGATGAAAATATTTTTTATATTTATATAAAATAATAATGAAATTGATATAAGAATGTAAATAAATTTTTCTGCAATACGTGGTGAGAAATTAAGATTACTATACCTTGATAAACCAATTGTTTGAGGGAAAAATATAAATTGATCTAAAAAAGAACCAACTGTTATGTTGTTCAATTTTCCAAATAGCAAAATAATAAAAATGAATAAAAATGTTCCTATTAAAAGATAACGAATATATTCAATTTTTCTGCATAAATAAAAATATAAAAGCAACACCAAACTTGATGTTAAAATAATATATGCTGCAGGAACCTGTTTTGATAAAAAGGCTAAACCAAAAAATACTGGTGCCAATATCCAGTGATATAAATTTTTATTTCTAATAGCCAACAATAGACTGTAAATAGCTAGAAGTGAGAAAAATGAAGAATGATGATCTATGAATGGAGTTCCGCTTGAAGGATACGCCAAGATAGATAAGAGTAGAGAGTATAAAAAACAATAATCAGTTTTTAACTTAAAATTTTTTAAAACAAAAAAAGTACTAATCGTAATTGTAGCATTAAATATTGATGCATGAAAAACATAAGCTTGCCAATTAACACCGAACAAATAAAAAAAGGTAGCCTGTATATAATCCAGTAGTGGCCCTTTGACTAGCCAATAATCTATAAAAGGAACTTCTCCATTTAAAACTCTATAACCAGAATCAAAAAAATGAAAACTGTCCATCGGAAATACTCCTAGGTTTCCATAATATTGATTAATAATAATTGAAAATAGAAAAAGAAATAATATATAAATTTTATTTTTATATAATTTAAACTTTTTTGACATAAGTATTACTGGCAGCAGATAAAAAAATATAATTTATTTTGCTAGCTCCACATCTATTTTTTTAGCAGCTTCAAAAAGTTCCATTACAGCATTTGCTGAAATTATAAAATTCTTTTTTTCCTTTTCATCTAATTTCATTTCAATAATTTTCTCTACACCTTCATTGCCGATGACTACTGGAACACCAGCATATAAATTTTTAAAACCATATTCACCTTTGAGATAAGCGGCGCAAGGTAAAGTTTTCTTTAAATTTTTTAAATAAGACTCTGCCATTTCAATACCTGATGCTGCAGGCGCGTAGAAAGCTGACCCGTTACCTAAAAATTTTACTATTTCTGCTCCTCCTTTTCTCGTTTTTTCAACTATAATATCTAGTTTTTCTTCATTAATTTTTTTATCATCAACTAGACTTTTTAAAGATTTCCCATCCACTGTAGTGTGATTTAACATTGGAACCATTGTGTCTCCATGACCCCCTAACACCAAGGTATTAATATTTTTGACAGGAATTTTTAGCTCTTGTGAAAGAAAATACTTAAATCTTGAAGAATCTAAAACACCAGCCATACCAACAACTTTATGGGTTGGTAACTGTGAATACTTTTGAAAAGCCATGACAATAACATCTAGGGGGTTTGTAATACAAATTACAAACGCATTAGGACAATTTTCTTTAATGCCATGTGCAACCTGTTTTATAATTTTTAAATTAGTGCCCAATAAGTCATCTCTAGTCATTCCTGGTTTTCTAGGAACACCTGCTGTTATAATTATAACATCTGAATTTTTTATATCTTCATATTTGCTTGTTCCAAAAAGATTAACATTGTGTCCATCAACAGATGTAGATTGAGATATATCTAAAGCTTTACCTTTAGCAACCCCTTCAGCAATATCAAAAAGGACAACATCAGCTATCTCTTTTATGCTGATAAGATGAGCTAATGTGCCTCCAATCTGTCCCGCCCCAATTAGTGAAATTTTTTTTCTCATATATATTTTTATTTCATCGTTGGCATTATGAACTCAGGATCGGATCTTAAGCCTGATGGCCACCTAGAAGTTACCGTCTTTAATTTTGTATAAAATCTTACTCCTTCAGGTCCATGCATATGTTGGTCTCCAAACAAAGATCTTTTCCACCCGCCAAAGCTATGAAATGCCATCGGAACTGGTATAGGTATGTTAATACCAACCATTCCAACTTGAATTTTATTTGCATAGGTTCTTCCTACATCACCATCTCTAGTATAAATACTAGTTCCATTTCCAAATTCGTGTTCATTCACTAATTTAACAGCAGCAGCAAAATCTTTTACTCTGACCACTGAAAGAACTGGTCCAAAAATTTCTTCTTTATAAATTTTCATATTGGATTTTACTTGATCAAAAAGACATCCACCAATATAAAAACCATTTTCAAAACCTTGAAGTTTTATATTTCTGCCATCAACAACAAGTTTAGCACCTTCTTTAACTCCAATATCAACATAGCTTTTAACTTTTGCTAGATGATCTTTTGTAATTAGTGGACCCATTTCTGAACTATCATCTAATCCCGGACCAACTTTAAGTGCCTCTACTTTTTTTGAAAGTTTATCGACAAGTTTGTCTCCAATGTCACCTACAGCAACTGCTACTGACTGCGCCATACATCTTTCCCCTGCGGATCCGTAGGCTGCTCCCATTAAACCATTAACGGCTTGATCCAAATCACAATCCGGCATTACAACACAGTGATTTTTGGCACCACCTAAAGCTTGAACTCTTTTTTCATTTTTAGCAGCATTTTCATAAATATATTTTGCAACTGGTGTTGAACCGACAAAGCTTATTGCGGCTATATCGTTATTAGTTAACAAAGCATCAACCGCTTCTTTGTCCCCATTCACTACATTAAAAACACCATCAGGCAGTCCAGCTTCTGTAAATAACTCTGCAAGCTTGATTGAGCATGAAGGGTCTTTTTCGGATGGTTTTAATATAAAAGTATTTCCACATGCTATTGCCATAGGAAACATCCACATTGGAACCATTGCGGGGAAATTAAATGGAGTGATTCCAGCACATACTCCAAGTGCTTGTCTGGTTGACCAACTGTCAACATCAGTACCCACATTTTCTGTAAACTCTCCCTTTAACAGCTGCGGTATTCCACATGCAAATTCAACAACTTCCAACCCTCTCTTTAAAGATCCTTTTGCATCTTCATAAACTTTTCCATGCTCATTAACGATAAGCTTTGTAAGAAGATCTGAATTTTTCTCTAGGATTTCTTTATATTTAAATAAGACTCTTGCTCTAATAATTGGAGGTTTATTTGACCATTCATAAAATGCATTTTTTGCTTTGTTTACAGAAAAATCTACATCTGCCTTTGAAGCTAAAATTACATTACTTATATTTTCTCCAGTTGCTGGATTAAATACTTTGCTAGTTCTTTTAGAAGAACCTTCGTAATTCTTTCCGTCTACAAAATGTTTTATAACACTCATAATCTCTTAAAATGGTTTAGTTAAGCTTCTAGTTTGTTGCAAGCATTTTTTTAAGCGAACTTATAGCTTTTGCTGGATTTAGCCCCTTTGGACAAGAATTTGTACAGTTCATAATTGTATGACAGCCATATAGCTTAAGTTTGTCAGCAACAGTTTTTAATCTTTCTTTTCTCTCTTCATCGCGACTATCCATAATCCATCTATAAGCCTGAAGCAAAACTGCTGGACCTAAATATTTTTCTTCATTCCACCAATAGCTAGGGCATGATGTTGAACAGCATGCACACATAATACACTCATATAAACCATCAAGCTTTTTTCTATTTTCTTTGGACTGATTAATTTCAGCTGACCAATTTTTTTTTTCCTTAGTTTTTAGCCAAGGCTCAATTGATTCATATTGACGGTATAATGTACTTAAATCTGCTACCAAATCTTTTATTACTTTTAAATGAGGAAGGGGATAAATATTAATTTCGCCATTAATTTCTTTATGTGATTTCATGCATGATAGTGTATTTATACCATCAACATTCATTGCACATGAGCCACAAACACCATGCGCACATGATCTTCTATAAGTAAGAGATGGATCTATTTCATTTTTAATTTTATTTAAAATATCTAATACTTTGTTACCACAAGTTGTTAGGTCAACTTCAAATGTATCAATCTTGGGGTTTTCATTTTGATCTGGATTCCAGCGATAAATATTAATTTTTTTAATATTTATCGACCCAGTTATATCTTTGAAATATTTTCCTTTTAACACTTTTGAATTTTCAGGGAGGTTAAATTGCGCCATTAATAAACTCTTTCTTTTGGTGGAAATGATTGAACATCGTTAGTCATAGTAGATAAAGTTACTGGTCTATAACCAATTTTAACTTCCTTTCCATTATGCCAACTTAGAGTATGTTTCATAAAATTGATATCGTCTCTCTTGGGAAAATCTTCCCTCGCATGGGCCCCTCTGCTTTCTTTTCGTGAAAATGCAGATTCCATTGTGGTTATTGCTTGTCTAATAAGGTTGTCAAATTCCAATGTTTCCATTAAATCTGTATTAAATATTAATGATTTATCTTTAACAGATATTGATTCCATTCCTTCGTAAGGTTTTTTAATTTCTTCCACGCCTTCTTTAAGAGTTTTTTCAGTTCTAAAAACTGCACATTTTGATTGCATAGTTTTTTGCATCGAAAGTCTTAATTCTGATGTTTTGTTTTCGCCTTTGCCATTTCTCAATCTATCAAATCTATCAAGACATTTTTCAGTCTCACTAGCAGAAATTTTTTCATGAGGAGTATTTGGTGTTACTAGTTCAATAGCTCTTTTGGCTGCTGATCTCCCAAAAACAACTAGATCAATTAATGAATTAGATCCTAATCTATTTGCTCCATGAACTGATACGCATGCTGTTTCACCTATAGCCATTAAACCTGGAACCGTTTTATCTTTACCATTAGATGTTAATACCTCTGCTTTATAATTGGTTGGTATACCACCCATATTATAATGCACTGTTGGAACCACTGGTATTGGTTCTTTGCTTACGTCTCTTCCAACAAAAGTTTCCACTGATTCTGAAATTCCTGGTAATCTTGCTTCAATTATTTTTTTATCAATATGACTTATATGAAGGTGTACATGATCCTTGAGTTCGCCAATTCCTCTACCTTCGTTAATTTCAATCGCTATTGATCTACTTACAACATCTCTGGAAGCTAAATCTTTTGCACTCGGTGCATATTTTTCCATGAAACGCTCCCCTTTAGAATTTAAGAGATACCCACCTTCACCTCTGACTGCTTCTGATATTAAACAGCCAATCCCATAAAGGCCTGTTGGATGAAACTGAACAAATTCCATGTCTTGTAGGGGTAATCCTGCGCGCAATGCCATGCCATTACCATCTCCTGTACAAGTATGCGCTGCTGTTGCTGAATAATAAATTTTTCCATATCCTCCAGTTGCTATGATTGTAATATGAGATCTAAATCTATGTATAGTTCCATCATTAAGATTCCATGCTATAACTCCTTTGCATTCTCCATCCTTCATAATTAAATCCAAGGCAAAATATTCTATAAAAAATTTTGTTTTATGTTTTAGTGCTTGACCATATAAAGTGTGTAAAATTGCATGACCTGTTCTATCAGCAGCTGCGCAGGTTCTTTGAACTGGGGAGTTACCATAGTCCTTTGTCATACCACCAAACGCTCGTTGATAAATCTTTCCATCTTCTGTTCTGCTAAATGGCACGCCATATTTTTCTAATTCTATTACAGCTCTAGGTGCTTCTTTGCACAAATATTCAATAGAATCTTGATCTCCTAACCAATCTGAACCCTTTACCGTATCATACATATGCCAGCGCCAATCGTCTTCGCCAGCATTTCCAAGTGCTGCTGAAATACCTCCTTGGGCTGCTGAAGTATGGCTCCTTGTTGGAAAAACTTTTGAAATACAGGCTGTATTTAAACCCGACTCGCTTAAACCTACGGCAGCCCTTAAACCAGCGCCACCAGCTCCAACTACAAGCACATCGTATTCATGATCGATTATTTTATATGCAGTCATTAAATTTTATAAATTAATAAAGTTAAAATTGTTATAGGTAAAACTATACTCAATATTGAAGCTAAAAGATTTGCGACATCTTTGATTTTTTGATCATGTATATAGTCCTCAAAAATCTCATTTAGACTAATTTTAGCATGGAAAAAGCCAATAAAAAATAAGGCAATTATTAGAATTTTAAATAATGGATTTTCAAAAAAATAAATAGTCTCCTGGTAAGTTTTTTCTGAAAGCGAAATTAGTGAAAAATAAGACCAAGCAAAAAGTGGGGCTAAAATTACAGCACTTGCTCGATGAAGTATCCATTTTCTTGTTGCGTTCATTAAATTAAGCCTTTTCCTAATAACCAAAATATAATTGTTGAAATTAAAGAAGATAAAATAACTAATACTCCAGAAATATTAGCAGTTTTAATTTCAAGTCCATAACCCATATCCCAAACTAAATGTCTTATACCACTGAATATATGAAAGCTCATAGACCAGGTAAATCCAATTAAAATAAATTTTCCAAAAAAACTATTAATTACCAGTAGAAATAATTCGTAATGACTTTCACCAAGACTAAAAGTTAATAACCAAAAAAATATTAAGATTAATGCTAACAGATTTACAACGCCAGTAATCCTGTGGGTTATTGAAAGTAAAGATGAAATATGCCATCTGTAAATTTGTAGATGGGGCGAAATTGGATTTTGATTATCTATCATTTAAATTATTTTAAATACTTTTCACATAAAAGTTTAGCTATTTGAACAGCGTTCAAGGCCGCACCTTTTAATAAATTGTCTGATACTACCCATATATTAATAGAATTTTTTTGCGTTTTGTCTTCCCTTATTCTTGAAATATAAGTTGTAAAGTCACCATCAATCTCTGCTGGTGTTATATATCCACCATCTTTATGTTCATCAACAACTTTACATCCTGGCGCAGATGCTAGGCAGTTTTTAATTTTTGCTATATCTATACTATTATTAAATTCAATATTTACAGACTCGGCATGACCAACGAAAACTGGAACTCTTACGCAAGTTGCAGTTAAATTTATATCAGGATCTAAAATCTTTTTAGTTTCAACTACCATTTTCCATTCTTCTTTTGTTGAACCATCGTCCATAAAATCATCAATGTGGGGGATGACATTAAAAGCTATTTGCTTGGTAAAATTCTTAGATTTAACCTTTTTATTTTCTAACACAGATTTAGTTTGCTCTTCTAGCTCCATCATGTGGTTTTTTCCACCACCAGATACAGATTGATAAGTGGATGTCACAACTCTTTTAATCTTAAATTGATCATGAAGTGGTTTTAAAGCCAACACTAATTGAATAGTCGAACAATTCGCATTTGCTATAATATTTTTATTTTTATATTTTTCTAAACTTCCAGGGTTAACTTCTGGAACTACTAAAGGAATATCCTTATCCATTCTAAAATATTTTGAATTATCAATTACAATTGTTTTCTTGGCAGCGATGGGTGCCCACTCTCCAGCCGTTGCACTTCCTGCTGAAAAAAAGGCTATTTGAACTTTTGAAAAATCAAAATCATTTAATCCAACAAGGGAATACTCTTTATTTTTAAAGCTAACTTTTTTTCCAATACTTTTGTCAGAGGCAATTAAATATAATTGATCAAATTTAAAATTAAGTTTTTCTAAAACCTCTAAGATTTTTCTACCAACATTTCCAGTTGCTCCTACAATTGCTATATTCATATTAATTAGAATTTTACTACTGTTTTATGACCAATTCTAGACAATTGGTAAATCGCAAAGCGTACCTTTGCTTTTTTTATCTCCAATTTTCAGTTCAATAGGAGTTTTTTTGTCCCAATATTCTTTTTTAATCATAGCTATGCCGATGACTTTTTTTAAGTTAGGTGAGTAAGTGCCTGACCTCAGATCACCTACTATATTATTATTATTGTATAAAAACATACTCCCAGTTACCTCTATTTTATCCATATCTATAAGAACACCCATCAGTTTTTTATTGATACCTTCTTTAGAGATTTTAACTAAAGCTTTTTTACCAAGATAATTAATATCTGACTTAACATCTATATATTTATCAAAACCACACTCATAAGGATTATCTCCGCTATCAAAATCATTGCCTGCAGATAGAAGTGCGCTTTCAATTCTTTCAATTAAATTTGGACATCCTGGCTCAACACTAAATTCTTTACCTGATGAAAATAATTCATCATATAGCATTTGACCTGCCTTACGATTTTCAACATACACTTCGTAACCACCTTGCTTGGACCAACCTGAGCGGGCTATTAAAAATTTATTTCCCTTAAAAGTATAATAGTCAAAACCAAAAAATTTTAACTCTGTGATTTTTTTTCCTAAAACTTTTTCCATTAATTTAAATGATTTGGGCCCTTGAACAGCCATTATATTTACATCCGGCTCACTAATATCAACTTGTAACGACAAACCACTCGCAATTCCTTTTGCATAAAGACCAATATCTGAGTCAGCTAGTGACAGCCACCATTTATCTTCTGCTAACTTTAAAGCTACAGGATCGTTTAACGTTCCGCCTTGCTCATCAATAATAGGAGCATAATAACATCTACCAATTTTTGCTTTTAAAAGATTTCTGCAAGTCATTAATTGAACTAATTTTGATGCATCTTTTCCTGTTATTTGAACCTGTCTTTCAGCAGCAACATCCCAAATTTGAACATGTTCTTTTAGATGAAAATATTCTTTTTCTAAATTTCCAAAAGATGCTGGTAAAAGCATATGATTATAAATAGTATATGCGGTAACCCCCTGATTTTCTATTCTGCTTGTGTAAGGAGTGCTTCTTAGTCTTCTAGACTTTGCTATATAAAATTTTTTCATAAAAGTTATTTGTGATTTTTTTCAATAAATTTTTTAACAATTTCTCTCATTTCAAATGCTTTTTCAAATAAAATCATATGTCCACATTCTTTTATCACGCTTAACTCGGAATTTTTTATTTTTGTAGCCATTTTTTTTCCTTTTTCAAGAGGAACCATTTTATCTTTATCTCCTAAAATGCATAGAGTGGGGCAATTAATTGTCTCCGCTGCTTTTGATCCATTTTTGTAGTTATTGCACGCTCTTAGATCTACAGCCAAACCCTCTTGGACTTGACGTGGTGAATTTATGATTTTTTGAACTGGATTTCCTCCAATAAATTTTTTGACTCCTTCATATCCCCACTTCATCATCAATTCTACTGATTTCATATCGCCACCATCAGCATAATCAATAAGATCTTGATTTACTGGCAGAGAATAAGATCCACCAACCAAAGTTAAACTTTTAATTAATTTTGGAAAACGATGGGCAAATTCAAGACCAACCAAGCAACCTTGTGAATGGCCTAAAAACGATATTTCTTTTATTTTTAGGCTTTGCATTAATGTATTTATCCATTCTGCCATTTTTTCAATTGATTTAATTGCTGGTCCTTCAGAATTGCCGTGTGCGGGCAAATCTAGAGCTAAGATAGAATACCCTTTTGAAGCAAGAAATTGCTCGTGCAAAGACCAGACTATATGAGTAAGGCCGCTACCATGCATCAAGACAATTACTGGTTTATTAGTATCAAAATCTAATCCTCCATTTGATGCAAAAACACTTTTTTGATCTACTTCAAATTTCAGCTCAACTCCTCAGCTTTTTTTCTTAATTCAAATTTTTGTATTTTACCAGTAGATGTTTTTGGGAGCTCACAAAATTCAATTTTTTTTGGAACTTTAAATTTAGCTAAAGTTTCCTTACAAAAATCAATCAATTCTTTTTCAGTAACAGGCTTATCTTGAACAGACTCAATAAATGCACAAGGCACCTCTCCCCATTTTTCATCTTTTTTCGCTACTACTGCCGCTATAGATACGGACGGATGTTTTGCTAGTGTATTTTCTATTTCAATTGATGATATATTTTCACCTCCAGAAATAATTATATCTTTAGATCTATCTTGAATTTTTATGTAACCATCTGAGTACATAACAGCCAAATCTCCAGTATGAAACCATCCACCTTTCATTGCTTTGTCAGTAGCATCTTTGTCTTTGAAGTAACCTTTCATAACTACATTTCCTCTAATCATTATTTCTCCAATTGTTTTACCATCCCTTGGAATTTCCTTCATGGTTTCCGGGTCCATAATTGTTACTCCTTCCGTGTTAGGATACCTTACTCCCTGTCGAGCTTTTATCTCATTTTGCTTTTCTTCTTCTAATTCGTTCCATGATTCGTTCCATGCACATTGAGTTACATGTCCATAAGTTTCTGTTAAGCCGTAGACATGCATTACTTCAAAACCAAGACTTTTCATTTTTTTAAAAATTATACTTGGTGGTGGAGCCCCAGCAGTTAATACATAAACTTTTTGTTTTAATTTTTTACGATCATTTTCAGGTGCTCCTGTAATCATATTAAGCACAATTGGTGCGCCACCAAAATGGGTTACATTATGTTTGCCAATTAATTCAAAAATTTTCTTAATATCAATGTTTCGAAGACATACTGTTCTTCCATTCAGCATAGGAATAGTCCATGGGTAACACCAACCATTACAATGAAACATTGGTACAATAGTTAAAAAATTTAATCTGCTTGGCATATCCCAAGCAACCGCGCTACCTGTTGACATTAGATATGCTCCTCTATGATGATAAACGACTCCTTTTGGATTTCCTGTTGTTCCTGAGGTATAACTTAATGAAATAGCTTGCCACTCATCTTCTGGCATTTTCCAAATATAATTTTCATCACCTGTGCTTAAGAATTCTTCATACTCTAAATCACCAATTTTTTGTAATTTTGTCTGATCTGCAAATTTATCATTTATATCAATGACAATTATTTTTCTTTTTATTGTGCTTAAAGCTTTTTTAACTTCTACATGCAGTTGTCGATCCACAACTAGTACCTTGGCATCACTATGATCTAAAATATAGGCAATGGTTTTGGCGTCTAATCTAATATTAATCGTGTTTAATACTCCACCAGTCATTGGAACAGCGTAATGAGCCTCAAAAATTTCTGGAGTGTTAAACGCTAAAAATGAAACTGTATCTCCTTTGCTAATGCCAATCTTATCTAATGCACTCGCAAATTTAATGCATCTCCTATAAATTTGTATCCAGGTATATTTTCGATCTTCATAAATCAATGCTTCATAGTTAGGGTAAATATCCTTAGCTCTTTCAAGAAAAGAAAGTGGTGTTAATGGAACAAAGTTCGCATTATTTTTTTCAAGATTTTTATCATAATCAGTCATATTACATTAACTTATTTTAGATTCTTTTATTATTTCTGCAATAACTTCTTCTTTTTTGTGTCCCATTAAATGGACACCATTCACGCCTTTGATTTCTTTAAAAGCCTCAATTAGTTCAAGACAAATTTTTTTACTTTCGCTTTTGGCATCTTTTGCTTGCTCTAACCTTTTTACTATTTCATCCGGAACCTCTACGCCATAAAGATTGTCATTCATCCATTTTGCACTTTTTGCAGACGCAAAAGGCCCAAGGCCAATTAAAAAATAGGTTTTTTCTAAAATACCCGAATCTTCTAATACTTTCATATAATCTTTTAATTTTTTAATTTCAAAAACATACTGGGTTTGAAAAAAGTTTACGCCAGTATTTATTTTATTGGTAATTTTTTTAACATCTGGTAATCCTTTTGATGGAACTTCAGCTCCACCAATAAATAATTTTGGGGGAGGGTCAATAACACGACCTGATGGAAATTTTTTTTCGGTTCTCATCATTTCGGCGGTTGCTACTAGTGTTAGGCTATCAATATCATTTACAGGTTTAGTGTCTGGTTGGTCTCCTCCTTTTGGATCATCTCCAGATAAACATAAAACATTATGCACTCCTAGTGCTGATGCTCCAACTAAATCTCCTTGTAACGCCAATCGATTGCGGTCTCTAACTGTTAGTTGTAATATTGGATCTATACCATTTTGAGCTAAAATAATTGCAGCGGTTAACGCCGACATGTGAACTTTGGCACCTGGACTGTCGGTAACATTAACAGCATCAGCAACGTCTATTAATGTTTTTGTTTTTTCTAATAAAACTTCCTTATTAGAAGCATCGGGAGGTGTGGTCTCTGCAGTAAATACAAACCCTCCTCCATGTAATTTTTTGTGTAATAAGCTTTGATATTCCATTTTAATTAAAATTAAAGTTCATTATATTTTTGCTGCCTGAGGTACCAGACTTATAGTGAGCATCAATTCTAGGTAGTATTCGATCAAAGAAAAACTTTGCTGTTTCTATTTTATCTATAAAAAACTTTTTATTATTTTTCATTTCTTTAAAGCTTATATCTAAAACTTTTAACCAAGAATACCCTACTGAAACTAAACCTAAAACTCTCAAATAATCATTGCAGGCTGCACTAACATCATCTTTAGAATTTTTCATACTATTTTCAATCCAAGACGTAAAGTCTATCAGCACTTTAAGATGTTTATCTAATGATTCGGCAAATAATTTTGTTTCATTGCTTTTTTTACTTTCATTAATACTTTCTTTAATTAATTGAGTATAATCACCAATAATATTTCCATTTTTATTTATAAGTTTTCTAAAAACTAAATCAATTGCTTGAACAGAGTTTGTTCCTTCATATATTGGAGTTATTCTATTATCTCTATATAACTGTTCAATGCCTTGGTCTTTTGTATAACCATATCCACCAAAAATTTGCATTGCGTCACTAGTAATTTCCATACCCATGTCTGTAAATAAAGATTTAACTACAGGCGTCATTAGCGAAACTAAATCTGACGCTTTTTGCTTTATTTTACTATCACCATGATACAAACTAACTTCAGTTTGTTGTGCCAGCCAAAAACTTAGTGCTCTTTCTCCTTCTATCATTGATTTCATATTTAATAACGATCTTCTAATGTCAGCGTGATCAATAATTACATCTGCACCATTTGTCGATTTAGTATTATTTGTTTTTCCCTGTTTTCTTTCCTTAGAATAATTTAAAGCATTTTGATAAGCAATTTCTGATATTCCTAAACCCTGAATTCCCACAATGATTCTCTCTAAATTCATCATAGTAAACATTGAGCTCAATCCTTTATTTTTAGGGCCAATCATATATCCGACAGCTTCATCAAAATTTAAAACACATGTAGCAGATCCTTTAATTCCCATCTTGCTTTCAATTGAACCTGTCGAAACATTATTTCTTTGACCTAAAGAACCATTCTCTTTTATTTGAATTTTTGGCACTAAAAACAAACTAATTCCTTTTGTTCCAGCGGGAGCATCTGATGCTCTTGCAAGAACTAAATGAATAATATTTTCAGTAAGATCATGATCTCCAGAAGTTATAAATATTTTCTGTCCACTTAATTTAAAAGTTCCATCTGCTTGTTCTATAGCTTTTGTTTTTAATAAACCTAAATCTGTTCCACAAACCGGCTCGGTTAAACACATTGTTCCGCTCCAAATTCCTTTAACCATATTAGGAAGAAATTTTTTTTTTATTGAATCTGTTCCATGGTGTAATATACAATTATAAGCCCCAATACTTAGCTCGCTATATAACTTAAAAGATAGACTGGCTGAAGATAACATTTCATCAAAAAATGCACTTATTGTTTTTGGCATTCCTTGTCCTCCATACTCTGGCTCACATGATAGCGACGTCCAACCATCTTCAATAAATTTTTTATATGCCTCTTTATATCCTGGGGGAGTTCTAACTACTCCGTTTTCAAATTTAGCAGGATTCTCGTCTCCAATTTTTGCCAAAGGCAATATAAGGTTTTCACTTATTTTTGCTGCTTGTTCCAAAATATCTTTTGCAAGATCAGGACTAACTTCTTTATACTTTTCAAGTTCGTTGTAATGTTTATTATTTCTTAATTTTTCAAAAAGAAACATCATGTCTTCTATGGGAGCATTATAAGTAGCCATTAATTTACCAAAGGTTTTCCTGTTGAAAGAGTATGTTTAATTCTAGCTTGAGTTTTTTCCATTTGAATAAGCTGAATAAATGCTTCTAATTCCAAAGCGTACATATCATCCTCTGACAGTTCGTTATCAATAGTTGTATTGCCTCCACTTAATACAAAAGCTAATTTTTTTCCAACTTCCATCCCATGTTCCATAATTTTCTTATCCCTAAATAGATTTTCGAGACTTTGAAACATTTTATCTCTTACTTGGCTACCTGATAACTTAAAAATTGGTTGTGTTGGTGGCTTATACCCACTTTTTTTTTCATCAATTAAAGTTTCAGCAGCTGATAGTAGCTTATTTCTATTCATAATACTTTTATCTCTGCCTAATAAAAATTTAAATGGCATAGCTTCTACTGGTGAACTCGCAGTTTTTCCATATCCAATAATATCAAATACTTTTTGTGGTGCAAAGTCCGGATCTTTTGCGGCTTCTTGACTTTGCATCCATCTCCACAATAATTCTTTAGTACCTCCTCCAGCAGGTATTAAACCGACAAGTGTTTCTACTAAACCGGTAACTATATTAGTGTGGGAAACTACATAATCGCTCTGGACCAAAACTTCAAAACCTCCTCCCAAAGCTAAGCCTGATGGTGCAGATATAACGATGTTATTAGAATATTTAAGCTGTTTACAAGTCATTTGAAAATGGTGAATAAATTTTTCAATTGCTTTCCAGTTTTTTTCATCTGCAAAATCCATAACATAATTTAGATTTACACCTGCGGAAAATTGCATGCCTTCATTAATAATTATTAAATTTTTATTTGATGCCTTTTTTAGAGCATCCATTGAATTATAATCTAAGGTATTAGCTTTAGTATTAAATTCTACAATTTTATAATCTTTGTGTTCATATGTAAAAGCTGACTTATTATCATTTTTAAATCGAGCTATTTGTTTGACTTTTCCTAAAGTTTCTAAATCTGTATAAATTTGTCTTTTTCCATAAAA
>Ga0209709_10002447_pt1 | contig 16163 bp, 15 predicted proteins | sample ArcticOcean_MG_C_2_FD_187435 | JGI IMG/M metagenome (GOLD analysis project Ga0209709, IMG submission 187435) | Marine microbial communities from western Arctic Ocean - ArcticOcean_MG_CB4_136 (SPAdes) (version 2) | ecosystem: Environmental > Aquatic > Marine > Oceanic | place: Arctic Ocean... | reverse complement strand
AAGTGCTTCTTTTATTGGTTCCATATAAACTTATAATCGATTTTATAAATTTATAAAGTTTTTAATGACTTGCAATGTAGATAAGTTTCTTTTGATTCATTTCTGCTAGATTCTGGTTTAAAAAAGTCAATTTTTTTGAACTTTTTCTCAACAATTTTTTTAACTTGCAAGAAGTCCTCTCCCATAAATACTTTAGCTATAAGGGTGCCAGCGGGTTTTAAAATTTTTGTTGAAAAATCAATAACATCTGAACAAAGTAAATTTGTTCTTATGCAGTCTAAGTTTTTATTACCCGTAGTGTCCGCAGCCATATCTGAAATAACAACATCGATTTTGCCTTCAAAAAATCTTAAAATTTTATCTTTGGTATCTGATTCCATAAAATCACATTGAGAAAATACAACGCCATTAATGCTTTCCATTGGCTTAATGTCAATTGCTAGTATTTTTCCATGTTTTATAATTGCTTTTGCAACTTGAGCCCAACCCCCTGGTGTTGAACCGATATCTAATAAATTGCTGTTTGGGTTAATAAACCTAAATTTATTATTTAGTTCGATTAATTTAAAGGCTGATCTAGATCTGTAACCTAAAACTTTTGATTTTTTAAAAAATTGATCTCTATGTTGTTTTATAACCCAGCTTCTACTTTTTTTACTTCTTTTTGTTTTTTTCATTACAAAACATCTTCATGCTCATCTTCAATAGACTCAGTTTTTATTACTTTTTTTTTGTTAATATAAGAAATTAAACTTAAGGGAAGAGTAAATAAGTATAATAAACTTCCAATAAATAAAGTTTCAAACGTAAAAAAAATTAAAGCGGTAAAAGAAACTCCAAAACCAAGTAATATAAAAATTGTTAAATTTCTAGGAATAGAAATTTTCTTAAAAGAAAATGTTGGTAGTTTGCTAATTAATAAAATTGAAGTGATCCCCACTAAAAAAGGTGTTACTTTTTTTATATTTAAACCAATTTCAAAATTTGATAGGTCGTATATTAATGGTAATAAAATAATTATTCCACCTGCTGGTGAAGGTATGCCTTGAAAAAAATTTATTTTCCATTTTTCTTCTTCTTCATGATTAGTTAAATTGAATCTTGCTAATCTTAAAACACAACAAACAGAAAAGATAAGAGTTAAGGCCCAACCAATTTTTCCATAATTTTTTAGTTCCCAAAAATATATTATAAAAGCCGGTGCTATACCAAAACTCACAAAGTCTGTTAAAGAGTCCAATTCTTTTCCAAATTCAGAAGTACCTTTTATCAACCTAGCTATTCTTCCATCCAGCGCATCGAGCAAAGCTGCAAAAGTTATAAAAATTACAGCAAAACTATAATTTCCATCTAGTGAAAACTTTATTGAGCTTATTCCTAAACACACACCTACTAATGTTAGTATGTTTGGTAATATGTATCTAGTTTTTTTGGAACTGACTATTTTAAAATTTTTTTTTTCTTGCATTTAATTTCTGGCTATTAAACTTTCACCCGCAACTACATTCTGACCTACTTTGGCTAAAACTTTCTTACTATTAAAATATATATCCACTCTACTTCCAAATCTAATCATGCCTACTCTTTCTCCTTGTTTTAAAATTTGATTTTCTTTGACCTCACATACTATTCTTCTAGCTATTAGTCCTGCAATTTGTACAATAATAACTTCTTCTTCAGGATTTTTTAAAGGTTTAATTTTATAATAATTTCTTTCGTTCTCTTCACTTGATTTGTCTAGAGATGCATTTAGAAATTTACCGGGTTTGTAAAAAATTTCTTCAACAGATCCTGAAATAGGAGTCCTATTTACATGGCAATTAAAAACATTCATAAATACACTTACTTTAGTATATGTTTTTTTTTCTAAGCCCAATTCCACTGGTCCTTGAACTTCTATTACATTTGAGATTAAGCCGTCTGCTGGGCTAACTAAGTAATTTTCATCATTAATAGATACTCTTTCTGGATCCCTAAAAAAATAATAAACCCATACAGTTATAGCTATTAAAATTAATCCTAGTGATTTTGATAATAATAATCCAAAAAATGTAACTATTATAGAAATAGCCAGAAATTTGTAGCCTTCCTTGTGGATCTTTGGAAAAATATTGTTTAACATATTATTAAGTTTGATAATTTTCCATTAATATGTATAAAAATCACACTTAATCAATTTAAATTTTTATTATGTCAAAAATTAAGGTTAAAAATCCAGTAGTTGAGTTAGATGGCGATGAAATGACTAGAATTATGTGGTCTTTTATTAAAAATAAGCTCATCAGTCCTTATTTAGACCTAGACATAAAATATTTTGATTTAGGTATGGAAAGTAGAGATAAATCTAATGATCAAATTACAATTGACTCTGCTAATGCTATAAAAAATTACAGTGTTGGGATAAAATGTGCAACTATAACTCCAGATGAATCAAGGGTCGAAGAATTTAAACTAAAAAAAATGTGGAGATCTCCTAATGGAACTATAAGAAATATTTTAGGAGGCACTGTATTTAGAGAACCTATTATCTGCAAAAATGTTCCAAAATTGGTCCCGGGATGGACAAAGCCAATCGTTATTGGGAGACATGCTTTTGGAGATCAATACCGAGCAACAGACTTTCTAATACCAGGAGAAGGAAAAATGGAAGTGAAATGGACATCTAAAGACGGAAAAAGCAAAAAAGAGTTTGAGGTATTTAATTTCACTGGGCCAGGAATAGCTCTTTCAATGTACAACCTTGATGACTCTATTAAAAATTTTGCGAGAGCCTGTATGAATTATGGCTTAGAAAGAAAATGGCCGGTATATCTTTCAACAAAAAATACTATTTTAAAAGCTTATGACGGAAGATTTAAAGATTTGTTTCAAGAAGTTTTTGAAAAAGAATTTTTAGATAAATTTAAATCAATATCGATAACTTATGAGCATCGCTTAATTGACGACATGGTTGCTTGTGCCATGAAGTGGAATGGTGGCTATGTGTGGGCATGTAAAAATTATGATGGAGATGTTCAATCCGATACTGTTGCCCAAGGTTTTGGTTCTTTAGGATTAATGACCAGTGTACTTATGTCGCCTGATGGAAAAACTGTAGAGTCTGAAGCTGCTCACGGAACGGTAACAAGACACTACAGAATGCATCAACAAGGGAAAGAAACTTCAACAAATCCTATAGCTTCAATATTTGCTTGGACTAGGGGTTTGGCGCACAGAGGTAAATTAGATAGTAATGATGAATTAATTAAATTTTCTACTACTCTCGAAAAAGTATGTATTGAAACTGTAGAAAGTGGTTCTATGACCAAAGATCTTGCAATCTTAATAGATAAATCTGCTAAATATTTAACTACAAATCAATTTTTAGAAGCAATAGACAGTAATTTTAAGAAAAATCTCAATTAATATTTTTACTTAAAGTTTTAAAAACTTCTTCAATTTTATCTTTATTAACTCCACCAGCTTGGGCAAAATCTTTTCGACCACCTCCACCTCTACCCCCTAAAATTTCTGCCGCCTCCTTTACTAATTTTACTGCGTCAAATTTTTCAATTAATTTATCTGTGACTCCAACAGCAACACCTATTTTATTATCAAATATACAGCAGGCTATAATTATTCCTGTTTTAATTTCTTTTTTTCCTTGATCTACTATATTTCTTAATTCTTTTGAAGGCAAACCTGTAAGAATTTGTTCCCTTAATATGAAATTCCCAACTTTATTGTCTACGATTTTATTTTTTCTTTTATCATTAATAATAACCTTAACTTTTTCTTGGTCCAATTGTTTGGTTAGATTTTTTAAATTTTCTTTTGAAGTTAAATTTCCTTTATAATTTGAATCGACTTTAAGAACTTCTAACTCATTTTTAATTGACTGAATTTGATTTAATATATCTTTATCTATATTTATTTTATCTTCGCTAGATTTTTTATCAAATTCTTCTAACTGCTTATCCCTTAAAGCCTCCACTCTTCTCACGCCAGATGCTATTGAGGATTGGTTGATTACTCTAAATTTCCCTATTTCTTTTGTATTTTTAACATGTGTTCCTCCACAAAGTTCAGTTGAAAAAACATTATCATTGTCTCTTCCCATAAATACTACCCTGACTTCATCGCCATATTTCTCACCAAATAAAGCCATAGCACCCAGCCCTATAGCTTTTTTGGGGGTCATTATTCTAGTTTGAACATCGCTAGAAGCTATCACCATTTCATTAACTTTTTTATTTATTTCTAGCATTTCATTTTTTTCTACGGGTTTGTTATGACTAAAATCGAACCTAAGTCTCTCAGGACTTACTAATGAACCTTTTTGCATAACATGCTTTCCCAACGTTCTACGCAAAGATTCATGCAACAAGTGTGTTGCTGAATGATTTGCTTTTGAATTATTTCTTTTTTCAATATTAATTATTAGATTTACGTTTTCTCCGACTTTTACAGATCCCTTTTCTACTTTTCCAATGTGTATGAAAAAATCTCCCAATTTTTTTTGTGTATCGTTAATAATTATTTTACAATCTATCGTTTGAATAATACCTTGGTCACCTACTTGGCCTCCAGACTCGCCATAAAAAGGTGTTTGATTTGTGATTATTTCTATTTCATCACCTGTGTTTGCAATATCAACGAACTTGTTATTTTTTAAAATTTTTAGAACCGTCCCTTCAGCTTTTTCAAATTCATACCCTAAGAACTCAGTTGGTTTTAATTCTTCTCTGATTTTAAACCATTTTTCTTCTACTGTTTTATCTCCAGAACCTTTCCAATTAGCTCTTGCTAATTTTTTGCTATTTTCCATTTCATTTTCGAATGATTTAGTATCAACTTTTATATTTTTAGTCCTTAAAATATCCGCTGTTAAATCTAAGGGAAAACCATAGGTATCATACAGTTTAAAAGCAGATGGTCCTGACAATACATTATTTTTAACTTTTATTAGGTTTTCATTTAAAATTTTAATGCCACGCTCCAATAAAATTGAAAATTTTTCTTCTTCATTTTTTAATGTTTCTATAATTAAATCTTTTCCCGTATTTAATTCTGGATAACTGTTTTTCATTTCATTAAATAACACTTCAAATAATTTATAAAAAACTGGACTTTTGCTGCCTAAAGTATGTGCGTGTCTCATTCCTCTTCTCATTATTCTTCTAAGTACATAGCCTCGTCCTTCATTCGATGGCAAAATTCCTTCTGCAATTAAAAAACTGCTTGCTCTTAAATGATCTGCAATAACTCTATGACTTGCAATTGTGTTGTCGTTTACAGGAGCTTTAGTAATATCAGATGAAGCTTCTATAATTTTTTTAAAGTGATCTATATTATAATTGTCGTGTGTTCCCTGTAATACTGCAGTCATTCTCTCCAACCCCATTCCAGTATCTACCGATGGTTTTGGTAAATTAATTCTTTTTTCTTTTGAAATTTGTTCAAATTGCATAAATACAAGATTCCATATTTCTATAAATCTATCTCCATCCTCATTGGGGCTTCCTGGTGGCCCTCCTTGAAGTTTATCTCCATGATCATAAAAAATTTCTGAGCATGGTCCACAAGGGCCTGTGTCTCCCATTGACCAGAAATTATCAGATGTTTTAATCTTAATGATTTTATTTTCATTAAGACCTGCAATTTTTTTCCAAAGATTAAATGATTCTTCATCTTCATGGTAAACTGTAACTAAAAGTTTTTCTTTAGATAAACCAAAATCTTTTGTTAATAAATTCCATGCGTGAATTATTGCCTGCTCTTTAAAATAGTCTCCAAATGAAAAATTTCCTAACATCTCAAAAAAAGTGTGATGTCTTGGTGTGTAACCAACATTTTCAAGGTCATTATGTTTGCCACCTGCCCTTACGCATTTTTGTGAAGTCGTAGCGGTTTTAAATGGTTTTTTTTCTAAACCAGTAAAAACATTTTTAAATTGAACCATACCTGAATTTGTAAACATTAGGGTTGGGTCATTATTTGGGACTAGGTTGCTTGACTCTACGATTTGATGATTATTTTTTTTAAAGTACTTAAGAAACTTACTTCTTACATCAGTCAATAAAATCTGGCTCATACACTATTAAATACAGATATTTTTTGAGTTGTCTATTTAGTTTTTTCGTCTTCGACAACGCATATCTCGGACTTAGTAAGAAATCTTCTGCCCGTTCCATTATCTAGTGAAAACATACCACCAATACCCTTTACGGCATCTATAGTTAGGTCTGTATGCTTCCATTTATCATGTTGGTCCTCATTCATGTAAAATGGGGTTCCATCAATTTCACCTAGTTTAATATCGCTGTTTCCCACCATGTACTCTTTGACAGGATAACACATTGGGGCACTGCCATCGCAACAGCCACCTGATTGGTGAAATAAAAGGTCATTGCCATGAACTTTTTTTAGATCACTTAATAATTTTTTTGCTGACAATGTTGCATTAACTTTCATAGTTATAAGGCCCGTAGATTATACGGGCCATTATAATATATCGTCTAAAAGAATCCTAATTTTTTTTCACTATAAGACACATGTAAATTTTTTACTTGTCTATAATGATTTAACATCATTTTGTGGGTTTCTCTTCCGATTCCAGATTGTTTGTATCCACCAAATGCAGCGTGTGCAGGGTAAGCGTGATAACAGTTTGTCCAAACTCTACCGGCTTGTATTCCTCTACCCATTCTATAAGCAATGTTACCGTTTCTAGTCCAAACACCTGCGCCCAGTCCGTAAAGAGTATCGTTAGCAATCTCTAACGCTTCTTTCTCATCTTTAAACTTAGTAACTGATACTACAGGTCCAAAGATTTCTTCTTGGAATACACGCATATTGTTTTTACCTTCAAAAATAGTTGGTTGGATATAATTTCCTTTTTCCAAACCGCTATTTAATTTAGCAACAGAACCGCCACATAGAACTTTTGCGCCTTCTTTCTTACCTAAGTCTAGATAAGATTTTATTTTTTCCATTTGTTCTAGTGATGCTTGAGCACCAATCATAGTTTCCATTTTTAAAGGATTGTCTTGTGTAACGGCTTTTGTTCTCTTGATGGCTCTTTCCATGAATCTATCATAGATAGACTCTTGAATTAAAGCTCTACTAGGACAAGTGCAAACTTCTCCTTGATTAAGAGCAAACATTGTGAACCCTTCTAAACATTTATCAAAGAAGTCATCGTCTTTAGACATAACGTCTTCAAAGAAGACATTGGGAGATTTACCTCCTAATTCCAAAGTGATTGGAATTATGTTTTGAGACGCATACTGCATGATTAAACGTCCAGTAGTAGTTTCACCTGTAAAAGCTATCTTTCTAATTCTTTTAGAAGAAGCTAAAGGCTTACCTGCCTCAAGACCATAACCGCTAACAATATTTAAAACTCCTGCTGGTAACAAATCTCCGATCAGCTCCATTAAAAGCAATATTGATGCTGGCGTTTGTTCAGCTGGTTTTAAAACTACACAATTTCCAGCTGCTAAAGCCGGTGCAAGTTTCCATGTAGCCATTAATAATGGAAAGTTCCAAGGTATAATTTGTGCAACTACTCCAAGTGGTTCCGGGACGTGATAAGAATACTCATCATTACTTATTTCACCTATTGAACCCTCTTCGGCTCTTATTACTCCAGCAAAATACCTCCAGTGATCAACAACTAATGGTAAGTCTGCAGCCATACATTCTCTGATTGGCTTGCCATTATCAAGACATTCTGCTGTCGCTAGCAGGTTTAAGTTTTTTTCTATTACATCCGCTATCTTTAAAAGAATATTAGATCTTTCGCTGATAGACGTCTTTCCCCATGTAGGAAAAGCTGCGTGAGCCGCATCTAATGCTGCTTCAACGTCTTTTTCATTCGAACGTGGCACCTGACATATAACTTCATTTGTAATTGGGGTAGTATTATCAAAATACTTTCCCGATTTAGGTTCTACAAACTTACCGCCAATAAAATTTCCATATTTAGATTTGAATGGAAACTTAACTTTAAGATGTGAAGTGTCTATTGAAGATGACATCTTCGAGCTTTTTACTTGTTGTGTGCTCATTTTTCCCCCCTATTGTTATTTTACTAATTAAAAACAAATTGAGACAGTATGTATACGGTTAAATTATATGCAACTAGAGCGTCTACCAAATATCGATATTAACACTTACAGGTTGATTATTTCATGGGAAACCGGGGGAAAGTTATTCCCCCGTTTCAATAAGATGGCTACTTATCTTCTTCTTTATCTTTATCTTTATCGATAATTTTTTCTTCAGGCTTAGGATTTCCTTCTAATTCTTTTCTAATTGCTATTGCCTGATCACGTATTACTTTTTCAATTTCAGCTGCAACATTAGGGTTTTTTTCTAAATAAAGTTTCGCATTTTCTCTTCCTTGACCTATTTTTTCACCTTTATAAGCATACCAAGCGCCTGACTTTTCAACTACACCTGCTTTTGCACCTAGATCAACTAATTCACCAACTTTACTAATTCCTTTACCGTACATTAGATCGAATTCTACGACTTTAAATGGAGGTGCTACTTTATTTTTAATAACTTTCACTCTTGTAGAGTTTCCAATTATTTCATCTTTGTCTTTAATTGCTCCAATTCTTCTTATATCCATTCTTACTGACGAATAAAATTTAAGTGCGTTTCCACCTGATGTAGTTTCTGGGTTACCGAACATTACACCTATTTTCATTCTAATTTGGTTTATAAAAATAACCATAGTGTTAGATTTAGAAACTGAACCAGTTAGTTTTCTTAAAGCCTGGCTCATAAGTCTTGATTGAAGACCTACGTGGTGGTCACCCATTTCACCTTCTAACTCGGCTTTAGGCGTTAATGCAGCAACAGAGTCGACAACTAAAACTGAAATTGAGCCAGATTTAATTAATGTGTCTGTTATCTCTAAAGCTTGCTCGCCTGTATCTGGTTGTGAAATTAAAAGTTCTTCCGTTTTAACCCCAAGTTTTTTTGCGTAAATTGGATCCATTGCGTGTTCCGCGTCAACGAAGGCGCAAATACCACCAGTTTTTTGAGCTTCCGCAATAACTTGTAATGCTAATGTTGTTTTACCTGATGACTCTGGTCCATAAACTTCAATAATTCTTCCCTTCGGTAAGCCGCCTATTCCTAAAGCTAAATCTAGGCTTAATGAACCTGTTGAAATTGATTCAATGTCTAAAGCTTGTTGTTGTCCAAGCCTCATTACTGAACCTTTGCCAAAATTTTGGTCTATTTGACTTATCGCAGCCTCTAACGACTTGTTTTTTTCTTTTAATTCTTGTTCTTTTTTATTATCTGACTTAACTACTTTTAAACCGCTTTTAATCATTTTTTATCCTTTTTTAGTTATCGAATCGTTATAATAACTGTACACCTTTTGTTCTTTTTTTCAATATAATAAAAACTTTATTTCTCAGGAGATTTTTATAAATTTTTAATAGAATCCAATGTAAGTTCACCTAAAACAGATAGAATTTTGAATTTAGAAATAATAAAATCTCTTTTTGCTTTGGCATTAGCAATCTTAGAATTTAGTAATAGGCTTCTTGATTGAATAACTTCCATAGTTGTTCTGGTATTTCCAGAATCATACTCTAAAGTAATACCTTCATTAGCGATCTCAGCTGCTTTGACTTGTGATTTTGTTGCTTGCAATATGCTTCTTGATGACCTGAATGAAGACCATGCATTTGTAGTATCTGTGACTACTTCATTTATTTTATCTTCCAAAAGTAGGCTAGTTTTTTCTTTTTCAAATCTTGATTTCTTTATAGATGAATAGTTTTTTCCACCATTAATAAGTGGCCAAGTAACTGTTGCCTGTACGGTCTCCTGGTCAGCTTTATCCATGGTTGAACTCAAGCCATTGGTTTCTGATTTTGAATAATTGATTGACGCCGAAGGTGATAACTGTGCTTTTTTAATATCTAAATTTTTCTTAGATATTTGAAAGTCGAGTCTTGCTATTAATAATTTTGGATTATTTTTTTCAGAAATTTTTAAAGCTTCATTTAAATTTTTGGGTAAATTAATATTTAAATCAATTTTTTCTTCCACTATTTCTGGGGAAATTATTCTTGTAATTCTCTCAAAATTATTTTTAGATGATAAAAATTCATTTTCGGCAGAAATTAAATTAGCCTTAGCCCCAGCTAAAGAGGACTCTGATTGAGCTAGATCTGTAAGTGAGATTTCTCCTTTTTGCAATCTAACACTATCAAATTCAACTTGCCTTTCAAAAAGACTTAGGTTTTCTAAATTAAATTTCATTCTATTTTTTGTATAAATTAAGTCATAATAAGCACTAGTTGTTTTAAATAGAGTTTCTTGCTCTATATTTTTAAGTTTAAAGTCAGCCCTTTGATATTCTAATTCTGATTTTTTTAAAGAATTATATCCTTCAAATCCTTGAAATAATTTTTGATCAACAGAAATTTTTTTGGTTTTTGTATTTAAATTAGTGTCCGAAAGTCTTTCTCCTGTCTGATTGACTCTGCTAGATAATTCATTACTATTGATGCTTCCAGAAAATGATATACTCGGCAAAAATTCACTATAAGAAATATTTATATTTTGTTTAATAGCTTTTAAATTTTTTCTCTCAGCATTTAAAACTGGATTATTTTTATATGCTCCTTCCAAAAAAAAAATTAAATCAGTAGAGGCATACACAATGCTTGTTTTAAAAAATAATAAAAATATAGTTATAAATAATTTCATATCAGTTAAATCTTATAGCATTAAGCCTGTGTTTTTTGTCTAGTTTTATTAATATATTGGCTTTTGTTTTAAAATCCTTAATCATTTGTTTTGTAATTCTTTCATAAAACATCACAAATTCTCTAACTTGTTTATTCGTCATTATTTTTTTCTTATCCGATATTAATTTAAGTTTTTTTTCTTGTAGCAATCTCCATTTATAAACATATTGAAAATTTGGGACTTGTAAATATATCATTTTGTCTATTAGCTTAAAAATACTTTCATAACTGTTTTTTAATTCATTGTTTACTTTTTTCCTCCAAATTAGCTTTTTATCGTGCTTTTTTTCAAGAAAATTAAGAGATTTTTTTAAAGAATTATTTGATTGATGCTTGGCGCCTACGCACCAACCTTCAAATATTATTATATCAGGTTTTAATTTTATTTTTTTCCATTTTTTTTTTGGAAACCTATCATCAGATGCTTTATCAAATTTTGGTAAAAAAAACGGTTTAAATTTTTTTTTACACAGTAAATTAAAAGTTTTTTTTAAAAGATTGGTATCATGTGTGCCTGGCACCCCTCTAATCAATAAAAGTTTATGAATTTTTTTAGATAGGTTTTGTCTTTCTTTCAAAGTTAAATAGAAGTCATCAATAGAAAAACTAATTACATTTAGATTGTATTTTGCCTTCAAAATTATTTTTAGTATTTTTGCAATAGTTGTTTTTCCAGAACCTTGTCCACCAGATAAACCTATTATTGCTGGAGATTTTATGAGCTTATAACTTTCGAAAATTGAATTGCAAATAGGAAGATAAAATTTATTTAATTGACCTATTTTATTGTAAAAAGGCTCTCCAAACACTTCTTGCTTATTGATAAAGTCTAAGTATTTTCTCCTTAATTTTAAAAAATCTCTGTTGAAGGTCTTCATTTTTTTTTATCTTCATTTCTTTTTATCGAGTGGGTGATTTTTTCCATCAAGAATAGAAACATCTTTTAATTCTAAGGAATTTACACCCTCTAAGCATCCTAGATTAATTCCGCACATGGCTGGGTTCGATCTAGGATTATGATGTGTGTAGATTCCACAAATTTGACAAAAATAATGTTTTGCTACCTTTGTGTGAAATTGATAAATTTGTAAAAGATCTTGACCTTTAATTATTTTAACATCTTTTGAACTAACCATTGTCATGATAGCCCCTTTTCTTTTGCATATGGAGCAATTACACTTTACTAGCTTTGTAAAATCTTTTGGAATATTTACCTCAATTTCAATTCCCTTACAATGACAAGTGAGTTTTTTCATAATAAACTAAAGTTAATCTATTCCATAAAACTTATCCACATAATAGATGTAAATAAATTAAATGTTCTTGTTTTGATTCCTATTTGATTCATATCTAGACTCAATTTTCAACCTTCTAGTGTGTAAGAAAATTTACATCTACTTTATTACTATCTGAATCTAAGAATGCTTTCTTATCTTCCCTTAGTGAAATTAAATAAATAATTAGTCCGAAAACCACAAGGAGTATTTGAAAAACAATAACAATAGTTGGAAATTTAGTACTAAAATAAGAGGCTATAATTATTAAAATTATAGACCTTATGAAAACAGTTCTTTTAAAAACTGCAATTATTGAAAAGGAGTGAATTAAAAGTTTGAACAAAGACATCTTCGAAGGACCAAAATATCGATTTCCTCTTGTTGAGCTAATAGTGTTTAACTTAAAAATATTTTTTTTAAGAGTTCCTGAAAAACTACTCCACAAACTTTCTTTACGAGATAAATTAAAAATATCATCTTTTGTTAAACAGCTATAATTTCCAAAATTAATAATCTTGCCAGTAAAAAATAGAGTCAGAGCTTTATGAAATTGATATAAAAGTTGAAAAAAAATTCCTTCAGACCTTTTAATTCGTTTTGCAACAACAGAGGTGTTTTGGTCTGATTCAATTTTTTTTATTAACATCTCTATTTCCTCCGGTCTGTCTTCTCCGTCTCCATCCATGACAATTGTATAATCAAAATCGCTATTTTTGGCTAAATATCTTATTCCAAGAGCTATACATCTTGCGTGGCCCTGGTTTTTTTTTATATTAATTATTTTTAACGATTTAATTTTTTTTGCAATTTTAAATTCTGGCTTGGAAATAGTAGACGCATCATTTATTAAAATTAAGTGAAATTCAAAATTATTTATTTCTGAAACTACAACACTAATATTTTTTATTAATTGGGCTGCAGACTTCCAGTCATTATATATTGGTATTAAAATGTTAATTTTTTTCATTTGCTACCAATCATACATATTCCTATGGGTTTAATTGTTCCATAAACTCCTGGACATATTTTCTTTAAAATATTTGGACTGCCAACATATATTACTCCCCCTTCAATTTTTTCTTTTTCAACATAACTATTTATATCTAAAGATTTAAACCATTTAGGTCTTGATCTAAGATTGTAAGACAAATTCCCCCCATACCATTCGTCGCCGATAACTATTGAAATTTCATTTGAAAAATTATTATCCCATTTGTTTTGAACCAAATATGCGATTTCTTTTCCGGGATAATCAGTTCTTTTGTTTGTTTGCGTTGTTGAAATATATAAATAAATTGCTGGTGAAATAATTAAAAAAACTAAAAAGGATATGTAAAATTTTTTAATTTTCTTAAAATCAATATTAGAACTGAAAACATAAATAATCAAAACTCCCAAAAAAAGATAAAAGGGTGTCATCCACATGGTTCTTATTTTTACACCAAATATTAATGATGTTAAAAAAATAAAAATAATAGGTAGAAGGTTAACTGACAATAAAAATAATACCTTATTATCCTTTAAATTAACTTTTATTTTAAATTTTTTAATTAAAAAAAAAGACATTAAAAAAAATGGAATAAGTATTCCAATTTGTTTTCCTAAAAATATAAAAGGATAAATTAGATGATTTAAAATATCAGAATTTTCTAAACCAGTTCGATTTAAAGCGTAAGTCAACGTGACGTAATTATTTTTTTCCAACCAAAGTAAATGTGGTGAGATTACAATAAAAAAAATTACAACTGAAATAAAGTGTTTAAAATTAAATTTTTTTATTTTAATTATGTGATAAATAAAAAATATTTCTATTCCCGCTAACAAATAAACAAATAAATATTTGGAAAGAAAACCAAGTCCTGAGAAAAATCCAAACAAAATCCAGTTTCTTATTTTATCATTTTTAAAACTTTGCCAGCAATAATATATACTTAGCGACCAAAAAGTTAAAAGACATACATTTACATTGAATTCAGGCGTCGTAAAATTATAAAAAATAATTCCTTCTAATAACAAAATAGAAATTAAAGAATAAATTCTATTTTTAAAAAAATCCTCACAAAATTTCCAAACTACATAAAAGGCAGTAACGACAAAAATTTGACTTAATAAATAATATGCCCAATCTTGATTGCTAAATATTTGATAAAACATCTCCACAAACAAAGCACTTAAAGGGGGATGTTTTTGAAATCCCCAATCTAAATTGCTTCCCCAGGCCAGAGCTTCAATGGTGTCTAATGGCAAGTTTTGGTTAGAAAATGTCGGTACAAAAACCCATATCAATAGATGTAGTGTTAAGAAACCATAAAATAAATTTTTAGTATTTTTTTTTGTAATCATTTTGTCATAAATATACAATTTATAGACTATTGACACCCATAAAATCAGACATATACTCGCCAACTTCTAAATATGCCAAACAAAACTATTAAGAAATATACACCTAACAATAAGGAAAAATACATGTGTGTTAAACACAAAAAATTTTTTAAAGAAAAGTTGAGCGAGTGGAAAAAAGATATATTAAAATCGAACAACTTAACCAACCTATTAAATTCTTCAGACGACAATACGGCTTCAGCTGATGTGGTGGACCAAGCATCCTCTTATACAGATAAAACTGTAGAAATGAGAGCTCTTGCTAGAAGTAGAAAGTTAATTGAAAAAATTGATGCTGCGTTACTTAAAATAAAAAATGGAACTTATGGTTTTTGTGAAGAGACCTCAGAGCCAATCGGTCTAAAAAGATTAATTGCTAGACCAATCGCAACCCTTACAATAGAGGCTCAAGAAAAGCACGAGAGAGATGAAAAAATATTTATTGAAAATTAAATTAGAGGTATATTTTCTTTTTGGTTAAAAAAATCATAACCTTTTTTAACTGCTGGCCTTTGAGAAATTTCCTCGTACCATCTAGCTAAATTTTTGAAATTTTTAAGTCCAATATCATGCCATTGATGCCTTGCAATCCAGGGAAACGTTGCAACGTCCACTATAGTGTAATCATCGCAAGCTAAAAATTTAGAGTCAGCCAATCTTTCATCCAGTTCTTTATAAATTCTCTTTGAAATTTCAAAATATCTATTTTCTCCAAATTCACTTTTACCTGGATTGTAATGGTGAAACTGATGGTGTTGGCCTAGCATGGGGCCCACGTAAGCCATTTGTCCCATTAACCATTGATTAATTATTATTCTTTTTTCTTTATCATAAAATTTTCCACTTTTTTCAGCCAGGTACATAAGAATGGCACCAGACTCGAATATACTTAGATTGTTTTCATGGTCGATAATTACTGGAATTTTACTAAATGGACTTATCTTTTTAAATTCAGGTTTAAATTGTTCATCATTATTTATATTAATTTTAGTTAATTTATATTTAAAGTCAATTTCTTCTAACATTATTGATATTTTTTTTCCATTAGGTGTGTTAGCCGTTAAAAGTTCAATCATCTTCTTTTTTTAAACCTAGTCTTTGCTGAATATTTTTTGAAGAAGTAGTAAACTCAAATCTGTATTTTTCATTTGGTCTAGCTCTTTTAAAGCATTCTACGGAGGCAAGTGCTGCTTCGTGGAATCCTGATAGAATTAATTTTAGTTTTCCAGGGTAGGAACAAATGTCACCTATTGCGAATATTCCATCTTTATTAGTTTGAAAATTATTTGCATTTACCAAAATAGTTTTTTTGTCCATGTTTAGGCCCCACTCAGCAATGGGTCCAAGTTTCATAATAAGACCAAAAAAACTTAAAATTATATCAGTTTTAATTTTCTCAATTTTTTCATTTTCATATTTAATTTCTATAGATTTAATCTCGCTTTCTCCTTCAATTGTATTTAGTTGGCAAGGTGTTTTTATAAATATTTTTCCCTGTTTTTCTAATTTTTTTATTTCTGCTAGTGTGTGTGGAGCGCCTCTGAATTCACTTCTCCTATGAATTAAAGTTATCTTTGATGTTTTGGATAGCTCCAGGGCCCAGTCTAAAGCTGAGTCACCGCCTCCAAAAATAGATATATACTTATCCTTAAATTTTTCTTTATTTTTTACTGAATAAAAAATCGATTTTTCTTCAAATTTTTGAGCTTCTTTTAAATTTAGTTTTCTAGGCTCAAAC
>Ga0209709_10002446_pt1 | contig 16163 bp, 12 predicted proteins | sample ArcticOcean_MG_C_2_FD_187435 | JGI IMG/M metagenome (GOLD analysis project Ga0209709, IMG submission 187435) | Marine microbial communities from western Arctic Ocean - ArcticOcean_MG_CB4_136 (SPAdes) (version 2) | ecosystem: Environmental > Aquatic > Marine > Oceanic | place: Arctic Ocean... | reverse complement strand
TCTCTACTAGATTACTTGCCTTACGTATTTTAGATTTTACAGATCTGTTTTTAGAAGCTTTAACCTCTGCGATTTCAAAGGCATCAACCTTTGCTGCAAATAATGCTTCGTTCTTTCCTTTATCAATGTTAGCTTTTTCTTCAGCTATTTTTCCAGCTTGATTAACATGGAATGAATCTTCTTTAAGCTTAGTGTTTGCTTTAATTTCTTCGTGAGTGAATTCTTTAAAGACCTGTTTCCAATCTGGATTATCTTTTTCTCCCTTAGGAGTATTTCCTATAGAAACAGTTGATGATGTACCGTCTTCATAAATGAAGTCACATACAACGAGATTGGAAGATGCATCCGCGTAGTACGGATCACTTATTTTCTTACCTTCAGTAGCCATGATTTAATTCCTTTCAGTTATAATATAGATTTATTTATACTAGATACCAACCACTCCAAATGAAGCGCCAGGAGCGACGTCAGTACCATCTCCACCCCAAGTTGGGTTAACAGAATTTGTACTAGGGTTTATATCTTGGTGTGTTACTGTCCATCCAGCGCCAACATTAGAATCTAGATCACCCTTATCATTTGCTGCTACAGCAGCTGTTTGAACTTCTAATAACTTAGCTTGTGTGTAAGTTCTAGTTAGTTGATAACCATTGCCTGCAGTGCCAGCCGAAACCGGTGAACCATTAGCTGTTAATGCTTTTGTTTCAGTAAAATCAGACTGTCCATCAATAGCAGATTCATATTCAGCAATAGTTCTTTCAGCATGGCCATAATCATTTTCACCCATATGTGTTTCTATTGCTTCTGTTATTGTATTAAATGCTGCACCTGATTTTGTATATACTGTTGTTATTTTATGAGCTGCCATATTAAGCCGTCCTTAACCAAAGTTTCATTGTAGAAACAGTTTCTGTTGAAGAAAGAATTGTAGCACCAGTATAGTTACCAGTATAAGTTCCTGAGTAATATCCAGTGTATGCACCAGTATAGTAACCAGTATATGGACCTACCGCACGTCCAGAGTAATATGTAGTGTAGTAACCAGTATATGCACCTGAATAAGCACCAGTGTATGCACCAGTATAATTACCAGCATAAGCAACATCGCCACGTTGTTTACGTGTGTCTGAAAAAGCATCACCAACCGTTACCCATGTTCCAGTACCTGGAGCAGATGCTGCTAAAGTGTACTTACCAATACCTGTAGCAACAATAGACTCTTGATACATCTCTACTAAATCGTTAATCTCAGCATCTGACATCTCTTTAATACCTGCAGAGCCATTCCATTTAAGTGGACGTGTAGCAGTTGTATTAGAACCAGTTGTTCTTTTCCAAAGTTTAGTTAGATTATTTACACCACTTTGATATTTGTTATTAACATCACCACCAACTTGAGTCCATGTTCCTGTACCAGGAGCTGCTACTTGTAATACATAAGAACCTACAGAGCCTGCAGCAATCTTAGCATTAATTCTATCAACAATATCAGCTCTACATTCAGCATCAGTCATTTCAATGATACCACCATCATAAGAACCACCACTGTATTTAACTGCCATAGGTCTAGCTGTTGGAGATGGTGTTACAGCAGTTAGATTCTGTCTAAAGACATAGTTATCTGTATTAATTGTTGTGTTTGCAGGGTGAGTTCCCTCAGCCTGATCACGTCTAGTATCAGCGAATGTACCAATATCTGTCCAAGTTGCATCTGTATTCATAGCAAGATGCCCAGTATTAACAGAAGTCATTCCTGAGAAATGGTCTAAGATTAAATCGACATTATCATCAATCTCTGCTGATGACATCTCTTTAATACCTGCAGATCCATTCCACTTTAAAGGTTTTGGCATATTATTTCCTCTTTATCCTATATGTATATTATTTATACGTTATTAAAATGTTCCACCATCAATTGTGCCACTAGCTTGTGGAACACCTGTAGAACTAAATCCTAAATGCTGATATTGTGTACCAGTGATATAGCTAATTGCTGTACCTGCAGCGTCTGATATCCAGTAACCGTTTCCAGTATGTGAACTTACGCCTGTACCACCATGTGCCACCGCAACATCAGTTGCTGCCCATGTACCAGATGAGATTGTACCTAAAGTTGTTAATGTTGTTTGTCCAACATAACCCGATGCAATATCAATTGTATCTGCTGTAACACTAATACGATCCGCTGTACCAACAGCATTAATTGTATTACCAGATTTAGTTAAACCATTACCAGCAGTAATTTGTCCAGCGCCAGAGAATTGTTCAAAGGTGATTCCAGTTGTACCAAGTGTAATCGTACCGTTAGTACTCATTACATAACCATTATCTCCGTTTGTAGAACCTTCTTCAGAGAAAGTAAATGCTCCAGAAGTTAATTCAGAGGCAGCATCCGCATCTGGTGTTCTTGTTAGTACCCAGTTTGTTGAAACATTACCAATAGCTGTTACCTTATAGAAACCATTTTGTGCAGCAGTTGACTGATCTTTAACTAGAACTCTATCATTTGTACTAAGAGTTACACCATCAATTACAAGTCCAAGTTGCGTGCCTGAGTTAGTTAGTGTACCAGCGCCGTTTACATAAGTAGAACCTAAGTTAGCAGTTGTAGCAACACGAACAGATGCTTTAACATCTAGACCATTTGCAACACTGTCAACATATGATTTGTTTACTAATGAATCTGAAGTAAAACCTGCGCGACCTTGATAACCTGAAGGAACCGTTACTGTACCTGTTCCGTTAGGAGCAAGTGATAGGTTACCATTTGAATCAGTAGTAGTAATTGCATTACCATCTATTGATACATTATCAACAGCAAGGGCAGTTATTCCAGCTAATGCAGTAATCGTATCACCTAGTGATACGTCTGTGCTACCAATTGTAACACCGTCATTAGTTAGTTTACTATTTGAAATTGAACCAGCTAACTGAGCATCTGTAATAGTACCAGTAAGTGAACTAGTAGGGTAATCTGTTGCATCAGATAGATCAAATGCAGGAGACGCGTCTGAAGTACCTAGTGATAACGATACACCACCATATGATACTGTTGAATTGGCTAATTTAGCATTTGGTATTGAACCAGCAAGTTGTCCGTGTAGAATACCACCAGTTTTAACAGTTACATCACCTGATGTTACATCAAAATCAGCAGTGTTAAACGTTGCAATACCCTTATTAGAGTCTGTAGCTGTTTCAGCAGTAATCGTAATTACGTTATCAGTTACTGCAGTATCAACACCATCACCACCAGTAAATGTTATTACCTCACCAGTGTTTACAGTATCATTTGATCCTGTATCAGCGCCAATACTTAGTGTGCTTACAACCGTACCGAATGATAAGTTACCTGAACCGTCAGTCTTTAAATATTGGTTCGCTGTACCATCAGCCGTTGGGTGAGATAAACCATCAATAATAACAGCACCAGAGCCATTAGGCGTAATAGTGATATCACCGTTTGTGTTTGTTGAGGTAATTGCATTACCATCTAATGTTAAGTTATCAACATTGATTGCACTAATTTTTGAGTTGGCATCTACAATAATTGCAGAAGAAGCTGTTAACGTACCAGCCGTGTGATCCAACATATCGGTGAAATGTTGACCACCAATAACTCGTGCTACTACATCACCACCCGATGTTTCGCCTATAAATAATTTATCCGAAGCAAAGGAGTAGGCCTGTTCACCTACAGCAAGAGCGTCAGTCGCCGGCGATCCCGTCGCCAGACTATATTTTGATACAATGACTGTTCCTGCCATCCTATTTCTCCTTAGTTATATTTTATTTAGGCACTAAAATGTGCCGCCATTAATTTTTGTATTACTATTTGTATCTTCCATGGTAGGTTTAACTTTAAACTTCCCAGTACCACCATCCCATTGTATAATAGAACCGTCTGATCTTGCAGAAACATCGACATCCGTCAACGCAGCTAGCTGCGATGTTACTCCCGAGACACTTACATTTCTTGCCATTATAACTTTTTTGTTCACACCTGCAGCTTGGTAACCTCTTGAAGCTGTAATTTTTCCTTGTAATGCCATTATGTTTGTGTTATCCCTGGGTTAATCGTAACTTGCCCTTCGACCACTCTAGTCTTTTCAGCTGTACTGGTCTTAGTTATCTCTACATCATATAAATATCTTCCGGCTTTCAATCCATTTGTAACCGAATTCGATAGAGTTATTGTAATTAATCCTTGTCCAGCATTAGCTACAGTAGCTCCAAAATCTGTAAAGGTACTTGATGTATAGCTCTTTCTCATTTGAGCTTTCACCGTGTATCCATTTAAGTTTGCAACGTTTCCGTTACCATCTTGGACCACTATGTCAGCACTATAGTCTGCACCTTGGTCTACACTTAAATCACTTAATACTGCCATCTTATCCCTATACCTTTATTTATAAAATTATGTTTTTAGAACAGTTGCGTACCAGCAACATCAAATACATTTAGTTTCAATGCAGATGCACCTGTTGTTACAATACTTACTGAACCCAAGTTTGTTATTGTACCAGAACCTGTAACCGCACCTGTCAATGTAATGGTAGGATCGTTAACATTAAAGTCAAGAGTTCCATCGCCAGTTTCATATGTTACTGTAATACCTGATTCGGTATTACTACTAACCATCGCACCAACAACATCTTGTACTTCTTCAGTAAAGTTATCAATGTTACCAACTACGTGAGCGTGACCATCATCTGCAATAGCAAAATCAATATGGTTATTAGTATCATCGTATGTTACTGATATTCCACCAGTCTCAGTACCACCAAGCATTGCTCCTACCGCATCTTGGAATGCCTCACCAGCTTCATGGAATACTGATTTTAGATCAGTACCACCATAGCTTAACGTTGTAGAATTTAAGTTACCATTTACATCAACCTTATGTGTAGCATGAGCAGCAGCACCAATACCTATTCGTTGGCTTGAATTAACTGTTATTGCTGTACTTGAACCAGTACCTAATGTTAATGAGGTTGCAGCACTTACACCCGCTGTTGAACCACTTAATCCAGTGCTTGCCGTAATAAGTGTACCAGTCATTGTATCACCAGCAACTGCTACATAAGCAGCACCGATACCAGCAATGTTTGAAGTTGCTGTGGTTAATTCACTATGTAATTCTAAAATAGCAGGACCAACAGTGGCTGCAGTTGTTCCCATCGCAGCAGCACTAATAGTACCTAGCTTAGTATTTACTGTAGATAACCCTGATGTGTTAGTTGAAATATTTGAATCTGATGCTATGTCAACTGCACGTTGGGCATTAAGAATATTAACAAGGGTTGTCTCTGTACCATTATAACCAGATAAACTATTACCTGATATACTAATACCTGCAACTGCAGCAACCGAAACAATATCTGCTTGGTTCTTATTAGCAGCTAATACTAAATCACCATAAGTACCGGTATCCCATAAGTTACCTATTGTACCGATTGCAGCAGCGGCCGCTTCAGTTGAAGTATCATGTACGTTTAGAGCAGCAACAACCGTAGTTGCACTTGAATCAGAGGCAGTTAACGTATCTAAATCACCAAGAGCAGTTCCCATCTCATTGGTCTTTACTCTCCACTGTTCAAATGTATTTGCCGTTGTTACGTTTACCGTGTTTGCCATATTATCTCTCTATTAATTGTTTGAGCATCATTTTAATTTCTGATACATCTTGTTCTAATTCATTTAATCTATTTGCCTCAGCTTTCATTCTAGCTCTATTAGCCGAATGTTGATCACCTTCACTACCCATATTTATAATAGCTCCTGACCTTGGGTCTCTATACATTCCTGGATGATTCTTGACCGGTATCATTATACTTTACAAGCTATAGCACGAAGCTGTTGAATCTTAGGAATATAACTAGTACCTGTAGATCTCATCACTATCTTAATAGCAAACAATGTAAATGTATCAGTAGGAGTGACAGTATACGTTGTCTCCTCATATGATGAACCATCCGAGAATGCAACATCAGTTAAATCGTTTGTTTGTAATACCCAATTTTGTGCATCAAAGGTTGCTAAATTATTACCAGCCTTGTAATACAAATCAATGAATGTACCATTAGGTCTATTAAGATCTACATAAACTTTAATTTCATCTGATGTATCTGCTAATTCAACTGTCTTTGTTACGTACTTCGCTAGGTTAGATCCTAAAGAAGCGTCTGTCTCAGCTACTCCACCAGCATTATTATCAATTCTATTTGAAATAGCAATTACAGATGATCTTTCCATATCAATAACAGGGCTTAAATAATCTGATGTTGAAGAGAATGAACCATCAAGACGTATTGTAGCCGTTGAGCCAGACTTAATAATTTTAGGAAGCAATGGTGTATAGTTATCATTTGCTGTTATCGCTGCAGCAGTTGATCCTATAGTTCCAGCAGATTCTAATGTATCCATGACAGTCCATGTTTGAGCTGTATTGGGCAATATTATATTTTGCACAACAGGAAGCATTGTATTCCAAGCTAGATGTTGAGTTGCTTGTGCCGCAGTACCACCACCGTTACCAGCAGTAATCGCATTAGCGTGAGCAGCTGCAAGTACTTGTATAGTATAAGTGTCTCTTGTTGCAGTAACAATAGTATGTGTTATATTTAATTCAGCTGCGGTGTAACCATTATTATCAATAAAGCCAGCAAACGTTACCGTATCAGCAGCTTTCATACCATGATCTCTATGAGCCACAGTAAATGTATTATTTTCAGACAAAGTATTTGCAACAGTTGTCAATGGATTAGTTACTAATTGTCTTGAAGGTAGCGCAGCATTTTCCAATCTACAATTGCGTGTAGCTGAAATATCAAACTTAGCTCTCTTCATAACAAATGTTAAGTCTTTAGTTTGATCAGCAGTCCATGTAGAAGCATTCTGTGACATGAATAAAACACCATTGTATGGTTGTTGTGAAATTCTATTACCATTTGCATCTTCACCACCAATCTCAGCATAACGTACTGTGTAGTTATTTGAGTTAGCTAATAGAACAAATGCGTATTCAATTTTATCTTGTAAGTACACAGGTGATTCAAATGTGAATGTAGTGGCTGTACCATCTATATTAACTGCACTTGGATTAAGTGTTACGTCAGCAAATGGTAGAACTTCCTGTGTTGGGAAACCATTAACCATTCTTCTTATTTGCATCTGTATAGGTATAGCAGTATCTTTTGCCGTAGCATATATATCTATTGAAGTAATGAATGCAGCCTTATCAAGCAATACTGATTGTGCTAATGGATCACTCCATGATACAACCCCAGATGCAACACTATTTCTTTGTAGACGTGGAGTCCTTGTTGAAAGCATTACTTCTTCTCTTGTTTCAATTAGACCCGCCGCAGTATAATCTGCAAATGCTGATGTATGCATTAATGCATCATTGTTAGCACTAGAAGATGTTAATTTAAATTCTTTTGTACCTGCAGTAAAATTAGTTGTACTGTTATTAGGTACAAGGAATGAACCTGTTACAGCACCGTTCGCATCAGTTGTTAAAGCTCCTGCACCACTTGGGTGAGCAACTTGAGTGTTAATACCTACTAAAGGAGTATAACCTGGCTGAGCTTCGTTAACATAATCAGCTACAGCAACACCATCAAAGAAAGCATATACTTGAGTCGCTGGTTTCATACGTGTAGCACTAAAGTGTACAAGCCTTGTTCTCATGAATGGAACAAAGTTAACTTCAACTACTCTATCACCTTGACTAACAATTGTTGTATCAACTGCAATAGTTGTTTGAATACCTGATCTAGATTTACCAGATTTATAACGTGGGCTTCCACCGCCTCCGCCACTAAACACTCTGGACCATGATCCTCTAGTACGATATGAATTCCTTGGACCTTCACTTCTTCCAGGCTTATAGACCATATTCCAACTACCGCCTCCGCCGCCACCGCCTGCCCAATGAGTTTTCCATGCACCCCATACAGTTCCTAATTGAGGCTGTAGAGCATTAACCATGGCATCAAATTCGCCATCATTGTTGATGGTAACTTTTGGCCTACGATCTATATCAATCCATTCATCAGTAGATGGCGATAAAGCACAACTACCTGTCCAGTTGAATACGTTATAAGGGTTAACATTAATTTGACCAGAATACTGTGTCTGACTTATTATAGCCTCAGTAGTATATGGTAATGTAACTAAGTCACCAGTTTTTTGTGTAGTAGATGATGCATGGTATGCAAGTGCAGCATTACCTTGTGAAAATGGAGGTCTAAGTGTACGATTAGGTATATCAACAGCAGCTCTATATTCTGGTGACCAAGACTTTGACATACGAGTATTCGCAAATCCGTCTACTAAGTAACCAGCTTTCCATCTTGGATTATTATCTGTATCTAAAATTTGTCTGTTCTGTGCTTCAGTCTCTAAGAAATTAAGAGCAGCATAGTATTCTACCTGGCCTACTCTCTTATCAAGTCTACCAATATCACGCATTGTGTATCTACGATTATCTACAAAGTCAATGCCAACTTCATCAGTAGTTAAAGTATATGGAGGAATACTTAGTGTATATAAATGCATTGCATCACTTGGAACTTCAGAAGGTTCTGGATTACGTGATGGAACACCTTTTGTGACACCAAATACACCTTTAGAATCTACATAAACTCTATCCATTCTTGCTTCGTATATCTGAAGATCAGTTTCAAATTGTGAGTATCTTCTTGGAGCAAATGCAGTTTGAGCACCTGTTCCTGTGAAGTTACCACCTGAATTATCAATACGTGGTCTAAAGTCAACAGCTGATCTTAATTCTTGACCATTAATTACTGGAATAAGTGAGTAATCGATTTGGCCTGTGTATGAATCAACAGTAAAGAAATCACCTGATGAATGTGTGAAGTACTTATATGTAGTAGTAAGTGCTCCAGCCGCAGTATAATTTGATGTGCTTTTTAGATTAACTCTTCCTAAACCATAGTGAGTATCTTTTTGGCCAGTATCTAATTCAAAATGAGTAGTAACATCAGCATTACCAACATCTTCAGTAACAGATACTAATTCATGTACGTCTGCATGACCAAGCGGTTGTCCTGTACCAGTCCAAGTTGCGCCAGCATTATGTGACACTGCAGTATTACCGCTTAATGTTTTAGTCTTATGGTTTGCAGTTTTAATAACTGGTGCAATCAATCTTACACTATCACCATTAGCAGATGCAGGTAAGTTAGCTATGACAACACTTGGAGGAGTTGCTGAGTTATTAATAGTAATATCAGCACTAACAACTTCTTCACCACCGACTGTTGAGTCAGTATCGTTTATTAAAATCCAATTTGTATTAAGTGATTTTGAAGCAAACTGTTCGCCAGTAGATGCAGCAGTAAATGTAGCAGTACCAGAACCTGATACTGTTGCTGCTGTAAATAAGCGATTAGTTTCATATCGATAGTTAAAATCTGCAGTTGCAGTATCATCAACTTCACTATTACATGTTTTAACTCTATCATAAGGTAGATCAAATACTAATGAGTCAGGACCAAGGTTATATGCAGTAGCAGCGGCAGAGTCAGCTATTGTAGCACTGAATGTAGCACCTGCAGCTGTGCCTTCTTTATCATCTAGCTGAGTTGCTCCAGTCATTGTACCAGTAAAATCAAATATATGTATTCTGTATCGTGAATCATCACCTGTAGTACCGGTGGAATAACCATTACCCGAAACGCGTTCGATTGAACGAGCACGACATGTACCAATTTCTGTACCACCTGAATTCTCAATACTTATTGTACCGAATGTGGTAATATCAGGAGTGCCAACCATATTTGTAACTTCAATATAGTTATTATGTGTTATCTCTGTAAGTTTATCTGTTTGTAATTCTGATGTTCTTGCTTTATCAAAAGCTACATTAGTAGTTGCAAGAGTTTGTATCTCATAACCTCTTACATAAGCTTTGGAAGGCTCAATAGCAACATTTAATTTAGTAGCATCAGATGCATGATCTTTAATTAATGCTTTGAATGGATTAACATAGTAGTTACCTGATTCATCAAATGTTCTACGAGCTAACTCATCAGCCAAGACATTATAATCAGCGCTTCGTGCTTTCTTCGTAACAACACCAGCTTCTAGTCTAGCAATAAGAACAAAGTTACCTGAGTTCGCACCAACTGCTTGAGTACTTAGTACTGCCTTGATAGAATAACGATGTGCACCTGGAGCCGAAGCATTAGGTGTACCTGTAGCATTATCATTTAGTGATGTATCAGAACCTGAACTAATAAGAGCTTCAGTAACTAATAGACCAATATCAAACGATACACTTGATGTATACTTAGATAATACAATTGTACTAGCTTTCGCAACAACCATATGTTTTTTGATATAGTATATACCATCTTCAATAGATACAATAGAACCAAAGCCTGTAGCAGCAGAAGCTTTTACTTCAGCTGTCTTACTACCTGTTGCTGTTAGTGAAGCGTTATCTGCAAATACTGTACCTGATATGTACTGTACCCAAAGTGTAATAGGATCAGCACCAGTCGCTAAGGCTGCGTGAATAACCTTTGCAACATTAGTACCATCAGTAAATTCAGTACCAACTAATTCAGCAACAGTATCAGCGGCCGCGTTAACAGAATCTAATTTAACATAGTCAATCTTATTATGAAGGTGAACTGCACCAGGGACAACAACAGAACCATCTTTAAACATATGATCACCTTGCGATGATATTTGATGTTGTAGTGCTGTTTGTAACTGGGTTAACTCTCTTGCCTGTATTGCCTTACCGGGTCTGAATAATACTCTTTGATATTTTTCTTTAGGGGATAGTCCATCCGCTCCTGCGGTCTCAAAGTCGTCCCAATATGGTTCTACGTTAAATGAAATTGCCATGCTTGTTTCCTATTTAAAATGCGATTACTAATCTTACTGTTTCTACCTGATCCGTTGCTCTGCTAGTTGCAGTTTTGTTCTCTACAAACATAACATCACCTGAGTGATGATTAATAAGAGGACCTGTTACTGCTGTGCAATCTTTTCCTGCAATTGACGTACCACTCTCACGTATATAGTCTGAGTCAGTGAATGCGACATATCCAGTAGCTTCGTTTTGTATATAATGTATTACACCAGAGGTGGCATTATATTCAACAACAAAACCCTTAGCACCTGTTATTGTACCTTCGATCAATTGATCAGATGGGAATGTATTACCCGTTGCAACTGTTAAGCTTGAACATGTATTATATGCTGTGGCACTTGCGATAGCACCAACAGTACCTGTACCAGTACTTGTTACAGCGATTGCTTTAAATACCGTACCAACTTTATAATCAGCTGGAGCTCCAGCAGTTGCCCAATTCGCTGCTGAACTATTACCTAGTGTTAAGATCTTATAAAATTGACCAATGACCATCGATGAAGCACCAGAGATAGCGGCTGAACTAGCAGCTAAAGTAGTTGGATTTTTCAAGATGGCTATTTGTCTAAAATCGTTTGCGTCAGGAATAGAAGCTGACTCATCACCAGTAAATGCTTTATTAATAGTTACATAATGAGAGCGAAGATCACTAGTAGGATTTGCACCAAAACCACCGACTGGACCAATAACTGGTCTCACTACAGCAGAAGTAGTTGAACCTGAAGTGCTTACTGTAATAAGTGCATGAGTATAACCTGTTCCTGGAGCTGTAACTGTAATATCAGTCATAGTACCTGTTGTACCACCTGAAAGAACTGCCGTGGCAGTAGCGCTTGTGCCATCACCTACAACAGTAAGTGTTGGAACTGATGTATAATCTACGCCAGCGTTAGTGATCTTATAGTTATATATTGCACCATCTACAGCAGCTTCTTGTACATTCCATTGATTTGTTAAAGCTGTATCTGCTCCAGCTCCTGGAGCTTCTAATAGATGTCTAACTGGAATGAAAGAAGATGTTAAGAATTTTGTTACATCAGCAGTAGGTATAGTATACATGTATTTCCATACATAACCATCAGCACCTGTAGCATGAACACCCGCAGCTTGTACACCAATTACATCAGGATTTACTGAACTTGATCCGTTTCCTGCTTTTAAACATAGGTAAACATTATTATTATCAGAGATAACAAAATACAGCTTGCCTTCAATGTTTGTATCTTGATCATCATACTCAATGTATGTTGTACCACTCACCCATAAGTTTCTTGTTGAACTATGGATAATATCTATTGCATCAACTCTCTTCATGGCAAACATATTTTCCCATAAAGTGTGTGATGTATAATCATTCTCATATGGTACTGTTGGAGTCGTGTCGTCTGCCCAAGCATTCGGCCTTCCTAATGCCATATAGAATTGGTTCTCTGCTAGACTAGATACGAACTTATTCGTTGTGTCTAATCTAAATTTACTTGTAATTATTGCTGACATAGTGTCTCCGTTATTATGATATTACGATCGATATCGTACCTAATTGTGTTCTTATATTGTTATTTATACTATCTTGTATTGTATAATGAGCTAATTCTTGATTTGAACCCCACCAAGTGAACTTATTATTCTCCCAATGATTCCACATACCTATCTTCTTAAATTGAGAACTTCCATTTGGAAAGAATGTCCAAGTTTTCTCTACATAACTTCCAGCATCATTAAATGAAATCGGTCCAATCTGAATCTGTGCTATGTTTATATTTATCAGACCAGCAGGAAGTAACCAGCCAGGCTGAGCGTTGTTATTCATTGAAGCTAATAACTTCACAAAGATATTAATCTCACCGAAGAATATAAATCCTGCCGGATGAATCAATCTTGTGAATGCATTCTTCCAATCTGCAATATTCTTACCAGTCTTTAGAACATATGAAAACTTTTGGTAATAATAAGAGTCTTGTATAAATTTCTTATTTGATAAGAAACCATTTGCTGTAGTGAACAATCCTTTAGGATATGTTTTAACAACATCACCATTAGCTAATGCACTTGTAAATGTTAATCTATATTTTGTAGTTGTATCTGAGTATACTTCCTCAACATAATCTGTACCTGGAGTTTGATATACATTATTAACAAATACAATATCATCATCAAATATTAATGCTTGTGTTGCATCATTGTTTCCGCTAACAACTGTAGGTGTACCAGATACTGTAATAGTATTTGTTGGTGTATAGTTACCTTGATTCGATATAATGTCGGCTGCTTGGTCTGTCCAATCTCCATCAGATGGAGATAATATATCTATATATGGAAAGTATGTCTCTACATCATCGTCATAGATTGTTCTAAAGAATGATGTAATAGATTCAGGTGTGCCTCTACTTCTATAGAACTCAATAAGGTGTTTATAGAAAGTACGTGGATCTGTGGCGAAGTCTCTTGGTACGGCTATACCAATTTCATTCTGCAGCTCTGTAAGCAATGCTTCTTCTACGTTGTCAATATCTCTTTGAGTATCAAGTGAGTTTAAAAAGAAACCAGACTTATTAGTACGTTCTAAATATAATGCATATACCTTAATGAATTCAATAAGATCAGGATATGTAGAAGCTACATGTTCTGGTATTAAGTCATTAACATAAGATGATATATTATATTTACCAAGCTTTGACATTAGTTACTCACTGTAGTATAATCGATACCAGCAGTTGTACCGCCAGTTGCCATAGTATCTATCTCGCCAGTAATTTGTGCAGCTGAAGTATTAATAGTTAGTAATTCATTTCTTGTAGGTGACACATCAGAAGATGCTGGTTTAACCGTGATATCAATTGTAGTTTTTCCAGTAGGAAGTGCGGTTGGATTAAAGCTGTTTAGTGTAACAGTACCAGCCTCTTCATTTACTTCACCTATATTAGTATCTAGTACTAAGTTAGATGTATCAACGATTTGGATAATTCTTGTATTAGATGAAGCATCATAGTAATCTTTTATCTTTGCATCAACACCTTGAAATGTAAACAGTGTAGATGACACATAAGAACCAAGAGCAGAAGTAGTAGCATCTAAATCAGTAAGAGCTTGATTGAATGCGAGTTCGTATTTCTTTGCAGTACCAAGGGTAGGTACAATTTTCTTTGTCATTTTAATACGGGTGATGTTAGATAGGATAGCAATACTAGTATCATCAATCTTCTTCAAAACATTTGAGTCTCTGTATACACCACCGAAACTCTTTAAGGTATCGTTATTATATGACACTAATGCATTCCTTATTGAAGTTGCCAAGCCGCTTGCTGTAACCGTAGCAAGGTTAGGGTTAAATTTAAAGTAAACCTCTAACTCGATATATGTATACTCAGGGTCGACCAGAACAGGAGTTATACTTACAACGTTTTTAGGTTTAAGTATATTGTTTTTGACTGTTGCTTTTTGTGCATCAGTAAGTACTTCAGCTGATAAAGGTTTAATACTAATATACACTTTACCGTAATCAGGGATAGGGTTATCTTCTCCACCCCATACAGAAACGGCTTCAACATCAGCAAATTCGTTTTTAATAATTGTTTTATAATCATCAGGAGTAACAGCTCTGTTTTGAGATACAAATCCAAGAGGAGCATTAAACTTAATTGCCTCTTTAGTTTCTCTTGCTGCACCGCCTGTAGCTTTAGTCACAAGGGTGATTGTTTCAGTAGCGTTACCATTTAATGAATCGGTCATGGTGAACAAAGTAGCACCATTTACATCTGCCCCCGATGGTATAGTAGAGTATTCAATAGTAATAGTGTTACCATTTCCTGGTCTCCTACCAATAATGTTATCACCAAACTTAATCTCATAATAACCATCTCTACCTTCTTCTAAGAAATATACTTCACTCGTACCATCTAAATTTACAATATTAGAATTAAGAGTATATACTTTTGCAGCATTTGTACTTCCAGAATCTACCACGGTAACTCTAACAGATTTAGTGTTTACATTAGTGGCAGGAATTATATATGATTCGAATGTATTATTTTGATATGTGTAAACTATACTTGTCAATGTTCCTTGCTCAATTGATAGATTAGAGAATTTCCAACCATCAGTTATATTATAGTTAATAGTTTGAGTGGCTGAGTTAAACATTGGATAATTAACACCATCGATAGTAGTATTAAATTTTGTACCTCTCGGTATACTCAACGGCAGTGGAGTATTACTTGCATCATGATTCCATAAAGGTGTAGCAGTTCCCTTTGCCATTACCATATTAATAACTGCAGTGGAAGGAGCAATCGATCTTGGTGTATATCCTAATAGTTTAGCATGAGATACAACAGAAGATCGTAGCTGAGCTGTGTCAAGGAATGTTTCATTTAATCCAAAGTTTGCATTCATTGAGTTGATGTGGGTTACATATGCTAGTACATCTATAATGGTTGCCATGGCAGATCCATCGTAGTTGTAATCATTGAAGGTTGTATCAGTTGCCTTCATATGTGCAACTAGATTTGCTTTTATCTGATCAAAGTCTAATTCACTTGCTGAAATTCTGCGTTCAATTGCCATTATCGTAATCTCTCTATTGTGGTAGATATATCTAATATTTCATTACTAGATTTAACCATACCGGTTACTGTTATTGTTACTTCGTTTTCCATAGCTCTTGCCTGTATGTTTACGTTAAGTACTTCTATTCTTGGTTCGTGATTGGCTAAAGCCATACTCACTGAAGTAGACATCTGTGCTGCTGTTATGTTTGTCATGTTCTCAAATAGATATGCTCTTAAGTTTGCACCAAAGTTATAATTAAATGGTCGCTCGCCATGGTTTGTACGGAGTATATTTAATACACTTTGTTTTACAGATGCATTGTTCTTCTTTATTCCAATGTCATTTGTATTAGGATTTTGCTTAAAAGTAAAATCTACATCTTTATACGTTTCTTGTCGTGCAATCTGGGCCATATATCTATTTATACCTAAGTGAGTGGGTCAGTCAGACTTTGATTGACATTATTAGAACCGTGTGTATGACCATCAATTAATTGTGATGTGCTTGTACGGGTTTCACCAGTTACGGTAACGTCTTTAGCCACAGTTAAATTTTCAGTGATGTCTACATTACCAGCCAATGTTATCTTCTTCGTTGTATCAGTTGTTGTTACTGTTATATCTCCTTTAGTAGATGTAGTAGCTATATCTCCTTCAAGAGATAGAGCAGTTATGTTACCCTTAGCATCAGCACTTATATT
>Ga0209709_10002444_pt1 | contig 16177 bp, 18 predicted proteins | sample ArcticOcean_MG_C_2_FD_187435 | JGI IMG/M metagenome (GOLD analysis project Ga0209709, IMG submission 187435) | Marine microbial communities from western Arctic Ocean - ArcticOcean_MG_CB4_136 (SPAdes) (version 2) | ecosystem: Environmental > Aquatic > Marine > Oceanic | place: Arctic Ocean... | reverse complement strand
TGTCAGCTACACTGACAAAGCTATTGACGCTTGTGTGAAGCTTACCGCGCGTTATATTACGGATAGACATTTGCCAGACAAGGCAATTGACGCTCTAGACGAAGTGGGTAGTCGTGTGCATTTAAATAACATTCATGTACCCGAAGAAATTATTCAAATTGAAGAGGAGATTGATAGGATTAAGGAGGAGAAGATTAAAGTTGTGAGGAGCCAACGATATGAAGAGGCTGCTAGACTTAGAGATTCCGAGCGAAATTTAATTGAGCGTCTTGCTGCAGCGAAACTTAAATGGGATGACGATAGCAAGAATCTTAGAGTAACTGTAACCGAAGCTCATGTTGGAGATGTCGTCGCTATGATGACAGGCATACCTGTCAAGCGTATTGCCGAGAAAGAAAGCGGCAAACTCGCCAGGATGGACAAAGACATTGAGGGCAAGGTAATCGGTCAGACAGAAGCGATTAAAAAGGTTGTAAAGTCTATTAAGCGCAACAGGGCTGGACTTAAAGACCCCAACAAGCCGATTGGTTCATTTATTTTCTTGGGACCTACAGGAGTTGGAAAAACACAGTTGGCAAAAATATTAGCTCAATTTATGTTCGACAGTGAGGAAGCTCTGATCAGAATTGACATGAGTGAATATATGGAGAAGTTCGCTGTGACAAGATTAATCGGAGCGCCTCCTGGGTATGTTGGGTATGAAGAAGGTGGACAACTTACGGAAAAGGTGCGCCGCCGCCCCTACTCTATCGTGCTGTTAGATGAAATTGAGAAAGCACATCCAGATGTGTTTAATCTACTGTTACAAGCCCTTGATTATGGGGTTATGACTGATAGCTTAGGCAGAAAGATTGACTTTAGAAATACTGTCATGATAATGACTTCTAATATAGGGGCGAGACAACTGTCTGAATTTGGAACTGGTGTAGGGTTCAATACTTCTGCTCGTGAAAAGAATGAGGAACAAAATAGAGCCGGAATTATTCAAAAAGCCTTGAAGAGTGCTTTCGCTCCTGAATTCCTGAACAGAATTGATGACGTTGTCTTATTTCAATCTCTAAAGCGAGAGCATATTCACAAGATCATTGACATTGAGTTAGATGAACTTAGCAAGCGAATTAAAGATTTAGGCTATGGTTTTAACGTTTCGGATGAAGCTAAGGACTACATCGTAAACAAAGGATATGATGAGAAATATGGAGCACGTCCACTGAAGAGGGCTATTCAAAAGCATCTTGAGGATCCATTTGCTGAAGAAATCATTAACTCTGCTGTTCAGGAAGGAGACTTGCTAACGGCTGATTATAAGAAGGGTGATGATAATCTTACAATTAAAGTCGTAAAGGGCGGAGTACTTGTAATTCCTGAAGGTGCTGCAGAAGCTCTTGATGTAAAAGATGAAGTGAAGGTGAAGCCGAAAGCAAAAAAGAAGAAGAATCCTAAAAAATCTCCCAAAGAGAAATCTCCCAAAGAGAAATCAACGTCTAAAAAAGATAATCAAGATAATGTCTGAGCAAACTGTAGAAGATGAAAAAAATCTTTATTAACTCTCCTATTTTACGAAAACTATCTAATGTTGGCCTTGGTATTCTTAAAAACAGATATTCAGCGACAGCATTGATTGGTCTATTTTGGGTTATGTTTATTAGTGATGTCGATTTATTTTTCATCGCTAAGGAGCAATCAAAACTCCAAGAAATGAGAGGGGAAGTTGAAGTAACTAATTTGAAAAACAACGAGTTGCGATTACAACTTGAGGAAATCGAAAAGAACCCAGCCGTCTTAGAAAGGGTTGCACGTGAACGCTATTTTATGAAGCGCCCAGAAGAAGATGTATTCAGAATAGTTGAATAATTGCAGAAAACATTCTGCCAATCGAGCTCGGGTCTTTTACCACACTAAATAAAAGCCCAAACAAAGCACCATAAATGTGTGCATCATGAGCTATACCTGTACCCCCATTCTTCTGCATATGCCTCTCATACAAAAAGAATAGAATTCCAGCGAAAATAGCTGGTATGGGGATAATAAAAAAGAGTAAAAGAGTATGTGTTGGGTGAGCAACAATAAAAGCCATTAAAACAGCGCTCACTGCACCTGAAGCACCTAATGATCTGTAATTAACATTGTCCTTATGCTTAGTTAGTGCAGGAATTGTTGCCGTTAAAAGGGCTCCGAAATACAAAATCGGAAATGATGCCCCCATTTCTGCCTCGACAGTATTTCCGAATTCCCAAAGAACGAACATGTTAAAAAACAAATGAGTACCATCGGCATGAATAAATCCATGAGTGACAATCCTATAATATTCCTTAAAGTGATTAACGTTATAAGGGACAAGCATCAGCTTGTCTAGTATTTCAGGTTTCTTCATCGCGAACAATGAAGCCCCTACCGTTACGGCTAAGATTAATAATAACATCGGTTAATCGCTAGAGTGATCGGCTACTATCACCCACTGTTTATTGATTTTACGCCAAACAAGAGAGTACATTCCTCCCACATCTTCATTTAACTTCCAAGCCCCAATAACAAGAGCAGAGTTGTCACAGAGTGGAGTCCAACTCCTGTTAGTGAAAGTCAGATGCCCCATAGACTCTCTATCCGGATATCCCTTTTTATATCTACTCAGAGTTGCATCATAGCCAGTGGTAACACCGCTCCCACCCACAAATAAAAGACTGTCTGACTGCATATAGCCTATCATAAACCCCTCGAGATCTCCATTATTCCATGCTTGCTGTTGATTCAACATTGTAGCTGCAACAGAGGGTGGCATTCCAGGCACTTGGATTTGACCTAAAAGACTTAACGACCCTAAGCTAAGCCAGATATATAAAAACAGCTTATACATTGAAACGGAAGTGCATGATGTCACCATCTTTAACGATGTATTCTTTACCCTCAACGGATAATTTTCCAGCTTCTTTTACTGCATTCTCAGATCCGTAGTTTACGAAATCGTTGTAACCCATAACTTCAGCTCGGATGAAACCTTTTTCAAAATCTGTGTGAATGACGCCCGCCGCTTGGGGAGCTTTAGAACCTTTGCGGACGGTCCAAGCTCTGACTTCCTTTACACCAGCAGTAAAATAAGTGTGAAGGTCTAGTAGCTCATATGCAGTTCGGATGAGTTTTGCTACTCCGGCTTCTTCTAAACCAAGGTCATCGAGAAACATTGACCTTTCTTCTAAGTCATCAAATTCTGCAATGTCTGATTCTATTGAAGCTCCTATAACAAGAACACTGGCACCCTCAGAATCAGCCATTTTTCTTACCTCATCTACATATTTATTGCCAGAAACCACACTTGCTTCATCGACGTTGCACACATATAAAACAGGCTTAAAGGTTAAAAGCTGGAGCTCCTTCATCATAATCACTTCAGCGTCATCAAGCTCGAGTTTGCGCGCATTTTCACCTCTTAGAAGCAATGCCTTCAGACGGTCAAAGAATTCGAGTTCCTTGATGGCTACTTTATCACCTGTTCGAGCTGCTTTGCTAATCTTGTCACGCTTAGCTACTACACTTTCTAGATCTTTTAGCTGAAGCTCCATATCGATAACTTCTTTATCTCTAATGGGATCTACAGAACCATCAACGTGAATGATGTTGTCGTCATCGAAACATCTTAGAACGTGAAGTATTGCGTCAGTTGTTCTAATGTTGCCTAAAAACTTATTACCGAGCCCCTCCCCTTTGCTTGCACCTTTAACAAGCCCTGCTATATCAACAATTTCAACGGTCGTGGGTAAGACGTTTTGTGGCTGAACCAACTCTGCGAGTTTATTTAATCTAGGGTCAGGAACAGTAATAATACCCAAGTTAGGCTCGATAGTACAGAACGGGAAATTTGCACTTTGCGCCTTTGCATTGGAAAGACAATTAAAAAGTGTTGACTTTCCTACATTAGGAAGTCCTACGATACCACATTGAAGAGCCATGATTGTAATCTTTATAAGGAATGCAAATGTAGAAAATTAACCTTTCAACGACTTACAAAACTTTATCCACAATTTAAGAATGCAAATATTAGAGTAGGTACTTTCGCAGAGCAAGTAAAAGCACGTCAAATATAATCATGAGCACACAAACCACTCCCGAAATTTGTTCCCAAGTTAGACGCGATATTGTTCGCATGGTACACGCTGTTTCTTCAGGCCATCCAGGTGGTTCACTAGGATGTGTGGAACTCCTTGTAAAACTATACTTCGAAGAGATGAATCTCGACGCTGAAAATTTCACAATGGATGGCAAGGGTGAGGATTTGTTCTTTTTGTCAAATGGTCACATCTCCCCTGTTTGGTATAGCGTCCTCTCTCGTAGAGGTTTTTTCGAAACAAAAGAGCTTGCAACATTCCGAAAAATAAATTCTCGTCTTCAAGGTCACCCAGCAATTGAAGAGGGCCTGCCTGGTATCAGAATAGCATCAGGATCTTTGGGACAAGGATTAAGCGTGGGAATAGGAGCTGCAACCACGAAGAAACTCGCTGGAGAAAAAACCTGGGTTTACACGCTTCACGGAGATGGAGAGTTACAAGAAGGCCAGATTTGGGAAGCTGCAATGTATGCAGCTCACAACAAAGTAGATAATATCATCAGCTTCGTCGATTGCAACGGTCAACAAATTGACGGCTCTACAGAAGATGTACTTTCATTAATGGATCTCGGAGCTAAGTGGGCTGCATTTGGTTGGAGAGTCTTAAAATGCGATGGACACGATCTAGAAGACATTGGAAGAGTCATCGCAGAAGCGAAATCTCATTCGGGAAGTGGTGTACCAAATATTGTACTCATGAAAACAGAAATGGGTAAAGGAGTAGATTTTATGGAAGGAACACACAAGTGGCACGGCATCGCTCCCAATGATGAGCAACTCGCTGACGCACTTTCTCAACTCGAAGAGACGTTAGGAGATTACTAAACAAGTGTTTCCTAAGCCTACATATAATTATTTTTCTGCCCTGAGTTTATTTGCATTTGCGATATTCTCAGTCTCCTTAGCGGCTCCTTTTTCAGCACAAACAAATGCAGCAACGCTTACTGTCGAATCCTCAATTGGCAACGAAGCAAGCGATGATGGTCCCACAAGAATACTTTTCGTGTTTGACGCCTCAAATAGCATGAATGCTTTTTGGAGCGGAGAAAGGAAAATGGTCCTCGCCACAAGGTTGCTTTCTAAATCTTTAGCATCTCTATACGGAACAACGGATTTAGAGTTGGGATTAAGAGCTTATGGGCATGGCACAAAGCACATTGAAGGCCAACAAGACTGTGATGATACTGAGCTTATTGTACCTATTAATAAAGGCACTAACCTAATCATTAAGCAAGAGCTCGGCAGGCTTAAAGCTCAGGGAACAACACCTATCGCTAGATCTTTAGAGAAGTCTGCTGGGGATTTCTCTTCTGAACCCGGCAGGAACATAATCATCCTTATTACCGACGGCATAGAGGCCTGTGATGAAGATCCATGCGCGGTAAGCAGAATGCTTCAATCAAAAGGCATCGTCGTAAAACCTTTTATTATAGGAATAGGAATAGACGATAAGCACAAGGAATCACTCCGTTGTGTGGGGAACTTCTATGATGCAACAAATCCTGAAGTTTTTGAAACGGTTTTGGGTTTGGTTTTAGAACAGGCATTACACAATACTACGGTTGAAGTAAGGCTTCTTGACGAGGAGGGGAACCCTACGGTTACGGATGTTCCTATGACCTTTACAGACCTCAGATCCGGCGCTCACCACCCACAAGTAGTTCATACTTTAAGTTTTAACAACCTTACAGATACTTTCTATCTAGACCCCATACCCACATATAGTTTGAAGTTACATACTCTTCCTAACAGAGGCATGGATTCAGTCCAACTTTCGCCTGGCAGACACAATATAATTAGTGTGCCTGATATGGAGCAGGGTGTTATAAGCCCGCAATTCCCTAGTTCAAAACGCAATGCCTATAACAATTTAGGTGTGGATGTCTATGAAAGTGGGGAGTGCAAATCATTTTACTCAATCGCAATTGGTGAAAGTGCGACTGTGCTAACGGGGACGTACGACCTTGTTTTCCACACCTCTCCCCTCACCTATGTTTATGATGTTATTGTTGAAGAAGATGTACCGACGAACATCACCATTGCAGCACCTGGGAGTTTCATGCTACAATCCAATGCTTCTGGGTTTGGGAGTATTGTCGATGCGAATACGCTTGAACACGTTATCCAACTCCCCTCAGGGAATCCGTCTGGCCGTTATACATTACAGCCGGGCACATATACTATCATATTTAGAGCGCGCAGGGCGAGATCATCTAAATATTCTATTCAATCTACTTTTACAATAACCTCGGGGTCAACCCTTAATTTGAATCTTCATGACTGATTCTGCTAATTATATTTTATTAAATCCTACTGAATCTAAGGATACTCGCAGCGGGTTTGGTGCAGCCCTTCTCGAATTGGGAACCACACACCCAGATGTTGTTGCTTTATGCGCAGATTTAACTGGGTCTTTGAAAATGGACGCTTTCAGAGATGCTCACCCCAATCGATTTTTCCAGGTTGGAATTGCTGAGGCGAACATGATAGGTATGGCAGCGGGAATGACTATTGGAGGGAAAATTCCTTTCACCGGGACTTTTGCTAATTTCTCTACAGGTCGTGTGTATGACCAAATCCGTCAATCTGTTGCCTACAGCGAAAAGAACGTGAAAATATGCGCATCTCATGCTGGACTAACACTCGGCGAAGATGGAGCTACTCATCAAATATTAGAGGATATAGGTATGATGAAAATGCTGCCTAACATGACCGTTATTTGCCCGGCAGATTATGAGCAAACTCGACAAGCTACTCTTGCGATTGCCGATTATGAGGGGCCTGTTTATCTCAGGTTTGGACGTCCCAAACTTCCTGTTTTCTACAAAACTGATGCACCATTTGAAATCGGGAAAGCTCAAAAATTAATGAGTGGCGACGATGTAACTATTATTGCAACTGGATATATGGTTTGGGAAGCAATTAAAGCAGCACAAATTTTGAAAGAAAAAGGCATTCACGCTGATGTGATTAACATGCACACCATCAAGCCACTTGATGCTGATGCTATTCTTGAAAGTGCTGCTCGCACAGGGAAAGTTGTCACTGCCGAAGAGCACCAACGCTTAGGCGGTCTTGGATGCTCAGTGTCCCAAGTTCTCGCAGAAAATAACCCCACTCCAATGCGCATGGTTGCTGTTGATGACAGCTTTGGCGAAAGCGGAACACCTACACAATTAATGGACAAGTATGGCCTTAATGCTGATGCTATTGTAGCAAAAGCCTTAGAGTTGTAGCTTAGTTAGGCTCTTTGTCTAAATCAGCAAGACAAGAGTAAATCCTGTCTTTTAACTCTTGGGTGGCAGGAACGAGAGGCAATCTAACATGAGATGAGCAAATTCCAAGATGCTCTAACATGGCTTTAATTCCAGAGGGATTTCCTTCAGCAAATATTGCGTCAATTGAAGTTGATAAATCTAGATGAGCTTGTCTTGCTTCAATTACTTGGCCAAACAAAGCTTGGTGAACCATTTCCCCAAAAATAGTTGGGAGTGCATTGCCAATTACTGAGATTACTCCATCAGAACCTGAAGCAATCATTGCTAAGGTTAGCGCGTCGTCTCCTGAGAAAACTAAAAAGTTGGGAGGACGATTTTTTAGAATAAAATCTATTTGGGCTAAATCACCACTGGCTTCCTTAATGGCAAATATATTCGGGTGATTTGCGAGCTCAAGAGTTGTGTCTGCTGCAAGATTACACCCAGTACGTGAAGGCACATTGTAGAGCATAACAGGCTTGTGAGAAGCTTCAGCAACTGCGGTAAAATGAGCTCTGAGGCCATCCTGAGTAGGCTTGTTATAATGAGGACAAGCACTTAAGACAGCATCAACGCCAGTAAGATCGAAGTTCTCAATTCGTGCACAAAGCGCTGCTGTATCATTCCCGGCAAGACCTACCACAATCGCTTTTCTTTTTGCATTGATTTCAATAACGAAATCCAAAACACTTCTTTGCTCCTCATGGGTTAAAGTCGGAGTCTCAGCTGTCGTACCAAGTACAACAAAAAAATCACAAGCACCTAAAAGCAAATGCTCGATTAATCTTTGTAATGCAGGAAAGTCGACTTTACCACTTTCAGTAAATGGGGTAACCATTGCAACACCTAAACCACTTAAATTATTCATATTATCGAATGTTATCTTGTGTAATAAATTCAAAGGTCCTTTCAGTTTGTTCTTGCCAAACTTTCATTTCATCTGTCTCTAAACCCGTAGACCTTCCAATAGTGATGTCATAATCATTAGCACAATCAACTTGTTTAGGTCCAACCTTCATTTTTGCTTTTGACGATTTAAGAACGAATTTTAAAGGAAGAATAGGATTTAATTCTAAGTCGATAAGAATGTCAAATTCAATATCCGTAAAATTTACAACCTCCGCTGTAGGTTTAGAATACCAGTTTAAGTCTGATTTACAAAAATATCCACTAGAAAGTTTTTTCACTAACCACCTGGGGGTATCCTTAGCTTCTGTATCCACATAAGACAAAACGGAGACACTCTTCACATCCAACTCTTCCTTTAAATGCTTAGATAAATCAACGATTGTCTGGCGAAATTCAAAATCACGCTCCAGGTAAATTAACCCTACATGTTGTGCATTTCTAAGGTTGCAACTTTGGCGATTTCTCAACGAATTCTTTTCTCTTGCGAGAAACCATTTCGTAATGCGTAGTTTTATGAGGTCTTTAAAATTCACGATCCAAAGGTAGGCACCTAAATATACTGTGGCACGATTGATGCACTTTTTTCAATAATAATAAACATCTTTTAAACATGAAATTATTTTCCATTTCCATCTTAGCCATTCTAGTCGTTTTTTCTACCAGTTGTTCTTCTAATTTAGGCTCCACAGTAAATGAACCTTTTTCAGGGAAATCTTACATGTCAAATGCAAGATACTTTAAGGCCACGGGCAAAGGGGTCAGTCACAATGAGAATGTGTCAAAATCTAAAGCTGATATGGAGGCTCACAAAGCCTTAGCACAACAGGTATCCACATCAATTCAGGTCGTTGCAGACAACTATATGCAAGATGTACAAGGTGCACATGTTAATGAAGCTGTAGAAGTATTTAAGAGTCTTACACGTGAAATCACAAATACTACAATCGTTGATTTAAGACAGACTGGTTCAAAAAAATATATTCAAGATGATGGGAAATATGCTGTTTATGTAGCATACGAAATAAAAAAGGCAGCCATGTTTCGTTTCCTTAAAAAAATGGCGAAAGCTCAGACACAAATCGCCCCTATGGTCAGAACGCAAGTCATCAACATGTGTGATGATGAAATCTCAAGACTCGAAGAATAGAAGAAGATTAATTCGCCTCTTTCAAAAGGGACGAGAAATTAGATTTAAATTTCTCAAGCTTAGGAGTAATGACAAATGAACAATAAGAGGCATTGCTGTTCTTCGCATAATAATCCTCATGGTAATTTTCAGCGGGGTAAAACACACTAAATTTCTCTAAACTCGTCACAATAGGGGATGTAAACTCTCCACTGTTTTTTGCAGCATTAATAGCAATCTCAGACAGTTGCTTTGTTGATGAAGAATTGTAAAAGATGACAGATCTATACTGAGTCCCCACATCTCCTCCTTGCCTATTTAATGTAGTAGGGTCATGTGTCGAGAAAAAAACGGCAAATAAATCAACGATGTCAATAACATCTTGATCGTAGGTGATTTTAATGACCTCCGCATGACCGGTTGTTCCGGTGCATATATCAGCATAAGAAGGGTTTAAGGTGTTTCCACCTGAATAGCCTGGCTGGACAGACATAACTCCTTTCACTTCAGAAAAAACGGCTTCGGTACACCAAAAACAGCCCCCACCTAAAATCAATTCACCCATTATACTGGGATATTCCAACCATGTTTATCCGCTCCTGTTCCAAGTCTAACAGAGTCGAGAGCTGATTGAATTTGAGGAGCAATTCTCCAATTTGAAATGCCAGGCAAATCGTAATCACCACTAGCAAACCCTATAGTACAAATGACGGACACCGTAGCCGCAGTACCTAGTCCAAAAGCCTCTTGTAAAAGTCCTTTTTGTGCAGCTTCTTCAAGTTCTGCAACCGAAATCATTCTGGATTCAACATCAATACCTAAATCCTTGGCCAAGGTAATTGCGCTATCTCTCGTAATACCCGAAAGTACTGTTTCACTTGTAGAAGGAACAAGCATCTTTCCGTCTACAACGAACGCGACATTCATCGTACCACACTCTTCAATATACTTGTGAGACTCTGCATCAGTCCACAATAGTTGATCATATCCCTCATTAATAGCAAGCTTTGTCGGGAGCAACGCAGCTGCATAGTTTCCCGCGGCTTTCGCAGCTCCAGTTCCACCTTTAGCAGCTCTCGTGAAAAGTGTTTCAACCTTAACTCGAACGTCCTTGCTATAGTATTGACCAACCGGACAAGTAAAGATTATAAATTTATAGCTAAAACTGGGTCTCACACCTACGTGAGAGTCAGTTGCAAAAAGAAATGGTCTTATATAAAGTGACGATTTAGAGTTATAAGGCACCCACGCTTCATCTAAACTGATGAGTTCAACCAAGGCTTGCATAAAAATATCCTCGGGCACTTCAGGCATGCAAATCCTTTTGGCACTTTGATTGAATCTTGCAATATTCGCTCCTGGTCGGAACATACTGACACTTCCATCTGGTTGGCGGTAGGCCTTCATACCCTCAAAAACTGCCTGTCCGTAATGGAGAGCCATTGTTGAAGGACTTAAACTCAAAGGGCCAAACGGCTCTATACTCCCCCTCTTCCACTCACCATCAACATAATCCATAACAAACAAGTGATCTGAGAACACCTGTCCAAAAGCAATATTATCAAAATCAACTTGCTCAATAGATGATTTTTGTGATACGTTTATCTCGAATGTAGAGTCTTTAGTCAACATGGTTATCATCTATTTAGTGGTGTGCAAAGGTCTGAATTTTAATAGGCCAAAACAAATCATAAGCTAAACTACTTACATAAGAAATGATAAATCATTACATGTAAGCATATAAATAGAACGTAACTAGCTGTTAATCAAGAAGCAAAAAGAAATTTATTGGGACTAACAATCCCTGATTTAACGGCATACATTACAATTCCAGCAGTGTTTTTAACTCCCAACTTAGACATAATGTTTTTTCTATGCGTGGTAATTGTGTGAGAACTAAGAAAAAGCATTTCTGCTATTTTGCTATTTGTGAGTCCTTCGGAAATCAAAGTTAGAATTTCTTTTTCTCTCCTACTCAAAGCAACTGCATCGCAGGACAAATCAATATTATTCATCTCAGAAATATCAATCGATTCCTTTCTTATTTTTTCGAGAATTTTACCACAATAAAAACTTTTTCCTTTAGAAGTAGACTCAATAGCATCTACAACTTCAGGAATATCACAAGACTTTTTTATATAGCTATCAATTCCAGCCCTTAGAGCATTAATAAGAGTATTTCCATTTTGAAGGGGTGTAATCCCTAAAAGGAATAGTTTAGGAAACTTCCTTTTGATATTCATGACCGTTTCAATATCAAAATCATCACTTAAAAAATCAATAATAACTAAATCAGGTGATTTGACAATGATTAAATCTAAAACACTTTTAGAATTATCAGCTTCTCCCACAACGATAAAACCATCCATTTGATTAATAATGGCATTTAAGCCCAAACGACTAATCGTACTACTATCGGCAATTATTATTGAAGTCTGAGATGTATTCATTTATCTATTTGGAATCATTCTAGATAGCAAAGTTAACGTATTACTCCTATTAAAATCGTTTTTCCTTCAACTGCTAATACAGTTTTTTCAAACACCTTAACTGCTTCCATGTGCAATCCACTTAAATCTCTGTATCTGTTGGAAAAATGTCCTATTATTAAGCCACTAACTCCCGCTTCTAAGGCCACTCTTCCAGCATCTGAAGCCGTTGAGTGCATTGTTTTCCTTGCAATCTCCTTTTCCTCTTCCATAAAAGTTGCCTCGTGATAAAGCAAAGTTGCACCCATTGCTGCTTCAACCACTTTAGGTGTGAATGCAGTGTCTGCAGCAAAAACATAAGACCTAGCTTTTTCTGGAGGCTTACAACACTTACTTGGCTCTAAAACCTCCCCACTTTCTCTCACGACCTTCTCCCCTTTCTTCAGAAGAACAATTTCCTGAAGACTGATCGCATGCTTCTGCTTGCTATATGGCTTGATATTCCAAACTAAAGACAATTCTTCCACTCTAAATCCACATGTTGAAATGCGATGTTTTGTAGGAAAAGATCCAACTTTGTAACTGTTGGTTCTAAATAACTCAGTCGGATTTTTCGTATCAACAGCGATGAAGTTCACTTTGAAATCTATATGCGTTTCCGTTTTATGCCAAACACCTTTCACAAAACTCTCTAGCTCCTGAGGGCCATATACGTCCAATTCTAGTTTACGCCCTAAGAGATTCATGCTAGCGATAAGTCCTGGCAGCCCCATAACGTGATCGGCATGCATGTGACTAATTAATACCGTACGTATCCTTTGAAATTTTAACCTTTGTTTCCTCAGAGTAAGCTGAACCCCTTCACCTGCATCTATTAAAATCAAATGATCGTGAATATTGACCAACTGAGATGTAGTCAAAAAATAAGGGGTGGGTGCCGCAGCACCACACCCCAAAACGGTAAGTTCGAATTTCCGCACTATTTCAGTTGACTAGTGCTGAACAACCAATCTGCGAGTCGCAGTTCTGTATTTTCCAGAAAGCTGAATAAAATATACGCCTTCATTCCACAAGCCAACATCAAAATTATAATTTGGGATGAGCATCTCGCTTAAAACAACACGACCACTCATGTCAAGAACGGTAATCTTGGTATCTACAAATAATTCCCCTTGAATAGTAAAAGAGTCATTGGCAGGGTTAGGTTGTAAAGCCCAAACAGGTTCCACGTTAAAGTCATTTACGTTTACAATATTATCAACAACTACATCATTCAATTCTAAAGTACATCCATCTTCATCTGTCACTAACAGAGAGTAAGAACCTGTGAATAAACCCGACAAATCCTCGTCTGTACCGACGGCCACACCGTTATCGTTTGTCCAAATAAATGTTGTCGCTCCATTGGCTCCAGTAATAGTAACATCAATAGATCCAGCACCGTTGCCATCTACCTCACCAGTAGCAACATATTCAGCAGCAAGAGTACAATCAACTGCAGAATCGATCACTATATTGTTTTCAAAGTTACTTGTACACTCACCCGACACGATAGTAAGCATGTAGTTTCCTGTGCCCACATCGGTCAGATCCTCCTCAGACCCCACAACATTTCCATCAGCATCAGTCCAAGAAAATGTAGCATCCGTCACACTTTCGTTTACTGTTACGTCAATACTTCCAAGAGTTCCAGCATCACTATCTACAGCTGTTACATCAATATTCTCAACTAAATCACATTGGATATTTAAAATAAAGTCGCTAAAAACAAATGGTGTAGAAAATGGTTCGAAAATGGTTAACCAGCCAGTTACGTTTAAATCAATTTTATAAACAGCAGCTGTATTAGGAACACCCTCAAGTGATACACAATACTGAGTTGCTCCAAGAAATGAACAGGGATAATTTGAATCACCTAGGTTATTACATATAACCTCTAGACCAAGTTCTTCAGGCGAATACTCAACAAGAGTTACTGTATCGGTTAAAACAACACCATCAAGAGAAAGAGAATCTATAGGAAGTGTTGGAGGATATGTAGGGTCAACATCCGATGCGAAAGCTGGGATAAGGATGTGAATGACCTCAATATATTCAAGATTTACAACACCTGATTCTAAAGCCTCTCCAAGGGTAGGGTCAGGTGAAATACCGAATCCTACATCTCCGAAATCAAAGTCAACTTCACATTGCCCGAACACTGTACTTGTAAGTATTAAAGCGAAAATTACTGAGTAAAATTTATTCATTTTTTAATTTTTTGATATTTTTATGTAAGAGATCCTATGCACCCAATTCTCTCTCCTGCTCCTCCATGTAAACCATATCAACCGCTTCATCAACGGTAGGCACTATGTTGAGCACTTTATCAAGTTGAGCAATAGAGATGAGTTTTGTTACACTTGGCTGAAGTCCACAAATAACAAAGGATCCATTTAAATCAGTGCACAGACGTTTCCCAACCAGTATTGCGCTCAAACCACTTGAGTCACAATATCTTGATTCAGACAAATCGAGGATAATATTCTTGGATCCAGACTTGCCTAACAAAATCAATTGAGCTTTCAAAGCTGGTGCCTGCAAAGCATCTAACTTCTCAACTTGAGATTTAAGGATAGCGACTTTATCGCGTTGTGTGATTGAAAAATTCATAGCAGAGAAATCTGTTGACGTCAAATATAGCAACTTGTAAATACTCAGCACACGAAAACAAGAGAAACTTACTGACGAGCTAACAAATACATTACAGCCATCCTAGAAGCTACACCATTTTCAACTTGGTCTAAGATGACTGAATGTTCACCATCAGCTATTTCACTAGAAATTTCTACGCCTCTATTAATTGGTCCAGGATGAAGAATCGCAAGTTGCTTATCCAATTTATCAAGTCTTTGTTGCGTTAAACCAAACCCAATTGTGTACTCCCGTATAGAAGGGAAAAACGCAATAGAATTTGGACCTCCTTGCCTTTCAAGCTGAATACGCAACATATTCACAGCATCGGCCCAAATCAGCGTTTCATCCAGGTCGTGACTGACCTCAACACCTAAATCTGACATATGCTTAGGGATCAATGTCGCTGGGCCACAAACTCTCACAGTCGCACCAAGCAATTGTAGAGCTAAGATATTAGATATAGCGACCCTAGAGTGACGTATATCACCTACTATCGCAATTCTTTTCCCCTCTAAATCGTCGCCTAATTTCTCTCTTAAGCTGAAAGTATCAAGAATAGCTTGTGTTGGATGCTCATGGGTTCCATCACCAGCATTAATAATCGTTGTTTTCACTTTTTTAGATAGGAAATGCGGTGCTCCCGGGTGAGGGTGACGCATCACAACCATATCTACTTTCATTGCAAGAATATTGTTAACTGTATCAACAAGGGTTTCTCCTTTTTTCACAGATGACGAAGATGCCGAAAAGTTTACAATGTCAGCGGACAAACGCTTTTGGGCCAATTCAAAAGACAACCTAGTACGAGTTGAATTTTCAAAGAACAGGTTAGCGACTGTCAAATCCCTGAGGGACGGAACTTTTTTAATGGGTCTGTTTAAAACCTCCTTGAATTCCGAAGTTGTTTTAAAAATCAGTTCAAGATCATCACGGGTCATGTCGCGAATTCCTAAAAGGTGCTTAATCGACAATTCGCTCATTCTGGTTTAGAATTAAAAAGTAAAACGCGATCACTCCCACCATCTTCTTTCCATTCAACGATCACATGCTGCTCACCTATACTGTCAATTTGCTTACCGATATAAGTAGGCTCTATAGGTAGCTCTCTACTGAATCTTCGGTCGATTAATACAGCTAGTTCTACTTTCTTTGGTCTTCCGTATGCTAAAAGCGCATCCAAACCAGCCCGAATAGTTCTGCCTGTAAAGAAAACATCATCAACTAAAATTACATTTCTATTGTTGACTAAAAAGTCCATCTTATTCGCTTGTGGCGTAATGGGCTTATCTCTCATCATCAAATCATCTCTGTGAAAAGTGGCATCTAATTCACCACATCTTATCTCCTTACCCTCAAGAAGTTCTGAAAGTTTTACTTGTAGTCTACGAGCTACTCTAATCCCTCTTGGCTGTAGTCCAATGAGGTCAGTATTAGAAAAGTCGTGGTGCTCAAGCAGTTGATGCGCGAGTCTATCTAGGATGAGCTCAAATTGCTCTTCGTTAATTAGGACTTTAGAATCCATTGGTACAAAGATACGAACAAGAAAAAGGGAGGCCGAAGCCTCCCTTTCTTTTTTATTTTTAAAACTAAATTTAATCCTTCTTAGCAGCAGGCTTCTTAGCAGCAGCTTTCTTAGCAGCAGGCTTCTTAGCAGCAGGCTTCTTAGCAGCAGCTTTCTTAG
>Ga0209709_10002442_pt1 | contig 16191 bp, 21 predicted proteins | sample ArcticOcean_MG_C_2_FD_187435 | JGI IMG/M metagenome (GOLD analysis project Ga0209709, IMG submission 187435) | Marine microbial communities from western Arctic Ocean - ArcticOcean_MG_CB4_136 (SPAdes) (version 2) | ecosystem: Environmental > Aquatic > Marine > Oceanic | place: Arctic Ocean... | reverse complement strand
GATTACTTGCTCGGAGAGCAAACGATTCCTTCTGCATTAGACGCGACTAGAGAGGTCGCTGCACGGTTACTGAAGGCTAAGAAACCAGTTCTATCACTAAACGGTAATGCCATTGCCCTGGCTGGTCGTGAATTCCTAACAATTGCAAGTCAACTTGACTGCCCGATTGAAATCAATCTCTTTTACAGAACTCCACAACGAATGGGAGCCTTGCTTGCACATCTTAAATTGCTTAACGCCAACTTAGAATTGGATGTGGAAATACTAGGGGGCGTCCCTGACGCACGCATACCTGGGCTAGAAGGGCCGAGAGCCGCTTGTCAAAAAGAAGGTATTTTCGAAGCAGATACTATTCTTGTACCGCTAGAAGATGGCGATAGGTGTGAAGCACTCGTCGCTATGGGAAAAGAGGTTTTAGTAATCGATCTAAATCCGCTTTCTCGCTCTTCTAGAAGAGGCACTGTCGCTGTTGTCGATGAGGTTTCTCGTGTTGCTAAGAACTTGATTCAACTAATTCCTAAAAAGCCAAAAGTAACCAAATGGAAAAACTCCGATGCTTTACAATCATCTCTTGATCACATTATCGAAACTATGTCAAACCGGTTTGATTCGTGATACTGGCGTAAAGGAAGCCGTGAATAATTACAATTCACTTAGTTTTCCAGATAGCCTATTCGCTATTGATTCGCCAACAGCGCTGCATGAAGCAGAACCACCAAGATCGTAAGTTAGAGATTTGCCAACTCGCAGGTGGTCTGCAACGCTTTCATCAATCAGTTTAGCAATCTGGACTAACTCGTCTTCGCCGTTCTTGCGACCAAGCCAATTGAGCATCATTTGAATCGAATTAATACTTGCAATTGGATTCACTTTATTCTGCCCAGCGTGCTTTGGAGCACTACCGTGGACTGGCTCAAAGAACGCGTGTTTATCTCCAACGTTTCCTGATGCTGCCATACCCATTCCTCCTTGAAGAACTGCTCCTAAATCCGTGGCGATGTCACCAAACATATTCGAAGAAACTACCACGTCATAATATTCTGGAGTTCGGGTTAGCCATTGCATGAAAGCGTCGATATATCCGTAGTCGGTTTCAATACCTGGGTAAGATGTTGCAACCTTGTCGAAGACTCTACGGAATAATTGACAGCCGCGTGTGACGTTGCTTTTATCGATACATGAAACTCTCTTCACTCCATCGACTGGGGCTCCGTTACGGGTCTGGGCTATCTCAAAACCCATCCTTACTAATCGCTCAGTTCCTACTGCAGAAATAGGCCGAGGGTCGTAAGCGACCTCGCCTTCTAAGCCTGGAAATGTCATTTCTGGCGGAGTGTATTCTTCGCGCCCCAAAACTCTGTCAGCGCTTCTTCTCAGTAATGAGTGATACAACCCCTCAGTGTTTTCGCGAAGGATTGTCATATCTACCAGTCCTGGTTCCCAAATCTGTGTAAATCTACCGTGAACTTTGTGAGGGACTCCTTCGTACAGTTTGATTGGCCTTACATTGGCATACAGATCCAAACCGGAGCGCATTCCCAGAATTACTGAACCACCAGCAAGATCGCCGTTAGGCAATGTTGTACCGGGGTGCCCAATTGCACCAAGATAAATTGCATCGGCTTCATCACGGCAGAATTCAAAAGAACCAGCGGCCCATTCTTCTCCTGTTTCTTTGTAATGTTGGCCCCCGCACGGAATCACTACTTGTTCGAAGCCGTGATTGGTATGAGCCTGAACTGTATCGAGTATCCGCATCGCTTCAATCGCAACTTCTCGGCCTGTTCCGTCACCAGGTAAGATTGCGATGCGATTCTCGCTCATATCCCTCGGCATAAGTCGCCCCTACATGAACGCGCTCCTGCATAACCTCTGGAGTGTGTAAAGGGTTTATGACCACTGGAAGGCGTTGTAGTGCCTTATATCCGCGCAGTACCACACAACTCCAATCGAAGGGCACCTTGCCTTGTATAGTGTACCTTTATGGAGCGCCATAACGCCCCTCCCAGCATGGTTGGGGATTCTCGCGATAGGTCCGAAGGAAAATTGCAAATCGACCAGTTGCCGCTTGCCGTTAAACGATTGGCCGAGATTATGCTTGGTGTCGATGCTAACTTCAATATTGAAGACTGGCTCATCAAAAAGGCGAATGAAGACATGACTTTGATTGAATTAGACATAGAAAGAGAGAGGACACAGGTAGAGCAGCGATTACATCGATTAGAATCCTTAGCTAAGAGAATGGCCCCTGAGGACATGAGAGAGATTCCCCAAGGTCAAACTAATTTGTTTGATTGTTTTGATATTCCGCTACCGATGAGGCACCTCGCTAACAGAATTGAAGAATTCGTTGATGAGGACCCGCACCCTGCTGACACATTCATCAATTTACTTCCCGATAGCCAATGCGATGATCCATTGTTGGCCGTCACCGCTCAGATGATGCTGATAATTGCCCAAGAAAATGTCGGCAATGGGGCTAGTTGGGTTGAACTAAACGAATTATTTGCGCCGCTTCTAAGCAATGGTATTGTCTCTGAAGAATGTGATGAAGCATTGGATCACCTGCTAATGACGGGTCAGATTCATGAAATCGAAGATGACTGCTTTGTCCCTGAAGAATGAAAATAGTGGGACCCCACGGATACCCAACTACTTGTCAATATACTATGTTGACTAACTATTAGACATGGGAATTGGAAAGTCGGCAGTAGTCGGAGTTGCGGCGTGGGCACTAATGATGCTGATACAAGTACAGCACGGTGTTGCACTAGGAGTGGGCGTCTTTACCGCCTTCTTTACAGAATCAATGATGCAAGCTAATATGCGAGGTCAACTAAAGCATAAGGCTTCTAATTTGCAAACGGAACTGAATATTGCAATCGGTCAGATTTGCGATATGAAGCGTGCATTAGAGTTAACCACCACCGATCTTCGTGCTGCACTAGAGGAATTATACCGTAGAGATGCAGTTGGTAGCCCCGCTGCAAGAGAACTTCTAGCAAGGCAGGAAGGAGCTATGAAGGCGCAAAAGGTTGCTCTTGATCGTTCGACTGATCGGTCTTTCGAAACTCTGGAATCCCTTGAAAGAATGATTATCTCTCAAGGCCAACAAACTACACGTGTACAAGAGGTTCTTTCAGTGGTCCTAGAAAAACTGGCCCTAGAGCCTAGGCAACAGATCAATATGCATGATTCTGTACTCACTCAGGAGAATCATTCAACACCTGCAATGTCGGACGACATCATAGCCCTACTGGGCTGAAGTGGTCAAATGCACGATCCAATTCGGGAACTAGCACGTTTGAAGCTGCACTCGGTGGCATATTCAACTATCTTGGGATTAGGAATTTTGAGTATCGCGTTTTCAATAATTTTGGGCTTGGGAATAAAAGATCCTTTAACCCTTGGAATACACTTGTATGTATTCGCTGGTGGCGCATTATTGATATTATTTAGTCTAATTCTTCACAGAGATGAAGAGTCTTTTGCCTTGAGATATGATATGACTCATATCCTAGATATCGACGACAAGGAGGTGAGGTATCAGGCATATTTGCAACATTTGTCAGATTGGATTGCTACAGATATTGAAGATGAAAATCCAACGCGCACTAGAGGCGACGATCCAAGGGGGCCTGATTGGGGGAAAACCGACTTCAAACTTGGTCATGACCCCGTGCGCCGAGATGCCATTTCTGAAGGTGAGAAATACACTGGAATGGAGGGTGGTTTGACTTCGGGGGAAATAATGGTGGAAGAAGCAAATCAAGAATATGCAGATTTGGCTCAGAAGCGATGGGAGAACGCGGAAGCTAACGATCCTGATCTTGTCGAGTACGGGGTGGAGCGTCTTGGCGATTTAGTCAAAACGGACTACTTTGAGAAAAATGCCGAAGATGGTGCTTTTACTAAAGCCGCAAATACAGAAGAGGAATCCCAGTGATTCAATAAGCAGGCGCATCGAGGGTTGGATGATGAAGGCAATTATAGTGGCAGGAGGCCACGGTAGTAGATTGCTACCATTGACCAATCATACTCACAAAACATTGCTTCCACTATGCGGCTATCCAATCATTGACTACGCCCTTGCTACAATACGCAGTGCCGGGATTACAGAGATTACAATAATTGGTAATCGTTTCATAGAAAAAATCAGGAACCATGTTGGTGAAAATGTGAATTATGTTTTGGAGGTTGAACCAAAAGGCGTTGCTACGGCTTTACAACTGGCTCGGAAGGGTAATGAAAATTGTCCATTACTAATCTGGTTTTCAGATAATATCACTAATCTAGACTTGAAAGCGGAAGTTGCAAACTTCTCACAGGGTGCATTATTATTGACACGTGAGGTTGAAAATCCGGAAGAGTTTGGTATTGCCGTAATGGAGAATGAAAATATTATCGATGTTATAGAAAAGCCAACTTCTAATTCTGGCAATCTTGCGATTGGCGGAATATACATGTTCGATGAATCATTCTGGAGCCGGCTTGATGGCACTAAAAATTCTGCTGACTTTTCAATATCAGATATTACAAAACAATACATCTCAGAAGGGCTAGCTCGGACTATTTCAGTTGGTGAAAATACCTGGATTGATTGCGGAACACCTGAAAGCCTCCTACGCGCTGCTCAAATGGTGGAGCAGGGTCTGTTTACTATGAGAGGGGGGGTCTGAATGAGAGTTGGAATAATTGGCGCTGGCATGGTAGGGGGTGCGATTGAACATTGCTTCTCAGAGGCTCACGACTTATTCATACACGATCCTTCTCGAAATACTGACCTATCCGATGTAATTGAAAATTGTGAGATGGCGTACATCGCCGTTCCAACTCCTGCAAATGATGATGGTTCTTGTGACATTAGTATTGTAGAAGAGATATTGTCCCAATTGCCTGATGGTTTCATTGCAATAATCAAGAGTACAATAACCCCTGGTACTACTGAAAGATTACAAAATGAATTTCCTAATTTGAAATTAGCATATTCGCCTGAGTTTTTAGTGGAAAGGCAGCGCCTGGAAGACTTCGGTAACCAACGAATTCTCGTGGTTGGAACTGAACATAAACAGGTTGCTGAATTGGTTTTTGAACAACACAAGAAGGCAGGAGTACTAATTGGAGACCAGACGTTTCATGTAAGTAGTACCGAAGCAGAGATGGTCAAATATACAAAAAACAACTACTATGCGATGAAGGTTATCTTTGCTAATCAGATGCACGATATTTGCCACGCCATGGGGATTGAATGGTCGATAATCCGAGAAATTATTACCGCCCCACAGGATCAAACTATCGGGGAATCTCACCTAGAACCTTTAATGGGTTTAAATCGAGGGTTTGGGGGGAAGTGTTTGCCAAAGGATACACTAGCATTGCGGGAACTTGCTCGCGGTTTGGGTGTTGACTATGATTTACTAGATGCTTTACAAAATGACAATGCTGCTTTGCGCAATGTTTTGACCGGGAAATCTTCTGACGTAATTACGGAGGACGATTGATGCTAGGGGAACACGGTTCCTTTCGAAGATATTTGTTAACCGCTAGCGGGAACTTTTCGTCTTTCTATTTACTATTCCTATTATTCTTAGTTGTCCTGCCCGAGGACAGTTATTGGCCAACTATAGCTTGGTCGATAGCATGGCTTACTGGCTCTTTTATCGCCCATTGGACTCATCGAATTTGGACCTTTCATTCGCAAAGAGATACTAAGTGGACAATCCCTGCTAGTATGGGATTATACACCATTGGGTGGATTGGCTCCTCCGCTTGCTATTACATAGGAACTGTGAGTTGGGAGATAAACACCTGGGTTGTATTCTTCCTTAATTCTAGCCTGTGGGGTGTGTTGAATTACATTGGACAGCGCGAAATCGCCTTCAAAGAAATTAGTACTTCTCCCCTTTCATAAACCGGCTAAATGCTTTGAAAATACCCACGCGCGGTCGGTTACAAAGACCAAGCCTCCAATCTAATTCGTTGGCCTTATCGTATTTCACCAAATCATCAAATCCGCCAATCCTGTGGTTGTTAATGAAAATTTGGGGGATGCTTTTTGCACCTCTGGTTCTTATTGAGAACTCGGCATCTATTTTCCTAGATTTACCTAATTTTTTCTCGGTGTAATCCACCCCTTTGCTATCAAGGAAATGCTTAGCGTTCACGCAAGCCGCACAACCCTTGTTTGTGTAAACATCGACCTCGGCCATGTTACATCGTCTAATCATTTACATTTGAATGGCTTGATTCTTACGAGGCATTGAAATCATGCAACCTATACGCCACCATCATGCTGCCCGATACTGTCCATAAGTTGCCACAAGCAGAAAGATTCGCTTATGCTAAATTATTGGCTCACATTACTCGAATTGATAACGAATTAACTGTTGAGGAAATGTCCATGTTCGAACAGCGCCTTGGAACTGCTTTGCTCTCGCCTAGGCAGCGTGAATTAATTCGTACTGCTCTTAAGAATCCCCCTTCATTAGAAGAGTGCTTAGATGATCTTGGTCAAGAAGCGGGAAGACTCGCACTTCGTGATGCCGTACTAATGGCTGCGGCGGATGGAACTGTGGATGAAGACGAAAGAGAGGCGCTAGATACTATCGCGGAATACTTGGAACTACAGCCTGATGCCGTCAATAGATTGTTGGCTTGGACCGTCGAAGGTTATGCTTGGATGCAATCCGGATATGATCTTCTCAATGACCTATCGCGGTGATTTTTCTGCTACCGGATGCTGCGCTATCTCTTGCTGAAGAGCAGCGACGGAAGATTGCATGTATTCTCGTTCTTGTTGCAGCAGCAGATGGTGAATTAGTCAGAGAGGAGATTTCTGCTATTGAATCGGCCATGGGTGCTATGATGTTACACCCTGAAAGTAGAGAAGAGGTTCGTCAACTTCTCACCCAGCCCCCTGAACTAGATTCAATACTCGATGGGATGGAAATTTCTGCAATTAGAATCGCACTTCGTGATTCGGCATTATTAGCATCTGTAGATGGAGATTATGATGAGGCTGAGCTTTGGGCTCTTCGAAGAATTTCAGATGCTGGTGGGTTGTCGGAGAAGGAATTGTCATTGATTCTCGACTGGGTTTCTGATTCTTGGAAACATAGTGTTGCGGGGCGCTCGATTATTGCTTTGCCAATGCCCGGGGATGAATCTATTCTCTGAATGGCGCAAATCCATCTTAGAATTGGTGTTGAAACTGTTGCCATTAGTAATCGACGGATGTTGGTCTGTAGTTTCCGGAATCAAGAAAAAACGCGCTTTCCCCCACATCCTTTATTATCAGTACATACCTCGAAGCAACCAGCGCAATTTGCGTACCCGAATATTAGTGAGGAAGCATAAATGGGAATTCATCCAAAAATCGGAATTACTGGCTTACCAAGGTCTGGTAAATCTGCAGTTCTAGCAAAGGTCCTTGAGATGCTTGAAGATGAGCGTCGGCGAGAGATTAATGCTAGAGGTGGAGATGGTGCTAATACTGACATCATAGGCGGTATGCGTACTGAACCGTTGGTGGAGAATTCTGAACGTGTCGGATACAAAGTAATCAATATCACTACAGGTGATGAGGCAATAATGGCTCACAAAAATATCGATAGTAGACTACGTGTTCTTGGCTATGGCATCGATACTGATGCTTTGAACAGTGTCGCAATACCTGCTATCGAACATGCCAGAGATTATTCAGAAGTAATAGTAATCGATGAAATCGGTAAATTTGCTGTTGAATCTGAAGGATTTGTAAATGTCGTAAGATCTGCTCTCGAAGTCGATAAACCAACTTTGCTAGCTTTGCACAAAAAGAGCCGCCACCCGCTACTACAAGACATTCGTAGAAGGGATGATGCACGTATTCTCGAAGTTACTCCTGTTAATCGTGCTTTGTTACCCTACAAGATTCACAAATTAATGCGCGAAACCTACTGAAGTAGGCGTTGGGTTCTTGCCCTATCAGTGGCTGGGCCACACATGACCCCTGCTGCTAGCGCACATAGGTTACTCCTTGGTACAGGGCTTGGTCTTGTATTGGCAAGTGGTTTAGGGTTGATTTCAGGGGTTCTTTCCATCGGAAACCCTAGTGTCTGGTTTATGATACCTGTTTTGGGTATTATTTTGTTGGGTCTCGCCGGCCCAACCGGTAGAGGCGAGGGGCCATTTGGTGGGATTTTTCCCAACGAAGATAACAATACTATGGCCTCACGGGTAGAAGCAGAATTAATGCAAACCAATAATGATACTGAAATTGGTAATGCGTGGGCCAATCTTGAACATACCATGCTATCCAAAGAACTGGAGGAAGAGTAATGAATTTTAATCTCCCTCCAGATGAAGGCAAAAAAAAGAAACAATTGTACTGGAATGTTTGTATTGTTCTTGCAGTTATTTCGTTTATTTCTATTGGTATATCAGCCGGTTCGGACGACCCTGGGCGGTATAGCCAGAACCCATCTAGTGATTGGGGCTGGGAATATATTTGCGATAATGGAGAAAGAATCAACGGTGGGCCTTCAGACAATATAGAAGATGATGGTGTAGATGATTGTAACGATGGATCTGATGAAGCCGGTAGCGCTGGGTCCGTTTATGAGACATGTGGGGGAGCAATGTGTTGTTTTTCACTAATATTTGCCATAAGTGCCCTAAGTACAAAGAATGACACTCAAAGAATTGTTGTTGTGCAGCAACAGCCACAATACGTTCCTGTCGTTCAACCACAGTACATCCCAGTGCCACAGCAAGTTAGAGTCCCTATCGCTCCCCCTCTGGCCCAACAAGCAGTTCCTAGTGCATCAACAGGGGCTGTAAAAACTAAGCAAATGTGGGCTGCTGAAGCACAAAATCTTGTATTAGCGCGCAATTGGGAGGGCGCCGCTGAGGCTTATCAAAAGGCGGGGATGTTTTCTGAGGCTGGTCAAATTCGACAAGCACACTTAGAGAAAAGTCAACCGATGGTTCAGATTGGACAAGTAGGCAATACTGTGCTAAATGATTCAGTAATGATAGCAGATAATACTCCTAAAAGTTGTACTGGTTGCGGAATTACCGCTGATCCTTCTTGGAAAATTTGTCCACATTGCTCCACGCACCTTTGAGAAAGGTTTGATTCCTTAAACCACTTGCAGTGTAATAGAGGGAGTGTCATGACCGAGATCCCAGAAGGCCTGTACTACACCAAAGAGCACGAATGGATGAAGGTAGAAGGCGACGAGGTAGTCATTGGTATCACAGACCATGCTCAAAATGCATTAACTGATATCGTGTATATCGAATTACCTGAGGCTGGAATGGCTTGTGATGAAATGGACGAATTTGCAATCGTAGAATCCGTAAAATCCGCTTCACCTATTTTTGCACCACTTGCTGGTGAAATTACTGCCGTTAACGACGCTCTAGATGATGCTCCTGAACTAATGAATCAAGACCCATATGGCGAAGGATGGATTGTTCGAATGAAGCTAAATGATGCTACTGCAGTGTCAGGTCTAATGTCTGCTGCAGATTACAAGGCTGAAATCGGCGAGTGAAAATAGAATGCTCCATATCTACGTTGATGGTTCTTGTATTGGGAATCAGAACGTGGATAGTGAAACTCCTGCTGGCTGGGGGGTTGTGGTTATCACCGGTTCAAACGATTTGGGTCGCGGAAATGGAGAAATCCTCCATGAGTTTCATGGTAAGGTAATCACTAATTCAGATAGTTTGGAATTCATTGGAGCCGAGGTTGGCTCAAATAATACTGCTGAATTAACTGCTATGGCTGAAGCATTGCGCTGGGCCTTAACTGAAGGCGGAGAGTCTGAAGTCATTATCAAAACCGATTCGCAATATGCTGGTAATCAGGCCACTGGTAATTGGAAAGCAAAAGCAAACAAGAAATTGGTTGCACATATCCAATCTCTTTGGAGAGAGGTTTCCTCACTGAGAGAACTGTCTTGGGAACATGTCAAGGCACACAGCGGTCATCGTTGGAATGAAAGGGCAGACCATCTTGCAATACGGGCTGCGAATGAAGAGGTTCCGCTTTCTCTTTCTTTTTGGAAACCTGGTCAGCGCTGAAGTCTATCATTCAGCCAGTCTCTAATTTCCGAACTCATGTCGTCTCGGCGTAGTGCGTAATCAATTTGGCTCTTTAGCCAAGGAAGGGGGGCACCTGAATCATACCACTGGAATCCCTTGAGTTCGACCCCTACCAGTCCATCATTTTGCATCCAATGTTGCTGGATAGCAATCGATTGAAGTTCGCCATATTCTTCAAAATTGTATTTTGAAAGTAATATTGAAGTGTCCGATGTGAAAACGTATCGTCCACATAAAACAAGGTTTGAAGGTGCATTTTCTCTATCTGGCTTCTCTATTATTTCTTTGACTAATTCTCCGTCCATTGAGACTACACCGTAATTCTCAGGATCGGTAACTGCCGCTAGGCCAACACATGGAAGGCCTGTTCTCAAATACGCCTCCACTAGTATCTTCGAAGCGTTAGATGGAATATAATCGGAACTTGAAGTAAATGAATCTAGAAGAATATTATCTCCAAGTAGTACCATGAATGGCCCCTTAATTGCATGCAATGCACAACTTAGCGCGTCGCCAAATCCTTTCGCTATCTCTTGAATATGAACAAAAACCTCTACATCCAAAAATGGTGAAAGTATCTCTGTGCCGATATCGGGTCTTTTGTCTTCTAACCAGGAGTGGTCCTTCAATAATCCACTCAAGTCTTTACGTGGAGAAGAGATGATGTGGATTCTTTTCGCTCCTGCTGCAACGGCTTCTCGCGCCAAATGAGAAAGGGCTGGGATGTCGACTAGTGGAAGTGCTTCCTTGGCGATTGCTGCGCTTGCAGGCAGCATTCGTGAACCTATGCCCCCCGCTACCAAAACTGCGTCTTCAACCGCTGCCATCACCCCCCTCACGCCCCCATTGCTTTCAAGCGTCGCGGCCCGTGGCCTCACTATGAGCGCAAAGGCTGAGTGGCGGCTCTTTGCCACTGTAGGGTTGGCTTTGGTAAGCATCACCTTCACAGATATCTCTCCCGCTGGACCTTGGAATGATTCTACCTTCACCTCTGGAACTATCGGTCTCATTGGAATGTTGTTCCTTTACCTAGCATGGTTCAGAATAACCTTTGAAATAAAAGGCGTAGTTCCTACTATGAATTTATGGAAAGATCCTGAAAAGACTTCGTCTATTGTAATTCTAACCGGCTTAGCAATTCTAGGTATAGCTTATGCCGTGGGCCGTCTAGAGTTTTTCCCTGAACCTGCTGGTTTAGTTCTTTCATTGGTTGGACTACTAGTTACAACAAATGGAGTTTATGTTTGGCTCTCTTCAGCCGGACCATTAGCAAGTCATGAAGAGGAATAGTCACTCTTCTTCCTCATAATTAGGCGAACGCATCATTACTAGAAGGTAAACTAGCAAAGTTAGGATTATTATAGCTAAAATAATACTTGCGACTGTTCCTTTATCTTCCCCATCATGGCCTTCTTGTCCGTGCTTCTCGTCATCGTCGTCGTCGTCATCGTCATCGTCATCATCGTAATCTGTTTCAGTACTAGTGTTATTGCTGTCTACAATGGTTTCAATGTAATTCCAAGTTAGAGTAAAACCAATTTCGGTTTCTCCATCGATAATTGTCCCTAGGCATGTTTCATCCGATTGATTTGCATCGAAAGTTAGTGCCCAATATGAAAAGACTACGGAGACTTCTGAAGTCATATCGTTACAAGAAATTTTGTCAACCATTACCGATGTTGAAATCATAATTATGTCGCCCTCATACATGGCTCCCAAAGAAATCAAAGAGCCGTCACTTATGCTACCGCCAGCACCAGTAGTAGATTGGACTTGAGCCAATATGTCAGGGGTTATCTCCACCGCTATGTCTTCTGTCTCACGTATTGGTGTACTCATTGAGTTTACACCTGCAATTAATCTCTCATCATGCCATGGAATTGCGCTTGAACCCCATATTCCTTCGATTGTAATTGCATACCATGCCTCATCTACCGCATTAATTGGATTGTGAGTAAATTGTTGATCAGAGACGTTTGTAGAAATTAATTCTTCAAGGTTTTCAAACGAATCTATTGGGCCTGTGACGGACCGCCATACCTTTGCAATGGCATATGGGTCACTAATGCTTTCATCCCAATTCAGTGTGATTGATCCATCCGCATTCCTGTCAGCTAAAATATTGGTAATTGTGCTTGATGAAATTGTGGTTTCGATGATTGGGCCAGCCACAGGCGAAGATTCCGTTAATGTCTGAACTTCATTACCCTGGCTATCCTCTAAGGATATCACATACCATGATTGACGGTGCTCCCCGATTGGAATTGGTAAATCGAAGGAAGATGAACTTGCATCTACTGTTGCGGTCAAACTGTTTGAGTCCAAAATCAGTAACTCCATGTCTGAACGGTAGATATTTATCACTAAATCCTCATCAGAAATACCCTCTCCCCAATCGATAGTTGTCACATCTGTATCCGGATTGAATGTGACTTCCAATTCCCCAACAAATAGCGGTGCTGTATTGTCTTCCCAAAGAGGATTAGTAAGCGTGTTACTTCCTATAAATCTAGTATCTTCAGAAGTATCATACAATAGGGTTACCGAATAGAAAATATCTCTTTCAATCAATTCCCCAGAGTAGTTGATATCGTAACTTGTAGTTCCTGCAGATACACTACTGCTAACGATTGTTTTGGTCAATGAATTCCAATTTTCCCTAGTTGCTGGAGAATCGTGACTGTAAATCATTATTGAGTGATTCATTGCAATCGGTTCTGGATAATCCCATGCAAGGGTTGTCACATCATCGGAATATGTGCCTGATAAGTTTTCTACTGCGAAACTAGGGGTAATTATTTCTTCTAATGTGTTACTTAGTATGGTGACATTGTTGAATGCTAGTACATATTGATAATTTAGGGCGCTATCAACTAGTAAAGGATAGTGTTCTATTTCGAAACTACCTCCTGAACACTCAGAATTTGACGAACCTTGGGTGCAAAATTGTATTTCAGATACAATTGTTTCAGCAACTATTGGCCACTCTCCTGCAAACATTCTGTAAATTGAGAAAGTCGTGTCTTTCATTTCATCTAGGAGGGTTGCATTATTGGTTAATGGCATTGTGATGTTAATGGTGGTCAGTTCAGTAGAATTATCAAATGATGCGGAAATTATAATTCCCGAATTTTCATCTAAACCGTCTGCTGTGACCGGGTTTGAGAAAGGGACAATCGCAAAAAGGAGGATTGTGGTGAATAGAAGTGCACAGCGCATATCCGGTGAAGATAGCGCGCGTTCAAAGGGTTTGTGTCAATCTAAAAAGCCCATGTCGTCGAGAGTATTGAGGGCGTCTTCTAAATCGGGCGCCTCGCCTTCGGTCATATCCGAGATATGAACCGCAACTTCAGGGGTTGAGGGTTGGTCGCCCTTACCCTCTAGCCATTGTTGCCATTGGAGTACGCGTTCCTCGTCTCGTATTTTCATTGGAGCCCAAAGTCCGCTGAGATCTAGATGCTCAAGGGAGCGGATTGTTATTGCAAAGCGGTCTGCATCTACTTCATCCATACGCATCAACATCTCTCGTAATCGGGTTAGTACGGTCTCGTCGCCACCTTCCCAAAGTTTTGGAATAATCTTCCGCTCATCGTCAGAATATTCTTCCAAGTAATCTCTTATTGTATAAACTAAATTTCTGCGAACTATCAGGGAGGGGTGGTCACACAATTCTCTAATTTTATCCGCCCACATTTCCTTGTCTAAAAACCGTAAATCGCCAATCGTTGCACTTGCAGCGGCTAGAACACTTTCGTCTTCATCCTCAAGCATATCATTTAGCAAAGGAATTGCATCGGTGGTGATGCGCCTGAATAGACGCGTCAGTGTATCACCCATTGCTCGGCGGGTTAGTAAATCATCTCGTGAGTGTAAGACCCGAATGCATTCTAAGGCTGAATCTTTGTCACCTTCGATTAATCGAGCAAGACAAACTACAACTCGGCTCGAAACCTCTTCTGAAGAATCGCTGGCCCTTCTAATCAGGATTTGAGAGATTCCTAATGGTTCAATCAATTCTTTACGCTCAAGTAAAAGGCGGCACCATTCGATTAGCAATTTACGCCTCTCTTCAGAACCGTTCTCTAATTGCATCATCATCCACTTAGCTGCTTCTGCGCCAGCCTCATGCGCAACCACAGAAGTTGTACGAGGAACCATTCCGTGAGGATTCCAATCGGTGTTGGCCCTGGTTGCTTCCGGTTGTGTATGCCATGTTCCCGGTCTTTCGGCTAGTGCTATTGATTCGACCAAATGGTAACCTTGATGGACAGGTTGTCCATGTGATGCATGGCATAGTCCGTTGATCATTGCGATTGCAAGCCACCATCTATCAGGATCCGGGTTTGATTGATCGAGGGCTTGTGCTAGCCATTCGGTTGCAATTGCGAATAACAATCTCTCGGTGAGAACATCCAACCGTCTTAGAAGCCACTTCTCGTGTATTTCGAAAGGGTCGTCTGTAAGGTTCATCCTATGCGGGACAATTAAATCCACTACGATTGCGAGATGTCTATCGAACATGCCTTTGTCGGCGTGCAATAGTCCCAATCCCATCTCAGAAACCGCTTGGGGTTCTTTTGGGTGCACCGGGGGAAATTCAGGATCAGAAAGTGGCGGATAGGGCAGAGGCCATACAGAAGTCCCCCTTTCCAATGAAGTTGCTAAACGCTCGGCTAAGGCTTCGAGTACTTTCTCAGAGACTCTGCGTCTACTTTTCATATTAATCACCTGGGTAATGTATTCAATTCCCGATTGAAATTGGTTTCCCAACCTCAAATATCCAATTCAATGTTAAGATTTTGAATCAGTTCCTTGTATCGATTACGAATGGTGACTTCGGTTACTCCTGCAACCTCTGCAACTTCACGTTGTGTTCGGCGTTTGCCACATAGAACGCTTGCAATATAGATAATCGAAGCGGCGATACCTGTTGGGCCACGGCCGCTTGTCAATTCCTTTTCTTGGGCTGCTTTGATCAATTCGTGCGCCTTAGCTTCAACTTCTGCATCCAAGCCAAGTCCTGAACAGAAACGAGATATGTAGTCTTCAGGCCCTGTTGGCATGATTTTCATCTTTAATTCACGAACCATGAATCTGTAGGTTCGTCCAATCTCTTTGCGGCCAGTACGGCTTGCCTGACCTATTTCGTCAAGAGTACGAGGGACTCCACATTGCCTGCATGCTGCATACAGAGATGCTGCTGCTACGCCTTCGATAGAACGGCCGCGAATCAATCTCTTCTCGACTGCTTTCTTGTAATTTACAGCAGCTGCTTCACGAACTGATTTTGGAAGTTCGAGGCGGCTTGCCATACGGTCTAATTCAGCTAAAGCCATTGCCAGATTTCTCTCGGTTGCATTTGATACACGAGATCTCTTCTGCCACTTTCTCATACGGTAGAATTGAGACCTGTAACGGGAATTGATAGTCTTTCCAGAATAGTCTTTGTTCTGCCAATCGATATCGGTTGACAGTCCTTTATCGTGGAGCATGACGGTCATCGGTGCACCGGTTCGAGCACGCTGGTCGCCTTGCTCTGGAGAGAATACTCGCCATTCTGCACCTTGATCGATTACATTGTCTTCAAGAACAAGTCCGCAATCGTCACAGACGACTTCCCCACGGGTCTCGTCACGGGTTAATGCGCGACTTCCACAATCGCTACATTTTACGATATCTTCTACATGTTGGTTGTTCTCCATTTGTATCCCTCCGTTCGGTATTAGCAATCAGGGCTTTACCGAATTATTAATCGAGTCCTTCGGCAGGAGTTATTTAAACCATTTGGCGGCATGGTTAAGTGTATTTTTACCAGCGCACCGGGGCAGTACAGCGTTTAGCAGGCTTTGACAAATGATGTTCAATAATTAGCTGACATTTTTTACATTAAGCCGAATAAATTACTGAGAGATTCAAGCGGAAATTTTGGATTAATAAGGCATCATGAAGCGAGTGCGGTGTCAGCACAAGAAATTGGACAATCCGAACCCGTTATACCTCGTTGCCCCTTGAAAGGTAATGGGGGAGAGGGATGACTGAGATTTGGCCACCAGAAGAAGTTAGACTATCCCCCGGCAAAAGAGTTCTATTTCTAACCAA
>Ga0209709_10002441_pt1 | contig 16195 bp, 15 predicted proteins | sample ArcticOcean_MG_C_2_FD_187435 | JGI IMG/M metagenome (GOLD analysis project Ga0209709, IMG submission 187435) | Marine microbial communities from western Arctic Ocean - ArcticOcean_MG_CB4_136 (SPAdes) (version 2) | ecosystem: Environmental > Aquatic > Marine > Oceanic | place: Arctic Ocean... | reverse complement strand
ATATGGTGGGGCGTGAGCGACTTGAACGCTCGACCAGCGGATTAAAAGTCCGATGCTCTACCAACTGAGCTAACGCCCCATATAAAAACGAGAAATTATACTGAACTAATGCTCAATAATCAATCGTAAATTAGCCTTTATTAACAGCTTCTTTAAGAAGTTTTCCAGGCTTAAAAAATGGTACAAATTTTTCAGATACTTCAGTCTTTTGACCGGTTTTTGGGTTAATCCCCATTCTTCCTTTGCGATGTCGTTTTTGAAACCCGCCAAAACCTCTAACTTCAACGCCTTTTCCAGAAATTACTGCCTTGCTAATTTCTTCAATGATAATTTCAACAGATTGTTTTGCTTCTGAGCGAGTAATACTTATTTCTTTAGATATTACGTCAATAAGGTCAATTTTTTTCATAAAAATTAGCTGCTATACCTAGGCATAGCAGCTTTAATTAATTATTTATCTTTCGCTTCTTTTAAAAGATCACCAAGTGTTGATCCAGAAGTTTGAGTGGATTGACTGTTATAGTCGTCCATGACTGCTTTTTCTTGAACAGAATCTTTAGCCTTCATACTTAGATTTACTTTTCTTGTTCTCTTGTCAATCAATGTAATAGCAACCTCAACTTCTGCGCCTTCTTTCAACACAGTTGAAGCATCATCAACCCTATCTTGTGATATTTCAGACACTTTAAGGTAACCTGTAATTCCATCAGCTAGCAATACAACTGCGCCTCTTGCGTCAACCTCTTGTATAACACCTTTGACAATCGAACCTTTAGAGTTTGTTGTTGCATATTGAGAAAAATTGTCAGAAGTTAATTGCTTAATTCCTAAAGAAATTCGCTCTTTTTCAGCATCTATATTAAGAATAACAACATCGAGCTCTTGGCCCTTTGAATAAGTTGAGACAATTTGATCTGCAGACTGTTTTTCCCATGAAATATCAGCTAAATGAATAAGCCCATCAATTCCACCTGGAAGACCTACAAATAGACCAAAATCAGTAATTGACTTAACAGTTACATTAATCATGTCGCCTTTATTGTGAGTTCCTTCAAATGACTCCCAAGGGTTTTCTTTTGCTTGCTTCATACTAAGAGAAATTCTATGTTTAGACTCTTGGACATCAAGAACAACAACGTCTACTTCTTGGCCTAGCTTAACAAACTTTGAAGGCCTCGCATTTGCATTAGTCCAGTCCATTTCACTCACGTGAACAAGTCCTTCAACGCCCTCTTCAATTCTTACAAATGCACCATAATCAGTTAGGTTAGAAACAACACCTGAAACCTTTTTACCCATTGGAAGGCGCTCTGAAATATTATCCCAAGGACTTGGTGTTAACTGCTTAAGCCCCAAAGAAACTCTCATTTTTTCTTTATCATAGTTAAGAATTTTTACTGTTATCTTATCACCTATAGATAATTTCTCTGACGGGTGATTAACTCTTTGCCAAGATATATCTGTAATGTGAAGCAAACCATCAACGCCACCAAGATCAACAAATGCACCATAATCAGCAAGGTTTTTAACAATACCTTCAACTTCTTTACCAGTATCAAGATTTTCAATTAATGCCTCTCTATCAGCTGAGTTAACTTCTTGCATAACAGCTTTTCTAGAAATAACAATATTATTTCTAACTTCGTCCATTTTAATTACAAGAGCCTCAATTTCTTGACCTAATAGGAAATCAAAATCTTTAACAGGTCTTACGTCAACTAATGAGCCAGGTAAGAACGCTTTGATGACACCAATATCTACTGTCATGCCGCCCTTAACAGAGCCTGTAACAATGCCCTTAACAATTTCTTTTGAGTTCATTGCGTTTTCAAGCTCTTGCCACATCTTAATGCGCTTCGCTTTTTCGCGTGAAAGTAGAGTGTGTCCTAAACCATCATCTATGGAGTCTAGGGCAACCTCAACAACGTCGCCTTCAACGATCTCAATCTCGCCTTTAGCATTTTTAAATTCGTGTAATGAAATAAAACCTTCAGACTTTAGTCCAACATTGATAATCGCTTTTTCGCGATTCATGCTAACTACAGTTCCCATTAAAAGGGCTCCAGGTTTTACGTTTTGTTGTATTTCGCTATTTTCAAATAGCTCGGAAAATGATTCTGACATATTATCTCGATGTTGACCGGTAATTATTAAGCTGTATCGGTTAAAGCCTAAATCATATCGGGTTAATTAAAAAATAAAGACTTGACCGCTCAAGCCTTAACTAGCGCCATTACTCTTGCAACGACTTCATTAATTGTAAGATACGAGGTATCTATCATTAATGCATCTTTTGAAGGCTTCAGGGGAGAATGTTTGCGACTTGCATCCCTTTCATCTCTCTTCCTAACCTCTTCCAAAGTTTGCGAAAGGATACCAGCAATACCTTTGTCTTGCAACTGTTTTAGTCGTCGTTTTGCTCTTTCTTCGACATTTGCTGTCAAAAATACCTTAAATGGCGCATCAGCAAACACTACAGTGCCCATATCACGTCCATCAGCTACTAGGCCGGGGGGTTGTTTGAATTTTTGCTGTCTTACTAGTAGCGACTCTCTAAGAGGGCCAATCATTGCAAATTTTGAAGCAAGCTCGGCAGTTTCTTCCGTTCTAAGTTCAGAAGAGACCTCAACACTATCAAGGTAAGTGCTTAGCTTATTCATAGAGGGGTCTGACTCAAATCTTAAGTCAAGACTAGACGCTAGATCAAGTAATTCATCAATATTATCAACTTGAATATTTCGATTTGAAGCCGCTAAAGCAAACGCACGATAAATTGCACCCGAGTCTAGCAAATTCCAGTTGAGCTGGTTTGCAATTATATTTGCAACAGTCCCCTTCCCTACTCCACTAGGACCGTCTATAGTCAAAACTGGAATCATAATGTTAGTGAAAACTTCTAAATTTACTTCTCATACTCAGGCCTCATATGAGGAAACAATAAAACATCTCGTATAGAAGCCGAATCAGTAAACAGCATAACTAAACGATCAATACCGATACCTTCCCCTGCAGTAGGCGGCATTCCATATTCAAGCGCTCTAATATAATCAGCGTCATAATGCATTGCCTCATCATCCCCGGCGTCTTTCTCACTCACCTGGTCTTTGAATCTTTGGGCTTGGTCTTCAGGATCATTAAGCTCCGAAAATCCATTGGCTATTTCACGGCCACCAATAAAGAGTTCAAATCGATCAGTAATAAATGAATTTTGATCATTACGCCTCGCAAGAGGAGACACTTCAGTAGGGTACTCAGTAACAAAAGTTGGTTGAATTAATTTTTCTTCAACCGTTGCCTCAAAAATTTCTATTTGAATCTTACCCAGCCCCCAATTATCTTTAAGATGAACACCTAGGTCACTCGCAGTATTCTTGATATTTTCCTCCGACAGGTCAGAGGCTGATAACTTAGAATTGTATTTCAAAATTGAATCAAAAACACTTAAACGCTCAAACGGTTTTGAAAAATCAAACTCATCACCCTGGTATTGTATTTTTGCTGACTTACAAACATCAATTGCAATACCTTTAAATAAGCTTTCAGTAAGGTCCATATAATCATGATAATTTGCATAAGCCTCATAAAACTCAATCATTGTAAATTCAGGATTATGCCTTGGGGAAAGGCCCTCATTCCTGAAGTTACGATTGATCTCAAAAACCCTATCAAACCCCCCTACTACCAGTCTTTTTAGATAGAGCTCTGGAGCAATTCTTAAATATAAATCCATGTCTAAAGCATTATGATGGGTAATAAATGGCTTTGCTGCTGCGCCGCCTGGTATGACCTGCATCATTGGAGTTTCGACTTCAAGATAATTATGGCTAATAAAAAATTGCCTAATATAGGAAATAATTTCAGAGCGTCTCTGAAAAACTTTTCTAGAGCCTTCGTTCATAATTAAATCAACATACCTTTGACGATATATTGTTTCTTGATCAGTGAGGCCATGAAATTTTTCGGGCAAAGGCCTTAATGATTTCGTTAATAATTTAATATCGCTTACTCGAATAGACAGCTCACCTGTTTGAGTCTTAAAAAGAACTCCAGATGCTCCAATTATGTCACCAATATCCCATTTTTTGAATTGTTCATTGTAAAAGCCTTCATCCAGCGAATCTCTAGTCACAAAAAGCTGTATTTGGCCCGATGTATCTTGAAGCTGAACAAAGCTTGCTTTACCCATTATTCTTTTAAGCATTAATCGCCCAGCGACAGTGACAACTTTTCCTGCTTCTTGAAGAGTTTCATTCGTAAAGCTATCGAACTCATCATGAATAGAACTAGCTAGATTTTGAGGTTTGAAATCATTAATAAATGGATTACCACTCTCCCTAAGCAGCGCTAATTTAGATTTTCTTTCTGCTATTAATTTGTTTTCGTCTAGATCGCTCACTTTAATCCTATTATTTATTTGATTGTTCAATTTCTAACTTTGCAAGTTCCTTAGCCTTTTTAAAGTCTTTCTCAGCTAGCTCACTTTCACCTAATCGCTTATATACCGAGCCACGATTATAATATGCTTGATAAAAATTATTATCTAAATCAATCGCCTGATTTAAATCTTTTAAAGCTAATTTATCTTCTGCTATTTTAGAGTATGCATTGCCTCGATTATAATAAGCTGCAATATATTCCGAGTCTAAAGAAATTGCCTTTGAATATGTCTTGATTGAGTCGTGACTTTTATTTAACCGATCAAAACAGTTACCCAAATTATTTATAGCGCCAACATCTTCTGGCTTAATCTTTAATGCAGACTCAAAAAAATTAATAGCTTCATTAAAATTTTCTTTTTCTTGCTCCATGTAAGCTAAACAGAAAAATGCCTCAGAGCTATTTGGATTTGTACTTATTGCTTTAGTCATGCTCTCATAGGCAATATCATTGTTGCCTTGCTGTAAGTGTAAATTACCAAGATTCAAATGTGCATTAGAGGAAAGCTCTGGCGTAACTAAACTATGGTTTATGAGCTCATTCCATACTTGTATTGCAACAGAAAGTTCACCATTTTTTTGATGAGTATAAGCTTTCACTATTAAATCGCTAATTTCGGTATTGTTGTTCATAGATACAAATCAACTTATCACTTTAATAATTTTTTAGCTCTTTCAATCTCACTAGCTGAGCTGGCGATATTCTCATTTTTACTCCTTGTTATCCTAATCAAATAGAGCAAGCATAAGGCTAATAAGAAAATAGGAGCAAACCATAACAGATACGTTTTAATATTAATTGGCGGCTTAAAAATAACAAAATCTCCATAACGCTCGACCATAAACAAGTAAATATCTTTATCGGACTTGTTATTTATTATCATTTCACGAACCTGTTCACGGAGGTCACTCGCAAGATCAGAATTAGAGCCGCCAATACTTTGGCCTTGGCAAACAGGACATCGAATATTACCTATTAAAACCGTATAACGGCTTTCTTGGTCAAGTGTTTCAAAGTCTTTTGCTTCAATACTTTCAGCAAAAGCTCCTTGAATAAGTAAAAGTGCAAGCACAAATTGAATAAAATAACGCATTCACATAGCTGTTATTTAAAATTTTAATTTTAACGTATGCCACTTATAACCTTAGACAATATTTCTCTTAGATTTTCTGAAAAAGTTATCTTAGATGAGATTAATGCAACCATCCTTAAGGGTGATAAGATAGGCTTAATTGGTCGAAATGGTGAAGGTAAATCAAGTTTTTTAAAGGTTCTAGCTGGACTCATTCATGCTGATGATGGTAATTTAAAAGTTAAAAATAACACTAGAATAAGTTACTTAGAGCAACAACCCCCAGAAGATAATAATTACTCTTTATTTAATATTGTCGCCCGTGGGCTCGGTGAAACTGGAAAATTGCTTGCTGACTATCATGATTCATTACAAAGTGGTGATATTGAAAAAAGCGCCCAACTTCAAGATGAGATAGAAAGTAAAGATTTATGGCACTATTTACATCAAATTGAAACAATTTTAAATCGTTTTAAATTAGAACCAAAAGCAAAACTTTCAACGCTTTCTGGAGGTTGGAAAAGAAGGGTAATGCTTGCCAAGGCAATTGTCCAAGAGCCAGAACTTCTTCTGCTTGATGAGCCAACAAACCACATGGACATCACTGCAATTCTTGATTTAGAAAAAATGCTAAAGGATTTCCATGGAACACTGATTCTTATAAGTCATGACCGATCATTTGTAAATGGCATAGTTAACAAAATTTTTGACCTTGACCGAGGGAAGCTTTCAATATTTGACTGTGGCTATTTAGAATATTTAAAAAGAAAAGAAAATTTACTAAACAGTGAAGAACTTGAAAATGCGCGGTTTAATAAAAAGCTTGCACAGGAAGAAACGTGGATTCGTCAGGGTATCAAGGCAAGGCGAACAAGAAATGAAGGTCGCGTTAGGGCTCTTGAAGATATGCGAAAACAGTTTGTAAATAAACGCAAACACCAAGGCCAAGTTAGAATTCATGCGCTAGAAGATGAGAAGCGAGTCTCTAAGTTAGTTTTTGAAGTAAAAAATGTGAGTTACAAAATTGGCGAACTTGAGCTCGTTAAGCTTTTCTCTCTTTTGGTATTAAAAGGTGAAAAGATTGGCATTATTGGAGGCAATGGATCAGGAAAGTCTACTTTGATCAAGCTTCTCCTTGGAGAGCTTGCCCCAGATGAAGGTAATATTCGGCGCTCAAAAACCATTCAGCTCGCTTACTTTGATCAAATGAGAGAGTCACTTAACCCCAATATGAAAGCGATGGATTTTGTATCTGGAGGTAAAGATTTCATTGATATAAATGGAAAAAGTAAACACGTAATCGGTTATATGCGTCAGTTCCTATTCACAGGTAAGCAAGCGATGGCGCCCATTAAAATGTTTTCTGGTGGTGAAAAAAATCGACTAATGCTTGCTAAAATCTTATCTCAGCCTGCCAACCTTTTAGTTCTTGATGAGCCAACCAATGATCTAGATGTTGAAACGCTTGAATTATTAGAAGAGATGTTAGTTGATTATGCAGGAACGCTATTACTTATCTCACATGATAGAACCTTTTTAAATAACATTGTAAGCTCAACAATCGTAATGGAAGGTGATGCAATCATTGAGCAATATGTTGGTGGTTATGATGACTATATTCAACAAAAGAGTGAGAAAATAAACACCAAACCTAAAAAAGATGCAGATCCTAAAGCTAAATCTAAAAATATTTCACAAAAGCTTTCATTCAATGAACAGCAACTATTAAAATCTTTACCTGAAAAGATTGAAGATCTTGAGAATGAAATCTCAATGTCTCAAAAATTACTATCGGACCCTGAATTTTATCAAAATCCTGATGCCCAAAACTTGACAATAAAATTGAGCTCTATGGAAAAAGATGTTAGATTACTATACGAAAAATGGAGTGAATTAGACAATGGAAACTAATCCTACACCATTAATTGTGGATCTAGACCACACACTAATTGATACGGATCTATTATTTTTATCGTCCCTAGGAGTGCTAACTAAAAGTCCATGGCTAATTGCTCATTATTTTTTTTGGCTTTGGAAGGGCAAAGGATATTTAAAAGATCAATTGGTTAGGAGATTTGAGATTAACATTCCTGAATTGCCATACAATGATAGCGTTATAAGCTACATAATGAAGCGAAAAAAAGAGGGCTCTAAAATTGTTCTGGCTACCGCTTCACATAAAAATTATGCTTTTGCAGTTGCCAAACACCTTAAGATTTTTGATGATGTTATGGCCAGCAATAAAGACTTTAACTTATCAAGTCATAATAAAGCGGATACTCTAGTGAAACGCTTTGGTGAGAAAAATTTTGATTATATGGGGGATCACATGAGAGATCTTCCCGTATGGGAAGTATCTAGACTGTCAATCATAGTTAACGCAACAAACCGCATAATAACGAGTACAAAGCACTTAAAAACTCTCGTTCTATCTAGTAAAGCCTAAAAACCCTCGACAACGAAAGATAGTCCCGAAAGTACAAGGTAGATCAAAAATGTTGCTGCTAAAACCCATGTAGCAACTTTTGATAATCCAAGGTTTTTTCCCAATACTCGATTGTAGAAAAGCCAAATAATATAGCTTACTACAAGCGCCGCAACTAAAAGTCTTAATATAAACATAACCTAATTTATTTCTTAAACGATTCGTTTATTTTAGTCGCTAATTTAGAGTTAATGCCTACTACTTTCTGCAACTCATCAACACTTGCATTTTGCACCTCTTGAAGTCCTCCAAAATGATTTAAAAGCGCACTTCGCTTACTTAAACCAATTCCTTTAATTAATTCTAAAGATGATTGAGTGCGTTTTTTTGACCTTTTTTTACGATGATTTTTTATTGCAAACCTATGAGATTCATCTCTAATATGATTGATTAAAAGAAGCGCTGGATCATATGGTGGGAGCGTTATTTTCTTGACCTTATCATCTTCGACAGTAATAAGTGTCTCTAGCCCTGCTTTTCTGCCCTCGCCTTTAGCAACTCCAACGAGCATTATAGAGTCTATTCCAATTGAATTCATCACCATGATTGCTTGGTTAAGCTGGCCTAAACCGCCATCAATAAAAACTATATCAGGCATATCTTTTTTTGAAGCTAAAAGACGTGAATATCTTCGGTAAACTGCCTGATTAATTGCAGCATAATCATCCCCTGGCGTTATGTCTTTAATATTAAACTGTCTATAACTACTGACCTTAGGCAGGCCCATTTCAAATACTACGCATGAGGCGGTAGTCGCTTCTCCCATTGTATGACTTATATCAAAGCACTCCATAACCTTGGGTATGGATTTTAATGCCAATGTTTTTTGAATTCCTTCTAGTTGTTTTTTCTTAGTAAACCTTAAGAGCAAATGTTGCTTTAAATTTTCCTTCGCATTTAAAGTTGCCATTTCAAGAAAATGTTTTTTATCTACTCTTGGAGATTGTATAAGCTTTGTAGATAAGCCAGCCTCCAATAGGGGCCTGTCTGTCAACTTATGGCTTAACACTATCTCTTTAGGTGTTTTTGTGCCCAAATAATATAATGGCAAGAATGCACTTAAAACCTCTTCACAGGAGTCATTTTTTGCATTTTTTGGGAAGAAAGTTTCACTTCCAACTTGCTTACCACCACGAACGAATACTACCTCTATGCAATGAGTATCAGCATCATTTACAATACTTACAACATCAATATCAGAGCTAAATTGAGAACCATGCCTCTCTTGAATTGTTCTCAATCCAATCAGTTGATCTCTATATTTCGCAGCAGCCTCAAAGTCAAGATCAATAGAGGCATTTTTCATTTTTTGAGAAACCTGATTTAGGAGCTTGCTCGCCTTGCCGTTTAAAAAAAGTGACACCATATCAACGTCTTGCTCATATTTATTATCTGAAATTTTTCCAACACAAGGCGCACTACAAAGTCCGATTTGATACTCTAAACAAGGGCGTGATCGAGCTCTATAAAAACTGTTACTGCATTGCCTTACTTTGAATATTTTTTTAAGAAGAGCTAAAGCATCACGAGCAATATGCGATGATGGGTATGGCCCAAAATAACTATAATTCTTATTTTTTTTACCTCTAAACATTCCTAATCGAGGATGTACATCATTACTAATATAAATATAAGGATAGCTTTTAGAGTCTTTTAAAAGTATATTAAATTTAGGCTTGAACTGCTTAATAAGTTCATTTTCAAGAAGCAGTGCTTGGGTTTCAGTTTTGGTAATAATAATTGAAAAATCATCTATATTTTTTAAGAGTAGTTGGGTTTTTGTATTATGACTTGAGCTAATAAAATAATTTGAAACGCGGTTTTTTAAATTTTTTGCCTTGCCAACATAAATAACATTTCCTGATTTATCAAGCATTTTGTAAACGCCGGACTCTTTGGTAAGATTTTTAAGTTTTAATTTTGTATTTTGATTCTGCATTTCATTAATTTATTTCACAAATATAGTACAATAGCGTTATGAAATTTCTACCTAATATTTTAAAGGCTTTCCTGATCAATTTATGTTTTATCGGGATTATATTTGCCTCAGAAACCTGTCCATCTATTTCACCAAAAAATGCTGGCGATACCCCAACAGAACAGGTGGAAGCTATTATCAATGATGTTGTTTGCTCTTTTATTGAATTGCAGTCTGGCAATAATGGAACTTTAGCATCGACACTCAACCTTACAAAAAAGAAAATTATTCCTTACATAGATCTTGAATATAGTACTGAGATGGCTTTAAAAGGTTACTGGGATCAGCTAGAGCCAAAAGAAAAGAAAATATTTGAACGTGACATTAAGAATTCTCTTGTTAATGAATATGTTGGCATACTATCAGATTTAACAATTTGGAAAGACATTGAAATCTCTGTCAACGAAGATTATAGTCAAAATGAAAATATGGCTAGAGTCAAGGTCTCAGTATCCCTTTTAAAATCCAATGATAGTGCCACAGTTACTCTCAAATTGATTCGCAAAAATCGATGGAAAATCTATGACTTAGAGTATCAATCTATCGGCATAATAGATATAGAAAGAGTAGGCTATGACTCTAAAATAAAGCGCCAAGGCATTGAAAAATTGATACAAAAAATGCTCACAAAATCTTAGCAAATGTATAAGCTATTAATTAATGGGGGTACTCCGCTAAACGGAAGCATTAAAACCTCTGGATCTAAAAACGCCACCCTACCTATCTTTTTTGCCTCAATCCTTGCTGATGGGCCATTAAAGTTATCAAATACTCCGCAATTAAGTGATGTCTCTACTACCCTAAGGTTATTAATGGACATGGGCTCTAGCTTTGTACTAGAGGAAGACAGTTCAATTTCAATTGACTCATCAAGCCTTACAAGTCTCATTGCCGAGTATGAGCTCGTTAAAACAATGAGGGCATCGATCTTAACTTTAGGTCCGATGCTTGCAAAATACAAACAAGCGAAAATCTCATTGCCTGGTGGTTGCGCTATTGGAACTCGCCCTGTTAACCTTCATCTTAGTGCTCTAGAAAAAATGGGAGCAACAATTGAAGTTAAGAATGGATATATTTATGCAAGCACGAAAGAGCTTGTTGGAGCGGAAATTAATTTTGATTTAATTTCTGTAACAGCAACTGAAAACATTGTAATGGCTGCCACTCTCGCTAAAGGAACTACCACCATTAACAATGCAGCTCAAGAGCCTGAGGTTACTGATTTAATTTATTGCCTGAAAAAAATGGGCGCAAAAATTACTGGTGAAAATACTTCAACTTTAGTGGTCCAAGGTGTTGACCATCTAAGTGGTATCGATTACTCTATTTGCCCAGATCGAATTGAAGCAGGAACCTACCTGGTTGCAGCTGCAATAACTGGAGGTAAAATTATTGTAAATAATATTGAGCCAGATTCTATGCGTGCAGTTATTGGTAAGCTTATCGAAACTGGTGCAGATATTCAAACAAACCAAAACTCAATTAAACTTGATATGAAGGGAAAAAGACCGCAGCCTGTTGATATTCGGACCAGTGCATATCCAAATTTTCCAACAGATATGCAAGCTCAATTTATGGCTCTAAACTCTATTGCTGATGGAAGCAGTACCATTACAGAAACTATTTTTGAAAATCGCTTTATGCATGTTCCTGAGCTTAGCCGAATGGGGGCAAACCTTAAGCTTGAAGGTAACACTGTCGTGTGTAAAGGAGTAAAATTGCTAACTGGAGCAAATCTTATGGCAACAGATTTAAGAGCTTCTGCCAGTCTAGTTTTAGCTGGACTCGCTGCACAGGGACCTACAACAATTGAACGCGTCTATCATCTTGATCGAGGCTATGAAATGATTGAAGAAAAATTTAAAATGCTAGGAGCTGACATAGAGCGGGTTCAGCACTAAACCAATAATATATAACTAACATGTTAACGATCGCACTTTCTAAAGGTCGAATATTAGACCAAACACTCCCTCTTCTTGAGAAAGCGGGCCTTTCTATTTCTAAAAAAGAGCTTGCAAGCAGAAAGTTAATTCTAGATACTAATCTTGAAGATATTAAAGTAATAGTAATAAGAGCAAGCGATGTTCCTGTTTTTGTTCAACATGGCGCCGCAGATTTTGGCATTGCAGGTAAAGATGTTTTATTAGAACATGGCGCTGATGGCGTTTTTGAATTACTCGATCTTGGTATTTCTAAATGCCGCCTTATGGTTGCATCGAAAAAAAATCAAGATTTGAATAAAAGCACTTTAAAAGTTGCAACAAAATATGTCAAATCAGCAAAAAAATACTTCTTCTCAAAAGGACAACAAGTTGAAGTAATTAAACTTTCTGGGGCCATGGAGCTTGCACCAATTGTTGGCCTTGCAGATTGCATTGTAGATCTTGTAGATACAGGCAATACCTTGAAAGCTAACAACCTAGTCTCGCTAGATTTGATTCATGACATTAGCTCTAGACTAATAGTTAACTCATCGGCTTTTAACACGAAGCACAGTCAAATTAGTGAGTGGATTAAAAAAATAGAAAAAAACCTATGATTAGTATACTATCTTCAAAAAATGAAGATTTTGATACTCAACTTTCTTCATTAATTTCTTGGGAGGCCTCCTCTAATGAAGAAATCAACAATTCTGTTCGAAGGATCATTGAAGAAGTTAAAAATAATGGCGACAGCTCTGTTTTAAGCTTTACCTCAGAGTTTGACTTACTAAATGCTAAATCAATTTCAGAGCTAGTTATCTCAAAAGAAACCCTGCAAAAATCATACAATAACTTAAATCAAAAGCAAAAAGATGCTCTCTGTATTGCGGCTGAAAGAATTAAATCTTATCATCAAATGCAAAAACAAGAGTCCTGGAATTACACTGATGATGACGGTACGTTATTAGGACAAAAAGTTAGTCCTTTAGATCGCGTAGGTTTGTACGTTCCTGGAGGCAAAGCGGCCTACCCATCCTCTGTACTTATGAACAGCATTCCTGCAAAAGTAGCGGGTGTTAATGAATTAATTATGGTCGTTCCAACCCCTAAAGGAGTCGTCAATGAATTGGTTTTGGCAGCGGCTCATATAGCAGAAGTTGATATGGTTATTACTATAGGCGGTGCTCAAGCAATTGCAGCGCTTGCATATGGAACCGAAACCATTCCAAAAGTTGATAAAATAGTTGGACCTGGCAATATTTATGTCGCAACTGCAAAAAAACAAGTTTTTGGTCAAGTTGGCATTGATATGATTGCCGGGCCATCTGAAATATTAATCATTTGCGATGGATCTACAGATCCTGATTGGATTGCTATGGACTTGTTTTCTCAGGCTGAGCATGATGAAGAAGCGCAATCAATTCTACTTTGTCCTAACGCGGACTTTATTAAAGATGTTGAAAAAAGTATTCAAAAATTACTTCCCACTATGGAAAGAGAGGATATTATTCGAAAAGCCCTCAAAAATAGAGGCGCTCTAATTCTGACAAAAGACATCGATGAAGCAATTGAAATATCAAACAAAATTGCCCCTGAACACCTTGAGCTTTCCGTTGAAAATCCAGAATCTATATTGGATGATATTAAACATGCAGGTGCAATTTTTATGGGTAAGTACTCCTCTGAAGCGTTAGGTGATTATTGCGCTGGACCAAACCATGTCTTGCCCACCTCAAGTACTGCAAGATTCTCATCACCACTGGGCGTTTATGACTTTCAAAAACGGTCAAGCATAATAATGGCGTCAAAAGAAGGCGCTATTAAATTAGGCGAAACTGCAGCTACTTTGGCCTATGGTGAGGGGCTTCAGGCTCATGCCAAGTCCGCGCTTTATCGAACAGATAAGAAGTAATTATCCAGGCAGCGCCTGGTAATAACCATTTTCTTTTAGTACTTTAATTGGCCAATCAAAAAGATTGGTAAGGTTAGCATTAGTTAAGATTTCATCTTTGTTGCCATCCATAATAACCTTCCCGCCTTTTAATAAAATTACTCTTGATATTTCAGGTGGGATTTCATGAACGTGATGCGTTACTAATACTACTTTTTTTCCCATACTCATTAGCTCCCTCATAATTTCAAGATACTGAAAGCAAGTACTTATATCTAGGCCACTTGTTGGCTCGTCAAAAACTAAAACCGCCGGATCATTGACTAATGACCTTGCTAGAAGAAATTTTCGCTGCTCACCCGATGACATTGATGAGAATTTTCTATTCTTTAAGTTCGATATTGAGAGGAGCTCCATAACTTCATTTGCTCGATCCAACTTCTCATCATCAAACTTTTGATGCTTCCATATTCCATCACTAGAATAAAAACCCGATAGAACAACATAAAAACCAAGGGCGCTATTAGAGTAATTATTTTGAAGGTGGGGTGAAACAACGCCTAGATTAGATCTAAGCTCCTGAACATTCCACCTATCTTTATCAAAGATTTTAATGCTACTATTTTCATTCTCAACAATATAGAGTTCGCGATTTAACAGCTTTAGAAGTGTGGTTTTTCCAGAGCCATTTGGCCCTAAAATAACTGTGCTTTGACTTTCATCGATTGTTAAAGAGAAGTCGTCAAAGACTTTATTACTGTCCTGAAATACCGTTATATTCTGAAGTTCGATAATATTCATTTTTTTTACAAGCTACATCTACAGTAATGGTGCATGTTAATCATACCACCAGAATGGAAAAGCTCTCAACTTGCTTTTTTTAAACTTAAACTTGGGAGTAACTGCGATAAAAGCATCCCTATCAACATAAACACGCATCCAATAAAGCCTCTTGTTGTGAGTGTTTCGTCAAGAATCAGCCACCCGCCAAAGACAGCAAATGCACCTTCTAGCCCTAAAATTATTGCTGCATGGGAAGATTTAGCATGTTGCTGGGCAATGACTTGAAGCGTATAACCAACTCCTATTGACATAACGCCAGCATAGAGCAGTGGAATTGCTGTAATGATAATGGCGTCCCATCCAATATTTTCTTTTATGGCAATTGCAATAATAAGACTTAAAAACCCAGAAACAATATACTGAATAAGTGATAGCTTTAAAGGGTCCATTCTTTTAGCAACATAACCTAGTACCAAAATATGAGCTGCAAAAAAAACGGCACAAATGAGTTGATATAAATCACCCTTCTCAATACTAAAGTCTTCATTGATACTCAGAAGGTATAACCCAATAACTGCAAGGAATCCTCCAAGCCAAGTTCCAGAGTTAGTTTTTTGGCCTAAGAAAATTCCAATTAATGGGACAAAAAAGATATACAAGCCCGTTATAAAACCTGCTTTTCCTGCCGTTGTAAATTCAATGCCAACTTGCTGAAAACTTGAAGCAGTAAATAAAAATAATCCAGCAATAGTTCCAGCAAACAGTAGTTTTTTAGTTGAAACTTCTCTCTTAATTGATGTTGTATTTTTTTTAGATAGAAACCAAACTAATGGCATTAATACTGAAGCTCCAATAAAAAATCTAGCTGCATTAAAGAAAAATGGATCCATTGTCTCTGCCGCATCTTTCTGCGCAACAAATGCAAACCCCCAAATGGCTGCAGCTATGAGCATAAGGATGTCAGCCCTCAATGCTTTATTTTTGCCTAATATTATCATTTAGTTTGCAGCTTGGAGCTGTACCATGCATGAAAAAATAAAGTAAGAACAACTATAGTACCGCCCAAAAGCGAACTACTAGAAGGCTGCTCATTAATCACTAACCATGCGCTTAGTATTCCTAAAATTGTTCCTAAAGGCATAAACATAGCCACCTCTGAAGCCGGAATAAATCTTGGCGCAAGTGTGATTAAGCTAAAGGCAATCGCAAGCAATATGCCGCCTGCAATGACATAAATTAGTGAATCAAATGGTAAATAAAAGGAACTTGAAAAAGCCAGCCCAACACAAGAAACAACGAGCGCATTAACTATCATAGCTGGAACCATATTTACATTACTGTATTTTCGCGTTAGTGCAAATGAATAGCCGCCAGCAATTATCGATATAACTGCCAACGCGCTTCCCATAACGTTTAGTGTCCCAGTATCCCCCTTCATTACGATGTAGATACCAGTAACAATAATTAGCATTGAAATCCACGTAAAAAGTTTAGGTCTTTCATTTATTATAGCCCATGAAATAATTGCAACAACCATTGGCGCTGTACTAATAATAACCAATACTTTAGCAATCGAAGTGTATTGAATTGCAGCAATAAATGTAACACCACCTATTCCTGAAAGGAG
>Ga0209709_10002438_pt1 | contig 16211 bp, 23 predicted proteins | sample ArcticOcean_MG_C_2_FD_187435 | JGI IMG/M metagenome (GOLD analysis project Ga0209709, IMG submission 187435) | Marine microbial communities from western Arctic Ocean - ArcticOcean_MG_CB4_136 (SPAdes) (version 2) | ecosystem: Environmental > Aquatic > Marine > Oceanic | place: Arctic Ocean... | reverse complement strand
AGAAAGAGTTTAATTATAAAGAGAGAATTTCTATGCGTGCACATCTTCGTGTTGCTACAAAATATCCTAATGCCGCTAAGGAATTTTTTGGAAAGAAAGGCATCCATATTGACCTTATTAAATTATATGGCTCAATGGAATTAGCCCCGATTGTAGGATTGTCTGATGTGATTGTGGATTTAGTTAGCACCGGAAAGACATTGAAGGCTAATAATTTAGTTGCTACAGAGGAGATTAGCGATATTAGTTCAAGGCTAATTGTTAATAAAGCCTCCTTAAAGATTAACAGAGAAATTTTGCAGCCATTAATCCTAAAATTTTCAAATGCTATAGCTAAATAAATTTGTGAATATTAAAAAACTAAATTCATCCGATAATAGCTTTTATAAAGAATTAAAGTCTTACTTGTTATTTAATAGCGAGGATAACGATGAAATTATTCAAACAACTCAAACTATTTTGAATGAAGTCAAAAATTTTGGAGATAAAGCGGTATTAGATTACACAAATAAATATGACCTAGCTGGAGTAAAAAATAATTCAGATTTAGAAATTAGCCAAAATGAACTAAATGATGCCTTAAATAGAATACCCTCAGAAATAAGATCATGCCTAGAAATTTCTGCACGAAGAATTAAGGAGTATCATCAAAAACAAAAAACAGAATCATGGTCATATAAAGATAAACAAGGTTCTACATATGGTCAGAAAATATCTCCAATAGAAAGAGTTGGTCTTTATGTTCCCGGAGGAAAGGCTGCATATCCTTCATCGGTATTAATGAATGCTATCCCAGCAAAAGTTGCGGGAGTTAAGGATTTAGTAATGGTCGTCCCAGCTCCAAAGGGTGAAAAAAATGATTTAGTGTTAGCTGCTGCAAAATTAGCTGGGGTTAATAAGGTATTTACTATTGGTGGTGCGCAAGCAATTGCAGCGTTAGCTTATGGAACAGAAACAATTCCAAAAGTTGATAAAATTGTTGGACCAGGAAATGCGTATGTTGCAGAGGCTAAAAGAAAGGTTTTTGGAGTGGTTGGTATTGATATGATTGCTGGCCCCTCAGAAATACTGATTATATGTGACGGTAAGACAGATCCAGATTGGATTGCGATGGATTTATTTTCCCAGGCAGAGCATGACGAAATGGCTCAATCAATTTTAATTTCATCTGACGAGAATTTTATTGAAAGCGTTTTAAATAGTATGAAAAGATTAATTGAAGAGATGGACCGAAAAGATGTGATAGTAACTTCATTAGAAAATAGAGGTATATTTATACTCGCAAAAGATTTAGAGGACGCAGCATCTATATCAAATTTCATTGCACCTGAACACTTAGAGTTATCCGTAGATGATCCTGAAAGTTTAGTTTTGAAGATAAAGCATGCCGGTGCTATCTTTATGGGCAGAAATACTTGCGAGGCTGTTGGTGATTATTGTGCTGGCCCAAATCATGTATTACCTACATCTGGAACGGCGCGGTTCTCATCTCCATTAGGCGTATATGACTTTCAGAAGAGATCAAGCTTAATGTTTTTATCACCAGAATCAGCAAGTGAACTGGGGGAAATTGCATCAGTGCTTGCAAATGGAGAAGGACTTAGCGCCCATGCTAGGTCAGCACAATATAGAGTTATAAAAAAATAGATAATGAGCAAATACTGGAGTGATGTTGTTCATAAATTAACCCCATATATCCCAGGGGAGCAACCTAAAGGAAATTTATCACTAAAGCTAAATACCAATGAAAATCCTTATGGACCCAGTCAAAAGGTTCTTGATTCGATTGCGGTTGCTAGCAATGATCAGTTAAGACTTTACCCAGATCCAGAAAGTGATTTATTAAAATCTACCATATCAAATTATTATAATATTCCTACGAATTCAATATTTGTAGGTAATGGATCAGATGAGATACTCGCATTTATTTTTCAGGGTTTTTTTAAGAATAAGTTACCAATTCTTTTCCCAGATATTACGTATAGCTTTTATCCGGCTTACTGCAGTCTTTACGATATTAAATATACAAGAATGCCATTAGATGAAGAATTTAATATTGATTTAGAAGATTATTTAATTCCTAATGGAGGCATTATTTTTCCAAACCCGAATGCCCCCACTGGAATTCCTAAGAATTTAGTTGATATTGAAAATCTAGTAAAAATAAATCAAGACAGTGTGGTTGTCATTGATGAGGCTTACGTAGATTTTGGGACAGAATCAGCAGTTGAATTAGTAAACCAATATAAAAATTTAGTGATAACTCAGTCATTCTCAAAATCAAGATCATTAGCAGGTATGAGGCTAGGGTGTGCGTTTGGTAATGAAGATTTAATTGAAGCACTTAATCGGATTAAAAATAGTTTTAATTCTTACCCCATTGATCGATTAGCTCAGGTAGCAGGTATTGAGGCAATTAAGGATGAAAATTACTTCAATGAAACGGGGCAAAAAATTATTCAAGCAAGAATATTTTTAGAAAAAGAATTACTTTTAATGGGTTTTGAAACCCTACCTTCAGGTGCAAATTTTATATTCACAAGACATAGATCAAAAGATGCAGTTATGATTTTTAAAAAACTGAGAGAGTCTGGAGTAATAGTCCGTCACTTTAATAAGCCAGAAAGAATTTCTCAGTATTTAAGGATTACTATTGGTACTCAAGACGAAATGAGGGAATTTATTTCTATTTTAAAAATTATAATGTAAATGAAAAAAAAATATCTCGATTCAAAATTATGTAAAGTATGTAATAGGCCATTCACTTGGAGAAAGAAATGGGAAAAAGTCTGGGATGAGGTTAAGTATTGTTCAGAGCGTTGTAGAAGGTCAAATTAGTCAAACTCATGATAAAATTACGATATGAATAGAACAGCTAAAGTTACTAGAAAAACACTCGAAACAAATATCTCAGTTGAGATTAATATTGATGGCTCTGGAAAATCTGATTTAAATTCAGGAATTGGTTTCCTAGACCATATGATGGAACAAATTTCACGTCATGGTTTGTTTGACCTCACAGTAAAGGCAGAAGGAGATTTGCATATTGATGCTCATCATACTGTGGAAGATATTGGTATTACACTAGGACAAGCTTTTTTAAAAGCTATGGGCGATAAATTGGGTATTCGTCGATATGGTCATGCATATGTTCCGCTTGATGAAGCCATGTCAAGAGTTGTACTTGATATCTCAGGAAGGCCTGGCCTTGAATTTAATACTGAATTTACAAGAGCAAGAATTGGTGATTTCGATGTTGATCTTTTCCATGAATTTTTTCAAGGATTTACTAATCATGCAAATGTAACTCTGCATATTGATAATCTAAAGGGCGAAAATTCTCATCATCAAGCAGAAACAATCTTTAAGGCATTTGGCAGGGCGCTAAGAATTGCTGTTGAACATGATGAAAAAATTAAAGGTGAAACCCCATCAACTAAGGGCTCGCTTTAATCTTAATTTATTTAATTAATTTATGATTGCAATTATCGATTATGGAATGGGCAACCTCAAATCTGTCCATAATGCATTTAAATTTATAGCCCCACAAATAGAATCTGTTGTCACAAGTGATCCAGCGATCATATCAAAATCAGAAAGGGTAGTCTTTCCTGGGCAGGGTGCCATGCCTGATTGTATTAGAGAGCTAGATAATAGAGGCCTTAGAGAAATTGTAATTGAATCAGCAATGAATAAACCCTTTTTGGGGATATGTATTGGGCTTCAGATGTTATTTGATAAAAGTGAAGAGGGTGATGTTAAGGGTCTAGGAATTCTTGAGGGAAGTGTAAATCGATTTAAGTCATCAAAAAATTTGAAAATTCCACATATGGGGTGGAATGAAGTTCATCAAAATGTACCACACCCAGTCTGGAAAAATATTGCCTCCAATGAACGTTTTTATTTTGTTCATAGTTATTATGTTCAAGAATTAGATACCTCTATAAAAACTGGCTCAGCAAATTATGGCAACTCATTTACAGTTGCCATTGCGTATAAAAATATTTTTGCGGTGCAATTTCATCCTGAAAAAAGTTCTGAATCAGGGTTACAATTATTAAAAAACTTTATTTCATGGACATTGTAATTTCTACGCTATGTTAATTATTCCAGCAATAGATCTAAAAGATGGAAAGTGCGTTCGCCTTAAACAAGGTAGGATGGATGAATCAACAATTTTTTCTGAAAATCCTGCTGAGATGTCAAGGCAATGGGTTAATCAGGGCGCCAGAAGATTGCATTTAGTAGACTTAGATGGTGCCTTTGCGGGTAAACCTGTAAATGACAATGCCATTAAATCTATTGTCAGTGAACTGGGGGGGAAAATACCTATTCAATTAGGTGGCGGTATTCGTAATCTCGATATAGTAGAAAGTTTTTTAAATAGTGGTGTCGATTCAATAATTATTGGCACGGCAGCAGTTACTCACCCTGAATTCTTACAAGAAGCCTGCTTAGCGTTTCCAGGTCAAATTATTGTAGGACTTGATGCTAAAGATGGCGATGTTGCTATAAATGGTTGGGCTAAATTAACTGGCCATAATGTAATCGATCTTGCTAAAAAATTTGAAGAATATGGAGCAGAATCAATTATTTATACTGATATAGGTCGTGATGGAATGTTGGGGGGCGTTAATATTGAAGCGACGGTCAAGCTATCTGAATCTTTGATAATCCCAGTTGTTGCCAGCGGTGGAGTCTCAAATCTTAAAGATATTGAAGATTTATGTGAGGTTTCAGATACTGGTATTCGTGGAGTAATAACAGGGCGTGCAATTTACGAAGGCACACTAGATTTTAGGGCTGCACAAGAATTAGCTGACGAGCGGACTAGGCCATAATGGGATTAGCAAAAAGAATAATTCCATGTTTGGATGTTAATGCTGGAAGAGTTGTTAAAGGAATAAATTTTGTAAGTCTTCAAGATGCTGGAGATCCAGTTGAGATTGCAAGAAGGTATGATGAAGAAGGTGCTGACGAGTTAACCTTTTTAGATATTACAGCGAGTTCAGACAATCGCGGTTTAATTCTAGATATTATCGAGTCTGTTGCAAAAGAGATATTTATACCATTAACGGTTGGTGGAGGAGTTCGCTCTCCCGATGATGTTAGACGCCTATTAAATGTAGGCGCTGATAAGATCAGTATAAATACTTCAGCTATTCTTAATCCAAAATTAGTTGCTGAGGCATCTAGTCGTTTTGGTTCACAATGTATTGTAGTCGCTATTGATGCAAAAAAAGTAGGCGATCATTGGGAGGTATTTACCCATGGTGGGAGAAATCCCACTGGCCTAGATGCAGTTGAATGGGCAAAAAAAATGGTCAATTTGGGTGCTGGCGAATTATTATTAACAAGTATGGATAGAGACGGTACAAAAATCGGGTTTGATATTGCCTTGACTAAACTAATTTCAGAAGCTGTTGAGGTTCCCATTATTGCTTCTGGGGGAGTTGGAAACCTCCAACATTTGGTTGATGGCGTATTATTAGGTGGGGCTGATGCTGTATTGGCAGCAAGTATTTTTCATTATGGGGAATTTACTATCCGTGAAGCAAAAGAATTTATGAGTAATAACAATGTGGAAATAAGGCTATGAGTAAATATTTAGATAACATCATCTGGAATGAAGATGGCCTAGTGCCAGTGATTGTTCAGGATATTCTTACAAATAAGGTCATTATGTTTGCCTGGATGAACAAAGACACATTAAAACAATCCATTAAAGAAAGAAAAGCAATTTATTGGTCGCGTTCAAGAAAAAAAGTTTGGGTTAAGGGCGAAGAGTCTGGACACATACAATATATACAAGAAATATTATTAGATTGTGATGGTGATACATTAATTATTAAGGTTAAGCAGGAAGGTGGTATTGCATGTCACACAGGAAGAGAGTCTTGTTTTTACAATAAGATTGATATGGAAACTGGTAATTTGATCGAAGTGGAAGCAATAATTAAAGACCCAAATGAAATTTATAAGGATAAAAATAATGGATAGTTACTTGGAGGATCTTTTGGAAATAATTAAATCCAAAAAAAATGATGACCCATCAGTTTCTTATACAGCTCAACTTCATTCAAAAGGAATTAATGAGATTTTAAAGAAGATTGGTGAGGAATCATCTGAAATAATTATAGCCGCCAAGGGAAATAATAATAAGGAATTAATTCATGAAATTGCTGACCTATGGTTTCACTGCTTGGTATTGTTATCAGCAAAGAATTTAAAGGTAGAGGATGTCACTAGAGAATTAAAAAGTAGGGAAGGTACCTCAGGTATTGAGGAAAAAAATAATAGGAAGATTAAATAAAGACTATGAATGACTGTATTTTCTGCAAAATTATAAATAAAGATATTCCAGCATCAATTATTTATGAAGATCAAGAATTTTTAGTTTTTGAAGATATTAAGCCGATTGATAAGGTACATTTTCTGATTATTCCTAAGATTCATATTGAAAATCTTATGGGATGCAACGATACTGACCAGGTAATGCTCGGAAAAATGTTATTACTTGGCACTAAGCTTGCAAATCAGTTAGGCCTAAAAGGATATAGAACAATGATCAATTCTGGGGCCGAAGGTGGGCAAGAGGTATTTCATATGCATTTTCATGTTTATGGTGGCAGTAATACTTTAGTTAAAATTTAAAAGGAGAATACACATGCCAGGAATTAAAGAGTTATTGATAATTTTATTGGTTGCCATAGTTATTTTTGGGGCTGGAAAATTAAGAAATATCGGGAGTGATCTAGGGGGAGCAATAAGAAACTTCAAAGAAGGTATGCAAGAGAAAAATAAAAAGAAAGTTTCTAGGAAAAAATAATTAGATGTTTGATATTTCTTTTTCAGAGTTATTGATAGTTATGTTTGCTGTAATACTTTTTATCTCGCCAAAAAATATTCCTTCAATAGCAAGATCTGCTGGAAGAATGTTAAAAAAATCTAAATCTTTAATGGCAGATATTAAAGAAGAAATTGAGAGGGAAGGTAAATTTAAGGAGCTAAAAAAAATACAAAAAGAAATAAAAAAGAGATCATATAAGCCTTGAATCTCCCACAAGCATTTTTTCATAATTTCAAAGAGCTTAGATGGTCTTTGATAAAGTCATTCTTAATTCTTATTGGAATTTTTCTCTTATTGTTTCCTTTCGCAAACGAAATTCATCATTTCTTTGCAAAGCCCTTATTACTGCAAATGCAATCAGAAAATGCTTCAATCATAAGTACAAAATTGACAGCAACTTTTATTGTCCCATTTAAAATTACCCTATTTTGTGCTTTTATAATCTCACTCCCACTTATTTTTTGGCAAATATGGTTGTTTGTATCACCCGGCTTATATAAAAAAGAAAAATTCTTTATTTTTTGGGCATTACTGATGAGTTATATTCTATTTATATTGGGTAGCTTGTTTGTTTATAACCTTGTATTTCCTATTATTTTTAATTTTTTTATTTCAATGACTCCAGATGAGGTTAATCTTATGGTTGATATATCTAGTTATCTAGAAATGATTATTGCATTATTTTTAGCATTTGGGTTTTCATTTCAAATCCCTATTATTTTAGTAACATTAGTAAAATTTAGATGGGTTAAGCTTAAAAGTATCCAAAAAAATAGACCTTTTCTAATTGTAATAGCATTTATATTTGGTGCAATATTTACTCCACCAGATGTTATTTCTCAGATACTCTTGGCGCTTCCTATGATATTTCTCTTTGAATTAGGAATTATTTTTGCAAAAAAAATTAAAATTGACTAGTTTAATGCTATTAGTTTTGTAACTAATTTTGTATAATGCGGTCATAAAATGACTGAATTACTGTATTTAACTTCTACCCCACTAATTAACCGGATTTTTCATGACTGACGAGAATAAAAAAATCGATCTTAACAGAAGAAAATTTTTATTAACTGCGACCTCAGTAACTGGCGCAATTGGAGTTTCAGCTGCAGGTATTCCTTTTGTTTCTAGTATGCTTCCTAGTGAAAAGGCAAAAGCAGCTGGTGCAGCAGTAGAAGTCGATGTGGCGGGTATTAAATCGGGAGAGCTTAAGATCTCAGAGTGGCGAGGTCAACCTGTATGGATTCTAAATCGCTCAGATGCAATGATAAAAAAATTAGACAACAATAAAGAATTGGCTGACCCAGATTTAAAAGTGGTTTCTCAGCAGCCTAAATACTGTCAAAACAAAACTCGCTCCATTAAATCAAATTTACTTGTTGTTGTTGGTATATGCACTCACCTTGGATGTGCCCCCTCACCAAAACTATCACCAAAAGGTGATATGGGTAGCGAGTGGGAGGGCGGGTTTTTCTGTCCTTGCCATGGCTCCAAATTTGATTTGGCTGGTCGAGTATTCAAAGGATCTCCTGCGCCAACAAACTTAGTTGTCCCGCCTCACAAATACATAAATGAGCATACTATTCTGATTGGTGAAAATCCAGAGGAGGTTGCTTAGTATGTCAAAAGACTCAAATAAAAGCTCAACTGGTATGCTTGGATGGATTGATGAAAGATTTCCTCTTTCGTCATTTATAAAGAATCATTTAACAGGATACTACGCCCCAAAGAATTTTAATTTCTGGTACTTTTTTGGAGCGCTCGCACTATTTGTTTTTGTAATGCAGATATTAACAGGCATTTTCTTGACGATGCATTACAAGCCGTCTGCAGCCGAAGCATTTGCCTCGGTTGAATATATTATGCGGGATGTCTCATTTGGTTGGCTAATTCGATATATGCACTCCACCGGATCTTCATTATTTTTTGTAGTGATTTATCTTCATATGTTTAGAGGTTTGATGTATGGGTCATATCGTAAGCCTCGAGAACTTTTATGGTTGTTTGGAGTATTTATTTTCCTTCTATTAATGGCTGAAGCCTTCTTTGGGTATTTATTACCCTGGGGACAAATGTCTTATTGGGGGGCACAGGTCATCGTTAATTTATTTACTTCGATACCCTTCATCGGCCCTGATTTAGCAGAGTGGGTTCGAGGTGACTATTTAGTTTCGGATGCAACATTAAATCGTTTTTTTGCATTTCACGTTATTGCTCTACCTTTGGCTTTAGCAGGTTTAATTTTTGGTCATTTGATTGCTCTTCATGAGGTAGGATCTAATAATCCAGATGGAATAGAAATTAAAGATTTGAAAGATAAGAAAACAGGCATTCCTTTGGATGGCATTCCATTTCATCCCTATTACACTGTTAAAGATTTAGTTGGGCTTTCAGTGTTTCTCATAGTGTTTGCGTCAATTATATTTTTCGCTCCAGAAATGGGCGGATATTTCCTTGAAGCAAATAATTTCGTCCCTGCAAATCCGTTAGTGACTCCAGACCATATTGCGCCAGTTTGGTATTTCACTCCTTTCTATTCTATTTTAAGAGCAGTACCCCCACTTTTTAATAGTCAATTCCCGGGAGTAGCTGCTATGGGATTATCAGTTCTAATTTTCTTCTTAGTCCCCTGGCTAGATAAAAGTAAAGTAAGGTCAATTCGCTATAAGGGCACTCTTTATAAAAAATGGCTTAGTACCTTTGTTATAAGTTTTATTGTTCTAGGATATCTTGGAACTGTTCCATCAAACGTATGGGGACAGTTTTATAACGCTATTCCTATTATTGGTGGTAAGGATGTCGCAACAATTATTGCAAGAATATTTACGGTAACTTATTTCTTGTTTTTTATTTTAATGCCTATTTACAGCAGAAAAGATATTACAAAATCTGTTCCTAAGCGAGTAAGAATGTAATGAAAAATATAATAATCAGCATCGCTATAATTCTCTCATTCTCATTCTCATTCTCATTCTCTTACGCATCGGAGAGTCTAAAGCTTCAAAAGGCTCCTATTGATCTTGATGATAAAATTTCTTTGCAAAAAGGGGCCAGAAACTTCATTAATTATTGTTTAAATTGCCATAGTGCAAGTTATATGAGATATAACCGACTAACTGATATTGGTTTGACTGATGACTTAATTAAAAATAATTTATTATTTACTTCAGATAAGGTTGGCAATCCTATGTCAATTTCTATGAAAAATATTGATGCTAAGAAGTGGTTTGGTGCGGCACCACCTAATTTATCGGTTACTGCAAGATCTAGAGGTGCAGATTGGATTTATAGCTATCTAAGAGGTTTTTATAGAGACACCTCAAGAAGTATGGGTTGGAACAATACGGTTTATAAAAACTCAGCAATGCCTCATATTTTATGGGAGCTTCAGGGTGAACAACACATTAATGATAAAACTCATGAGCTTGAATTAAAGATTCCAGGAAAGTTATCTCCAGCCGAATACGACCAATTTGTTGGTGATATAACAAACTATATGGTATTTATGTCTGAACCAGGACAACAAAAGAGGAGGCAAATAGGTTATTATGTGCTCGCTTTTCTGTTCTTACTTTTAATCCTGACGATTAATCTCAAAAAGGAATATTGGAAAAATATTAAATAATTATGATGAAACTATACTCAAACTCAATAGATCCATTTAGCCATCGTTGCCGTATTGTTCTTTTTGAGAAAGGCATGGATTTTGAAGTCATCGATGTAGACTTATCAAATAAACCTGAAGATTTAACAATCTTGAGCCCATATTCTGATTCACCAGTTTTGGTAGAGCGAGATTTAGTTCTTACGGATGCGAATATTATTAACGAATATATTGATGAAAGATTTCCTCATCCACAGTTAATGCCGGCAGATCCAGTTATGAGAGCTCGCGCACGATTATTCCTTAAAGACTTCGAGAATCAATTATTTATTCATATGAAAACTCTTGAGTCCAATGAAAGATCAAAAAAGGATGCGGCTAGAAAAGTTGTGACTGAAATATTAATTCAACTGACTCCAATTATTTCCAAGCAGGAATATTTATTACATGAAGAATATTCGATGTTGGATGTTGCAATGGCACCCCTTCTTTGGCGAATTGATCATTACGGAATTAAATTACCAAATTCTTGTTTGCCGTTACTAAAATATGCAGATAAGATATTTAATAGGCCTTTGTTTGACGAGGCAATGTCTCCCGAAGAGAGGGCAATGAAGCTATAAAATACCCATGGTATCTAATAAGCCATATTTAGTAAGGGGTATTTTTGATTGGTGTGTTGATTCAGATTTGACACCCTACCTTTCTGCAAAAATATTACCCGGAACAAGATGTCCTAAGTCACATGCAAATGAGGAAGAAATTATTTTAAATATTTCTCCGGCAGCAACAACAAAATTAATTATAGATAATGATTTTGTTTCTTTTTTTGCAAGATTTAATGGATTAAATGAAGAAGTTTATATTCCAATGAGCTCTATTTTAGGTATTTATGCTCATGAGAATGGAGAAGGTCTTTTCTTTGAAACCAGAAGAAAAAAACAAGTACCTTCAAAAGAAAAAGGCTCTTTAGATAAATCAAATAAAAAAAATAAGCCTTCACATCTAACATTAGTGAAATAAAAAACTAGTTCCATTTAAGAAAAATTGATATAGTTACGTTTTTTCAAATATGCCCTCTTAGCTCAGTTGGTAGAGCAACGCACTTGTAATGCGTAGGTCGTCAGTTCGAATCCGACAGAGGGCACCATTTCATCAATAGTAACTCATTATTTTATTTGACAAATATTGTAAAACCCCCGTATAATTTCGGGTTCGGTTTGGAGGGGTGGCCGAGTGGTTAAAGGCGACGGACTGTAAATCCGTTCTCTCTGAGTACGTAGGTTCGAATCCTACCTCCTCCACCAAGCTTTACTACTAATATAGAGGGGTTTAGTGTGGGTATGCGGGTGTAGCTCAGCTGGTAGAGCATTAGTTTTCCAAACTAAATGTCGCGAGTTCGAACCTCGTCGCCCGCTCCAGTATCCAAGAATTTTGGATTCGCCCATGTGGCTCAGTGGTAGAGCACTCCCTTGGTAAGGGAGAGGTCGCGGGTCCGATTCCCGCCATGGGCACCAGTAATTGCGAAGTTGATTTACCTATGTGCAGGCTGTTTTGTATAAAGAATATTAATTAAGTAAAGATTTAGGCCAGTAGCTCAATTGGTAGAGTATCGGTCTCCAAAACCGAGGGTTGGGGGTTCGAAGCCCTCCTGGCCTGCCATATAAAAGGAAGAAGTAGAAGATGAATATAAATATTAGACTTAGCTTATCATTTTTGCTCTTTGCTGCTGGATTAGCTGCCTTCTATTTTTTGTCTGCCCAACCAACCGTAGTAAGAATATTAGTTTTATTAGGTGCAATAGGTTTTTCTATTGGAGTTTTTTCAAAAACCTCCCAAGGCCAAGAAACCATTGGATTTATAAATAATGCAGTAACTGAGGCTAAAAAAGTGGTGTGGCCAACTAGAAGAGAGACTACTCAAATGACATTAGTTGTTATTGTTGTAGTTGTGATAATGGCAGTTTTTCTTGGGTTGGTTGATACTGGATTTTCGTACATTATAAATTTGTTATTGGGACGGGGTAATTGATGTCAAAGAAATGGTATGCAGTTCAAGCTTTTTCAGGATATGAAAAAATTGTACATAGAACGCTATTAGAAAGAATAGAGCAATCTACAATTGGTGATTTATTTGGAGATATCCTAGTTCCAGTTGAAGAGGTGATTGAAATGAAATCGGGACAAAAGACTCTTAGTGAGAGAAGGCTTTACCCTGGATATGTGTTGGTGCAAATGGATATGAATGATGACAGTTGGCATTTGGTTAGAAGTACTCCAAAAGTTACTGCATTTATAGGTGGGTCAGCTCAAAAACCAACTCCAATAAAAGATAAAGAAGTTGAAATTATTTTACAGCGAATGGATGATAGCAAAGTTAATCCAGCGCAGAAAATGACTTTCGAGGTAGGTGAAGCAATAAGGGTGATTGATGGCCCATTTAAAGATTTTGCAGGTACGATTGAGGAAATCAATTATGAAAAAAGTAAGCTTCGTGTTTCTGTAGTAATTTTTGGTCGAGCAACACCTGTCGAATTAGAGTTCGGTCAAATAGAAAAAGAAGTCTAAACCAGTTTGGGAGCTTTTACAAAAAGCGTTTGAACCAAAATTTAGGAGAAATAAAAAGATGGCAAAGAAAATCGAGGGCTATATTAAGCTCCAAATACCAGCAGGTAAAGCAAATCCTAGTCCGCCGGTGGGTCCAGCTTTAGGACAACGTGGGCTAAATATTATGGATTTTTGTAAAGCATTTAACGCTGCTACCCAGAGCGTTGAGCCAGGTTTACCAATTCCAGTTGTGATTACAGCATTTTCTGATAAGAGCTTTACTTTTATCATGAAGACTCCTCCTGCATCTATCTTGCTTAAGAAGGCCGCCAAGTTAGAAAAAGGTTCATCTGTGCCACATACAGATAAAGTTGGAAAAATTACTCGTGCGCAGGCCGAAGAAATTGCTAAAATAAAAATGCCAGATTTAACAGCGTCAGATATGGATGCTGCAGTCAGAACGATTGCAGGAAGCGCAAGAAGCATGGGTATTGAAGTGGAGGGCGTATAAATGGCTGCAAGCAAAAGAATGAAAGCTTTATCTTCTCAGGTAGATCGCGACAAACTTTATCTTGTTGAAGATGGCTTAAAATTAGTCAAAGAAACTGCAAAAGCAAAATTTGATGAATCAGTTGACGCAGCTATAAATCTTGGAATTGATTCAAAAAAATCTGATCAATCAATTAGAGGGGCAATAGTCCTTCCAAGTGGCACAGGAAAAACAACTCGAGTTGCAGTATTTGCTCAGGGTGATGCGGCTGAATCTGCTAAAAAGGCAGGCGCTGATATTGTAGGTTTTGAGGATTTAGCTGAACAAATTAAAAAGGGTGTAATGGATTTTGATGTCGTTATTGCAACGCCTGATGCCATGAAAATTGTTGGTACATTAGGGCAGGTTTTGGGCCCAAGAGGTTTAATGCCAAACCCAAAAGTTGGAACTGTTACACCTGACCCTGCAAAAGCAGTAGCTAATGCTAAAGCTGGTCAAGTTCAATATAGAACAGATAAAGCTGGACTTATTCATTGCACCATTGGCCGTGCTTCATTTACGGTAGATCAGCTGAAGGTCAATCTTTCAGCATTGATGGATGCAGTTAATAAAGCAAAGCCAACTGGAACTAAAGGTATTTATATAAAGAAACTGTCTGTATCAAGTTCGATGGGCGTTGGTATTCGTATTGATCAGGCCAATATAGTTAGTTAGTTTTTTGAATTTTTTGTGAGTAATTTATTTATTTATTACTCACAAAGTTAGAGCTTTGGGTTCATTGATGTTTTTTAATTAATGAAGTTGTCAAAGACCGTAGGTACGTTAGTTTAATTTAGAAGTTTAAGCCTACGCAGATGGCGGGTCCCTAAGGGATAGTATCCTGATAGAGGTCGCCGTTTTTATGTCGGTATTAGTTTACTAATACTTTTATTTAACGGAAGGAGAAGACCTTGAGTCTGAATCTTGAAGAAAAAAAAGCAGTAGTTGCTGAAGTTAGCAAGCAGATTGAAAATGCCCAATCATTGATACTCGCAGAGTATCGTGGTGTTGGCGTTGGAGAAATGACAAATCTAAGAGCTGAAGCCAGAAAATCTGGTGTTTACCTTAAAGTACTCAAAAATAGTTTGGTTAAAAGAGCTATTGAAGATACTCCATTCTCTTCTTTATCAGAAGATATGGTGGGGCCACTAGTATTTGGCATTTCAGAAGACCCAGTGGCAGCAGCAAAAGTTTTAAGTAATTTTGCTGATAAGAATGATTTGTTTGTTATTAAATCAGGAGCAATGCCCAATGAGAAGATGGATGTTAGTGCTGTTAAAGCGCTTGCCTCCTTACCAAGTCGCGATGAATTACTTGCGAAATTATTTGGAACAATGCAAGCACCAATTGCAAAATTTGTGCGCACTCTTAATGAAGTGCCTACAAAATTTGTTAGAGGACTTGCTGCGGTACGTGACCAAAAACCTGCATGATTTTAGAGCGATTAGGTTAACTTAAACTATTAGGAGTAATTAAATTATGGCTATCTCAAAAACAGATATCTTAGAAGCAATCAGTTCAATGTCAGTACTTGACCTATCTGAACTAATTAAAGAAATGGAAGAAAAATTTGGTGTTTCTGCAGCAGCAGCAGCAGCAGCACCTGCAGCAGCAGAAGGTGGAGCAGCAGCAGCAGCAGAAGAAAAATCTGAATTTGACCTTCATTTAACTGGCATTGGTGATAATAAGGTTAATGTTATTAAAGCGGTTAGAGAAATTACAGGACTTGGCCTTAAAGAAGCTAAGGACATAGTAGATGCTTCACCAAAAGTTGTAAAAGAAGCATTAGCAAAAGCTGCTGCTGAAGAAGCAATGAAAAAATTAACTGACGCTGGCGCAACTGCTGAGCTTAAATAAAAGTTAACAAAAGTGAAGGGCTGACTTCATGTGAAGTCAGCCCTTCATTTATTTTATGAGAACAGAATTTTTATAAAAAAGTGGTGAAATAGAAAAGTACTTTTTTATATGAATTTTTAACTCTGGAGATGCTATGAGCTATTCCTTTACTGAAAAGAAACGTATTAGAAAAAGTTTTGCTAAAAGAGAAAGGGCATTAGAAGTTCCATACCTTTTAGCGATGCAGCTTGAATCTTATAAGGCATTTCTTCAAAGAGAGGTGCCACAACAAGAAAGAAAAGATCATGGATTGCAATCAAGCTTTAATACGCTTTTTCCTATTTCAAGTCATTCAGGTAATGCAAAGCTTGACTATGTTAGTTATGTACTTGGTGACGAAGTTTTTGATGTAAAGGAATGTCAGCAACGTGGGCTCACCTATGGAGTTCCATTAAGAGTTAAGGTTCGCTTAACCATTATGGATAAAGAGGCATCTCAACCAACGGTTAAGGAAGTAAAAGAACAAGAAGTCTATATGGGTGAAATCCCTTTAATGACCCAAAATGGATCATTTGTTATTAATGGTACTGAACGAGTAATTGTTTCTCAGCTACATAGAAGCCCCGGTGTTTTTTTTGAGCATGATCGAGGAAAAACTCATTCCTCAGGAAAGTTATTATTTTCGGCCCGTATTATTCCTTATCGTGGTTCGTGGTTAGACTTTGAATTTGATCCTAAAGATTATTTATATTTCAGAATAGATCGCCGAAGAAAAATGCCTGTTTCAACATTACTAAAGGCGCTTGGTTTGTCATCTGAGGAAATTTTGTCAACTTTTTATGATTT
>Ga0209709_10002437_pt1 | contig 16218 bp, 16 predicted proteins | sample ArcticOcean_MG_C_2_FD_187435 | JGI IMG/M metagenome (GOLD analysis project Ga0209709, IMG submission 187435) | Marine microbial communities from western Arctic Ocean - ArcticOcean_MG_CB4_136 (SPAdes) (version 2) | ecosystem: Environmental > Aquatic > Marine > Oceanic | place: Arctic Ocean... | reverse complement strand
GCTGACGGCTACAGTGACCGCTGGTGACAATACCAACGCGGCTGCTATTTCTAATGAGTTACTCGTTCGAGCAAATGCCGACAGCGCACTAGCAAGTGACATAACGACTCTTACCGCCACGGTCACCACCGCCGACTCTGCTAATGCTGCTGCGATTACTACTGAAGCAACTGCTAGGGCTGACGCAGATAGTGCCTTGGCGACAACAGTCACCAATTTGGCTGCTACTGTTACGAATGGTGATAACACCAACGCTGCTGCGATTACGCAGGAGGCAACTGCGAGAGCAAATGCCGATAGCGCAGTAGCAACAACAGTCACCAATTTGGCTGCTACGGTGACCTCTGGTGACAATATCAATTCTGCTGCAATAAGCAGTGAAGCAACTGCTAGAGCAAATGCAGACTCTGCTCTGTCGAGTACTGTCAGTTCGCTCACATCCACAGTAAACGGTGTCTCTGCTTCCGTGACGGCTGAAGCCTCGGCAAGAGTAGCAGCGGATAACACTCTACTTGCTAAGTACGGTGTCACTTTAAATTCCAATGGCTACATCACTGGTTTCTCGCAAAACAACGATGGCACGACTGGTTCCTTCAAGATCATAGCTGATGAGTTTAAGATCATTAACCCCAACAACGCATCTGGGCAAGCTGGAGTGGAAGTCTTCGGTGTCTCCGGTGGTTACGCCACAATAAAAAACATTAGAAGTGCAGCCAGCGGCGCAAGGCTACAGATAGACTCAGACCTCATGTCCGTCTATGACGCTAGTGGTGTACTCAGAGTTAAACTTGGAAACCTTTCCTGATGGCTTATGGGCTTGAAGTGTTTAACTCATCAGGCACGAAGATACTCGGACAAACAGATCGAGTTATGCGCGTTGTTGCCACAGGAACCGTCTCCGTTAATAAGAATTCTTATGTCGATATAACAGTGACAGGAATGGCGAATGATGACAGTTGGGTTGTTGGTTTAAATAATAACATCGTGGATTCTTTTACCAACGATTGGTACTTTACAAAGTCTACCAACAACCTAAGAATTGGCTACAACGGAGGCAGCAACGCTTCGCCTTCAAGAACCATGTTGTACTACATTTTTAGGAGTTAAAAACATGTCTTACGGGATGCAGGTTTTTAACTCTGATGGACGTAAGGTTTTTGACACTGACGAAGGATATGCCAACACTCAAATCGCAAGTGTAGCTACTTCCGCGTACACCTCGATGACCTACCCTCCTGCTGGCTATACTGTCGGTGATCTTATACTTGCACGGCCTGTGAACAGCCCGGTTTACGAGACCGGGGGTTATATTCCGATAGCTGAAGGTAATTTCTACGGCGGTAGTGACAGGTTCTACGGAGCGAGCAACTCCCACAGTAGCGGCTTCCAAAATACTACTGGGATTGTGCAGGGACTCGGCAAAAAGCACACTACCCTGGCCACTGCGAGTTCTGGTGATTATGGTCTTGAAGTAATGGATTCTTCAGGCGCTATTTTATTTAGTAATAGAGCAACAGGCTTAAAGTTACTTGCGACAGGAAGTATAAGTTTGGGTACAGAAGCTACTTATACACCTCCAGCTTCTTTAAACTTTAATAAAATATATGCAGTAGTAAACGGAACTAAGCATAACTATGCTCCTGGTGTTCCTCTTTTTAACATACCTTCTTTTCAGATGACGGTTGGGTATTGGTTTTATCCCGCCCTCAGTACCCCTAAAATTGTGATACAGAATAAGTTTTTAAGGAACGGCACTAACTGGCTCTTTGGGCCTGGGGTGTTTACATACATGCTGATGTACGACCCCAACTAGGAGAAACCAAATGGCAGTTCAATATGCGTTTGTTGCAGCCAATGGCGAAGTCCAGCATGTAATGTCGATGGGTGCTGATTCCGATTATGTTGACGGTCAAGTTTACAATGGCCTTACCGCAAAAGCTGTAGCGACAGCGGCTGATGCTCAAGACTTGATGAACACTAAATACTTCTCTGACGGAGAGTGGCGAGACAGGCAGGCCAGAGTAAACCAATGGCAAGACTGGGTGGACAATGCCTGGACTTTTAACGCCGAAAGATTTTGGGTTCATGTGCGCTATGAGCGCGACCTAAAACTTGGACAGTCTGACTGGACTCAAATGTCAGATGTCAGTTTTAATGCTGGAGTAAAAACTGCTTGGATCACTTACCGTCAAGCCCTACGCAATGTCCCTAACGACAACGCTGACTGTGTATCGATCAACGATATAGTCTGGCCTTCACCCCCTAGCTAAAACGGAGTCACACTATGGCTAACCTTAGTGTGCATGACTCCTTAAAAGCTTCAGTAACTCACCTAGAGGACACGATAGTAGAATCCGTGGCTTCCGGTGAGACTGAGTGTGCCATAGACCAAACTTCTCTGCGTCATTTCTACACAGACGCAATACCGGAGTATGGCTGTGGCATTTACACAAGAGAACTAACTGTTCCGAAAGGGATGACCTTTGTCGGTAAAATCCATAGACATTCACACATGACGTTCCTACTAAAAGGAGAGTTAATGGTTGTCTCGTCCACTGGAAAAGTACATATGAAAGCCCCCCACACATGGGTAACTCCCATTGGCGCAAAACGGGCTTTTTACGCAGTAGAGGATTCCATCCTCACCAATGTACATATCACCCAACATCTGGGTGAAGACAAATTAGAACTAATGGAGGAAGAGGTAATCGCCCCTTCTTATACATCTATGGGGCTTGATGAACCTGACCTCAAACTTTTTTTGGAGAATACATAATGGGATTTGTAGCAGCAGCAGTAATAGGCTCATCAGTAATCGGTGGAATAGCGTCACGTTCGGCAGGTAAAGCAGCCGCATCCGCTCAAAGAGATGCCGCAGCAATGCAAGCCGAAGCCTTCCGCTTCTCAAAGCCCTACATAAAACGTAACTATGATTCAGCAGAGGCCAATCTTCAGAACGCCCAAAGCCAAGGCGCTTACACGGGTAAGACGTATGCTGGAGCAAATGATATGCAGATTCAAGGTAACAACTATATCGGTAACATGGGCGCTGCTGGTGCAGAGGGTGCTTATAACCTTACCCAAGGTGGTCAAGCTTTTGGGCAAAATGCCAACGACATATACAACTCCTCACAAGCTGATCGCATGGGCAATGCCCAAAACTACGCTATGGATAACTCGCAGGGGTTAGTAGATTCTGCTATGCGGGATGACAAGCGTAATCTCCAAGAGAATACCCTGACAGGCATCAACCAAAACGCAAGCGGCACAGGCAATATGAACTCTTCCCGCGCTGGTGTGGCAGATGCAATTGCTAACCGTGGCTATGATGATCGTAGAGCCGATGTTACGTCAGACATCAATCAACAGCTAATGGATCAATCTTTAGACCAGCAGAACCAACAGTTTAAAGACCAAGTTATGGCTAACAATGGTGTCTCTAATGCGTATTCCCAAGGTATTAACTCTATGGGAACTATGGGTGACTTTATGACTGGCGCTGGCGGCAATATGCAAGGCTTTGAGCAAGGTCAATATAACGACAATAGAATGAACTTCCAAAACCAGCGTGACTTTGGCTTAGATCAGAACATCAAGTATCAGCAGGGAATCTTAGGTAACGCACAGTACCAATCCCCTCAAAATCCTGTGCAGAGAACTGCTAGTGCTAATGCTGCTACGTTTGGCGGTGCTATGCAAGGTGCAGGCTTTGGTATGAAAATGGCTGACGCTTATGGCGATTACCAGAACCGCATACCGCCAGCAGGAACGTCCCCCGCACCTCTCGCACCCGCACCTCCTGGGTATGGTAAAGACTACAGCAATTACGCTTAAAAGGAGAAACACTAATGGCTTTTTCAAATAGTAGGCAACAGCAGGGTCGATTTAGTACTCCTGTTCTTAACCCAGCCTATATCAACCAGCCGCTTCAGTCCCCTGTTCTTAACCCAGTAGACCAAATGGCTAGGTATCACCCGATAACTGGAGCATTACTGCCCCCGCGCAATTCGGCTGACGGCATATCGGCACACTCTATAGGCCAAGGTGTGTTAGGTGCAGGTCAGCAGTTGGCTACTGATATCCCTAAGATAGGCGGGGCTATAGCAGACGGCGCAGATACTGTAGCTACAGACGTATCGCTAGGCAGTCAGAATTTTCTACGCGGTCTCACAGATCGTGACGAAGTCTCAGAAGAGGAAATGGTTGACCTTAACCCAAATTTAGTCGGTAAGTATTTACGTGATGGAGGTAGAGGTCTATATGACAACTTCATCAAGCCTGTATATGAAACAGGCTATGACGCTACTGCTGACTTTGTCGATGGCGCACTAAACTTAGGCAGTGGAATCATAGGTGGTGATGAGGTTGAAGAGCAATTTAGATATCGCAATGAACCAGCCCCCAATGTCACAGTTGCAGAGCCTGTAGCTGACGCGGAACAAGAAGTTGCTCCGATACTGACGCAAGCTGCTGCTGAAACCCATGTGATGCCAGACGGCACTGTAATGGACGGTGCAGAACACTCAGATGATCTAGGTGTACTGTCCACAGATACCACAGATACCTCAGTTTCCAAAGAGCCTTATAAAGCCGCTACTACTACTACTAAGAAAGACGGTATCTTATCCTCCATTGGCGAAGCAGCCAGTGTTGACCGATCTGGCACGGCCACAGGTAACAAGAGAGATGCAACAGGACTTTCTGTACCTCGACAAAAGATTGATATGTCAGAAATGCTCATGCGCGTAGGCGGGGCTATCTCAGGCTCTGCTGCTGACGGCGCTCTTGCGTCTATTAAGTCTGGTACGAATACTTGGGGCGCTATTCAAGATGAGAACAGGGCTATGGAGATGCAGCAGTACGAGGCAGACCAAGCAGCCTATGAAAATGAAGAGAATCGAAAGGTTCAACGGATGACTTCTGGACGCTTAAATGCTGCTGCTCAGAAAGACGCTATCGAACAGAAAGAGTCATTTGCTAAGAGAAATCAACGTATTGGGTCACTAGACACACTCATTGATGACCTTACAGCAGCAGGGGACAATGTGACTGGCCTCTGGGACGGTACTGGTCGGGCTTTATTGGACAGAGCAACGGGAAACCGTAATGCTAATCTGAGGTTACGCTTGGAAGACCAAAGAGTTGATGCTGCGCTAACGAAAGTTGAACAGACCAAAGGTGCTATCTCTAACAGAGAGATGACCTTGTTCTTGTCCCCGATGCCGAAACTTACGGATTCGGAGGAAGTCTGGATTGACTGGATGACTATGCAGCGAAATGTTGCGGCTAAGATGAACCAAGTAGCGTTAGGAGGGTTTGATTCAACAGGGACTCGTTATTTAAACGCTGTTGATGAAGATGCTCCACTAAGCCCAGAGTTGGAAGCGTACTTAGCTAAATACCCACCAAAATAACGAGGTTACTTAATGTCCCAGCGTCTGCTTCAGATTTATAATGCACTATCTGCCGCAGACAAAGCGGGTAACACAGAGGACGCTCAGAACTTGGCTAACGCCTACAGAGCAGAGCAAGCCGCGCAGTCCCAGGCAACGACTCAGTCCTCTACGGCTATGCGCCCAATGAGACAAATTGCACCCAAGCAAGACAATGCTTTCCAGTACTCTGTAGATCAAGCGCAGAGGAGTGTAGGCCAAGGTTTAGAAACTTGGGGTAGAGCATCAGGTAGTGACGCAGTCGCTGATTACGGTACTGCCGTAGTATCCCAGCAAGAAAAAGACATAGCTAAAGGCGGCTACACTCCTAAATATGAAGGCTCCATACGCGACAACTACAACGCTGGTGGCCTTGCCCAAGCTGTCGGGGCAATAGGTGAGAAACTTTCGGAGCAGTCAGTTCCCACTGCTGTTTATTTTGGAGGCACAGCGGCATCTGTGCTTGCCGCCACTGTTTCTGTCCCAGCGGCATTGGTAATCGGAGGTGCAACTCATGTTGGCGGCACTTTGATGGCTACAGGTGAAGCTGCAACTGAGCAGTTACAAAAAAACGGTGACTACGATGCCGCTTTAGCTTCGGGACAAGGCATCCTAATGGGCATCTTCGATAGATTTGGTGTAAGTAAACTTTTTCCTGCCTCATCATTAAAAAGCATCACTGGGAAAGAGATCGTTGGTAAATTAAAGAAGGCAGGCCACTTAGATGCCGCGAAAGAAGTAGTAAAAAGGATGGGGATAGAAGGTGCTACTGAAGTCGCCCAAGAGGGCATATCAGTAGCTGGTGCTGCATCTAGAGGTGGAGATTATACTCAAAAAGAACTAGAAGACAGAGGTATAGACACTTTTATACTTGGTGCAGCAAATGCTGGTGCTGCCCAAGGTGTCATGGGCGCAGCCTCTACCACAGGCGCTCTTGTAAGAGGTCAGCCAGCAGGTCTGAGTGATCGACTTGCTCAATCTACTTTCGCACAGCGTCTAGAGGCTCTTCAGCGTGACGGGGATGTCAACGGTAACCCCTATGACATGAATGATCTTGACACTACTTCAACTAAGGGTGTCCGTGCGCTGATAGACGCAGCCCATGTAGCTATAGGATCAGATATAAAAAACCTAGAGTCTTCTCTAAAAGAATACCTTAACCCTAATGCCAAAAACCTAACTTCCCAAGAAAAGGCAGATAGGATAAAAATTAAAGCTATGTTGGCGCAAGCGCGTAACAAAACCAAATCAGTGGTTGGCTCAAGTGACTTATCTTTGCTCAAAAGCCTAGTGGGTGAAACAGCAGACGGTAAGCGTCTAATAAATTTAGTCAAAGAAAGCCAAGAGCAGACTAAAGTGTGGAACGATGGTCTAGTCGGTGGTGTATCTAAGTTCACTGATCTGGCTAACCCTATGCCGACTAATTCCAACTATTCTGGTAAAGCAGCCGTAACCAATGCTATCAAAGGTGCGACTCAAACTGGCCTTGCCGTGAGTACAGGTGGTGCATCTTTGGCTCCACAAGCAGCTATCTTTGTCGGTGGTCGTATGATCGACAAGATTACAGGTAGGCGTTCAAAAGTTAAGCGTTACATAGCGAAGAACAAAGGCGGCGATGGTTTCGGAAAAGTAACAGGCATGGGTGAGACAGACAAGAACCTAGCAGCTACTAAAAAAGCTAATGCCGCAGCCTTAGAAAAGTCTAGGCAAGCAAAAGCTGCTGAAAGAATGAAGCACTACTACAACTATAAGAACAACGCCCCCGCAAACCCAGAGTCACCTCAAGGTTACTACGAGAGATTCACTGGGATGGATAGGGCTGGTCTAGAGGCTACAATAGAGGAGCAACTTCAAGACCCTAATCTAGACCCGACTATACGCCAAGAAATGGAAGACCTAATTGAAAGTATGAAATACGGTGAGAAGGTTTCCGGTTTCGGTGCTTTAAGGCATATCAATGGACTCATCAACCAAAACCCTGACACTGTTGGTAAGCGTAGAGTAAGGCTCCCAGAAGACATAGCCACACTAAATAAAATCTTACTAGCTGGCGGGGGTGTGCAAGAATCGCCAGGATATAACCGTGGCAGGTTAGACAATATCGCAATAGTTGAGGACTTAAAGAAGCAGCTAAGTGAAGACTCCAGTGTCTCAATGATCGACAAGAAAAGGCTAAACGCTGCCCTTAACAAGATGGCTAATAATCTAGGTAAAGACCCTGTCAGCACCTTAGAGGCGATACATAAGCAGTTGCTCGAAGTAGGTGTTATGCAGATACATCTGGCTACTTATTTCTTGCCTTACAAAAATAGAGTAATGCAACAGCAAGAGAAAAGGGGCGGTCAGCCGCCACCGCCACCGCCACCAGCACCAACGCCTCCACCCATGTAAAAAATTCACATAAGGAGAGTTATGTGTCAACTAAAGCAATGGACTTAGTCCAATACCTGAAGGCCATCCAAGAAGTAACAGAAAGTTCTTTCCTAGACAAAGAGCAGCGCACAAACATTCTTAAAGAAATGCGCTCAGAGTTACCACCAGAAATGATGTGTACCTCCTCTATAAACACTAGGCAGATCATAGAAAAAATACTAAAGGATAAAACGCCCGATGGAACAACAAAAGCCCCCAAGAAAAAAACGAGCAGTGTCCCCTCCAAAGGCGCTAACGCACCCCAAAAACGCGAGGCCGAACAACTACTTCAAGACCCTGATGTCAACACCGGAGGGTCGGGCGCTGCGGAAAGAGTGGTCAAACAAGCCCAAAAAAAACGCAGGTCGGCCAAAGGGAGTGCCTGACGGCCACCGTAAAGAGACCATTGCACCACTCCGTGAACAAGCCAAGCTTGACGCAAAAAAGGTAGTAGAGATTATGAGTGATAAATTCAATATTGAAGATGAATACCAAAAGGAAGCCTTGACCACTGCCGTAGAAGTAATGCGACTGGTTGGCGAGACAAGAGAGCGCCTAGCGGCTGCACGATTGGTTTTGGACTTCACAAAAAGTAAGCCTGCCAGTAAATCCGATGTCTCTATATCTAGAGCAGAAGATTTCCTAGCGACATTATTGCAAGAGGATGAGCAGCCCGATGCACCAGAAAATAGCGAAAGTACGGAAGAGACTACTAACTGATTACAGCTACTACTCTAACGCCGCACTCAAGATAAGAACCAAACTCGGCAACATATCCCCCCTAAAGTTAAACTCTGCACAAATAATACTTAACACCGCAGTCGAAGCCCAACTAGCCGCTGAAGGTAAAATCCGTGTCATTATCTTAAAGGCACGGCAGCAGGGCTTATCTACCTACACGGGCGGCTATTTATATTTTGCGGTGAGTCAGAAGGCCGCAAGTAAAGCAATGGTGATCACACACCACTCCGACTCTACTCGCGCATTGTTCGATATGACAAAACGCTTCCATGAGCATTGTCCTGAAATCCTGAAACCTCACACAAAGTATAGTTCCAGGCGGGAGATGAATTTTGACGTACTCGATAGTAGTTTTGTGGTTGCAACGGCAGGCGGGGAAAGTATTGGACGCGGCGAAACGCTTACTCATGTCCATGCTTCTGAACTTGCGTTTTGGCAGAAGAGTACCGCACTGGATAACTGGAATGGACTCACTCAAGCAGTCCCTAATGCAAAGGGTACGGCTATTTTTGTCGAGTCCACTGCGAATGGTGCAACAGGCATTTTTGCTGACCTTTGGCGTGGTGCTATCGATGGTAGCAATGGTTATGTTCCTGTTTTTATCCCTTGGTTTACTGATGTTGATTACCGTGAACCAGTTACGAAGAACTTTGAGAGAACTCCTGACGAAGAAGACTTAGCAAAGCTATATGACTTAGACAATGAGCAGCTAATGTTTCGCCGTAGAAAGATAGCCCAGAATGGTATCGATCTATTCCGTCAGGAGTACCCTAGCGAGCCAGACGAAGCATTCTTGACCACTGGCCGTCCAGTATTTAATCCAGAGCAGATTTCTCGGAATCTAAAGACTACTCAAGACCTCAAAGAACGACTCGCTTTAGAAGGCGAGGAGTTTGTCAACAATGCGCGTGGTGAACTTAGTACTTATAGACCTCATGTGAATGGAGAAATGTACGTCATTGGCGCTGATGTTGCTATGGGAGTGCGCGGCGGCGATTATTCTGTGTGTCAGATACTTGACTCTAAAAAACGCCAAGTAGCAACGTGGCGAGGCCATGTACATCCCGACTACTTCGCAAATGTTCTGTATGCGCTAGGTGTTTACTACAACGAGGCATACATCTGTGTCGAGAATAACAGCCACGGAATTCTAACGTGTACCCGCCTGGGAAAAGATATGGCGTACCCCAATTTCCACACAGAGCAGCAGCTTGACAAAATTACTGATCGAGAAACTACAAAGCTAGGTTTCACAACGACTCAGAAGACAAAACCTTTAATCATAGACCAACTACGCGCAGCAATGCGTGATGAAGAGTTGGAGGTGAACTGCAAAGTCACGCTGCGCGAAATGCTGAGTTATATAGTCACCGAAAGTGGCGCTATGCAGGCCGAAGCTGGTTGCTATGACGATTGTGTCATGGCGCTTGCTCTTGCCAATCACGTTCACACTGGTGCTTGGACTCCTGTCGAATCCACCGATAATTTTTATATAGAAATGGTTTAAATTTATGGCTAAGAAAAAGGACTACAAGAAACTCTCTGACGCAGAGATAGTTGCATTGTGCGATGAAAGTGTAGGACGTTCAGTTGGCTACCACGACAGCGCCTTGAGCCGTGAACGTGCAAATGTCATGGAGTACTACAGTGGCAACATGCCAAAGCCAACCCATGATGGTAATTCCAAATATGTATCTTTGGATGTCTGGAATGCAGTCGAGTCGATGCGGGCTGCGTTACTAGAGACCTTCTCTGCGGGAAATAAGATCGTCCACTTTGCGCCAGAGAACGAAGATGACGTAGAGATGGCTACCGTATGCTCTGCTTACACAGACTTTGTGGCACACAGGCAGAACGATCTTTACTCTGTAATGTCCTCAGTAATTCACGATGGCCTTACAGCCCGTGTGGGTATTACTAAAGTGTTCTGGCAGCAACAGTCAGAAACTATATCTGAATTCTTTGAAAACCTGACTGAAGACGAACTTGACATGCTCTTGGCTCAAGACAATGTTGAACTGGGTGACACAGAAGAAGATGATCTTGGGCTGACATCCGGTGAGATACTTGTGACCCGTGATACTAGCCAAGTAGTAATAGAAAATATACCTCCAGAAGAGTTCCTGATTGAATCGCAAGCTAAGTCTTTAGATAGCGTATTGTTTTGCGCCCATCGTACTAAGAAGACACTGTCCGACTTGCGATCAATGGGGTACGAAGAAAAACTGTTAGACAAGATAGGCGATCACACTGACGTTGACTTAGACACCGACTTAGAAGTGTTGGCGCGTCACGATTCTATCAATGCTGACAGGGGCTTCAATAGTCAAGGTTACCAAGATCAAGTTAGGACGGTAATGGTACATGAAGTCTACATGGAGTTGGACGTTGAGGGGTCGGGAGTTGCAGAACTCTATAAGATAATGAAAGCCGGTAATGTGCTTCTTGAAAAAGAGAAGGTTAATAGAAAACCATTCATTGCATTTGTTCCGCTCCCGATCCCTCACGCTTTTTACGGCAATAACTTTGCTGACAAACTGGTGGCAACTCAGAATGCCAGAACAGTCTTAACAAGGTCTATCTTAGACCATGCAATGATTACCAATAACCCGCGCTATCAAGTTTTGAAGGGTGGCCTCACTAACCCTAAAGAACTGATAGACAACCGCGTTGGTGGCTTGGTAAATGTAACTCGCCCAGACGCTATCACCCCTATGCTTCAATCCCCACTGAACCCGTTTGTCTTCACCACTATAGATATGCTATCCAGCAACATGGAAGAGACCACGGGTGTAAGTTCTTTGTCGCAAGGTTTAAACAAAGATGCTGTCTCAAAGCAGAACTCGGCGGCGATGGTAGAGCAGTTGGCTACCATGTCACAGCAACGTCAGAAAATTATAGCCAGAAACTTCGCAACGCAGTTTGTAAAACCTCTGTATCAGTTTATATACCAGTTAGTCATAGAAAATGAAGAAGCAGAAAAGGTAGTTGAGATCAGTGGTAAGTACATTGAGATTAATCCTAATGACTGGGCAGACAAGAGAGATGTGACTGTAGAACTTTCTCTTGGCTATGGTGAGCAAGAGAAGGAAGGCCAAAAGTATATGGCTATGCACCAAGTTTTCCAAGGTGACCCTAATCTCGCAAAGATGTACAGCCCTCAGAACCAATTTCAATTGATGTCCAAGGTCATGGAATTGTCTGGTATTAAGAATGTTGCAGAGTATTTAACTAGCCCTGATCAGCTACCAGAGGAAAAGCCTGATCCAGCACAAGAACTTCAGTTAGAACTAATGAAGAAACAGTTGGAAGTGCAAGAGCGACAAACTGCACTTGGCGAGATGAAGGCGAAGATGGATATCCAGAACATGCAGATGAAGCTGGAACTAGAGCGTCTGAAAGCAGAGAACACCTTTGCTATACAGAGTGACAAAGTTGATCTTAGTGAAGCACAACTGAATCACAAGAAAGTCATAGATACCGCAGAACTTCTACTTGCACAACAAGCAGATGAGATCACGGCTATCGCATCACCTAATGGCTAGTTACGAGGAATTTCTTAGGTCTGTGGGTATTACAGCCTCACAAGTCTGGGAAATGTCAAATAACAGCACAGACCGTGTCCCGTTCAATGGTAAATACCCTGTCAAAGTTTGCCCCTCTGATATTCATGGGGTAGGGCTATTTGCCACAAGGGGTATGGACAGTGGAGAGCGCATATGCCCTGCGAGGCTGTATGACAAACGCACTCCCGCTGGGAGGTTCATCAACCACTCTGGTGAGCCAAATACTTATATGGAGGTCACAAAACAAGGCTTCTATTTAGTAGCAAGAGAGAAGATACGAAGCGGTGACGAACTCACTTCTGACTATCTAAACAACAATATGCTTTTAAGGAGAGCAGCAATGGATAAAGAAGAAGCTTTAATACATCAGGGTTCGGACGCAGAGATACTACTTAATACAGAGGCTTTTACTAGGACGATAAATGCTCTAGTAGATGTGTCTGTCCAGGCGTTTCTAAGTTCGGCTCCAGATCAAAACGTAAAGCGTGAAGAGGCATACAACCACTACCGCGCTTTAACCGATGTGGTCAGTACTCTAAGACAGCAAGTAGAAGTACGCGACCAAATAAATGCAAAAGAAACTAATCAAGAAGAGGAGTAGCACTATGTCTATAGATAACGTGCAAAGCGAATTTTCAGGAAGTGTGGATGATACCGCAGAAGCCATTTTAGCAAGCTGGGAAGACGCTGATGAAGATCAGCTATCTGAGAAAAGTGAGTTAGAGGCAACAGATGAATCTACAAGTGAACAAGAGACTGATGACGTAGATGAATCTGGTGAAACTGAGTTAGATGAAGAAACCCAAGAAGACGAAGCTGAGACTGAAGAAGACCCTCAAGAAGAAGACTCGGAAACTAAAGAAGAAGCAGAAGAAGAGACAGAAGAAGTTAGTCTGTCTGACGATACTCTTGTTGAACTTTTAGTTGACGGTGAAACTAAGCAGGCATCTTTGAAAGACCTCAAGCGGCTCTACGGTCAAGAAGCATCACTCACAAGAAAGTCTCAAGAAACAGCAAACCAAAAGAAAGAAGCCAATGAAGCAATGCAACGTGCAGATGCCTCATTACAAGCTATGTTGTCTCGCGCACAGGAGCGTTTTAAGCCTTACTCAGAAGTCGATATGTTAGTTGCCTCACGGCAAATGAACCCCGATGACTTTGCGGCACTACGCGCTGAAGCGAAACTAGCAGAAGGCGATCTTAAATTCCTCACAGAAGAGGCTAATAGTTTTTACGGAGAACTCCAAAACAAACAAGCAGAACAGCAGCGTGAAAGCGCCAAGAACTGCATTGAGGTTCTTCAGAAAGAGTTGCCCGAATGGAGTACTGAGTTATACAACGACATTCGACAACATGCTATTACAAGTGGTTTACCCGCAGAGAGTGTCAATCAATACACCGATCCTAACGTGATCATGTTGCTACATAAAGCAATGATGTTTGATAAGTCGAAGCAGGTAGCCAAATCTAAGAAAGCTAAAGCACCCGCAAAGGTTCTACGCAGTAAGAAAGCACCGCCCAATAAAACTGATCAACGCATCAGCAAGCAGAAGGCGGCGCAAGAAAAACTACGGAAAAGCCCAAGTGGAGGTAATGATTTAGATGACATTGCAGAAATGCTAATGGCTAATTGGGATGTTGAATAACCCTTTTTAATTTTTAAATCTTTTCACTTTTAACAGGATATAAATAATGACTACCTTAACCACCTATGCAATTGTGGGGAAAAAAGAGGATGTTTCAAATAGTATTGCAAACATTTCTCCAAGTGCCACGCCTTTCCAAACCATGATCAAAAGCGAGAAAGTATCTGCTCGTAATTTCGACTGGCTAGAAGATTCCCTACGCGCTTCTGCCGCTACCGCACTAGTTGAAGGGGCTGATGCCTCAATGACCGCAGTTGGTCAACCCACTTCTCGTTCAAACGTCACTCAGATCATTGGTGAGTCTTTCCAAGTATCTGCAACTTCTGACGTAGTGGCTACCCACGGGCGAGCAAAGGAGACAGCCTATAATTTGGCAAAAGTTTTAAAAAGTCTCAAGAAAGACGTAGAAAAGTCGATGGTCGGTGTCTCTCAGGCAGCGGTAAATACTAACGCTTCTACTGCCCGTAAGATGGCTTCAATCGATCAGCAAATTTCTACAACTTTAGATAGTGGAAGCAATTCTACCGATCCTCTGACAGAAGCCAAGTTGCTTACACTTGCCCAGACTTGCTACACCAACGGTTCTGATCCTACAGTTCTAATGATCAAGCCTGCTGATAGTCTAATCATTGGCGGCTTTGCATCAGCGACTGGCCGTGAGCGGGACATCGGCGCAAGCCAGACACTTGTCAATACCATATCGGTACTCGTGACCGCGTTCGGTACTTTCAAGGTTGTGCTTAATCGTGAAAATCTTGCGACCAATGCGTACCTGATTGATCCGACAATGTTTAAGCAATGTGTGTTGCGTCCTTTCTCTCGCACACTGTTATCCAAAAATGGCGATAGCGACAAGCACATGGTCATCGGGGAACTTTCAGTTAAGCATACAAGCTTCGCTGATAGCGGAATGATCACAGGACTTTCTTGATTCTGAGTCCTAGTTAAATAGTTGGGGGCGGGGTTGACGGTAGGGGTTTTGCTCTCCTTTTCCTGCCAGATACTCCGCTCCCTCTTTTAGTTTTTTAAGGAGACATCGAACATGATAAAAAAAGATAATTACATTTACCATGATATTCAAAACCGCTTTATGTTTGAACACAAAGGCGATGAAAATGTCATTGAACAGACCCAGTATATTGCCCCGTCATTCTTGGACACTCTACGCAGACAGCGTGAAAACTCACTGAATCAAAAAGAAGGTGAATTTATGAGTGTTGCTGAAGTGCCTGTCTCAGTCTATGAGCAGTGGCTTCGTGAAGGTTTTGACATGATGAAAGAAGACCCAAAAGCGATCTTGATGCGACTAAAGCAACAGGATTTAGAAGCATTCATAACGACTAAAAAGCAGGTGTAAAAATGAACTACGGTCAAATCCGTACACACTTCAAAGCATTGCTTAATCGCTCAGATATCACTGATGCCCTTGCTAACACTTTTATTGATCAGGGTATCGCCAGGATACAAAGAAGCCTGAGAATCCCAAGTATGGAAGCCCAGCACACTTACAGTTTTACTTCTGCTACATCTAAAGTAACTTTGCCAACCAACTTCCTAGAAGCCATCGATATCTACTATTTAAATCGAGCGTTGACTAAGTTGCCTATGCGCGAAATGCAACAGAACATTGCTTCTGGCGAGACAGGTAACCCACTGTTCTTCTCAAGAGAAGGCAGTAGCTTTTTGCTACACCCGAAGCCTACTGGCGGTGACTTGGTGCTTAACTACTACGCGCTCTTCACAGACCTAGTGGCCGACAGTGATGAAAACATACTCAGCCAAATTGCCCCTGACCTTTTAACTTATGCCGCCCTGACCTATGCGTCTGATTATTATTTAGATGAGCGTTCAGACATATGGGAATCTAAGTACGCAGCGTTCGGGTCGGAGATACAAACACAAGCCTTTGAGCAAGAGCAGTCAGGCACTCTGCAACAAATCCGTCCAGCGTACACTTAAATAAAAAAGAGTCTCCCAACATGGCTAAATCTTCGTTCTTTGGCGGCACTGGCATCAGTGCTGCGAACTCCACCGCTCTAGAAAGTTCTACAGCCGCAGCAGCAGCCAGTGAAACCGCAGCAGCAGCCAGCGCCACTTCAGCAGCTACGAGTGCCGCATCTGCGTCTTCCAATGTCGCTACTAATGCGGCCTTGGCAGAAGCTAGTGACGTTTCGCGGCAGGCGGCTTTGGCTGCTAAAAATGCTGCGGAAACTGCTGAAACTAATGCAGAAACCGCTGAAACTAATGCAGAAACCGCTGAGACAAATAGTGCATCGAGCGCGACAGCTTCGGCCAACTCTGCGACAGCTTCGGCTACCTCCGCAACTGCTAGTGAAGCCTCAAAAGTTACGAGCGGAAACTCAGCGGCTGCCAGTTCAAACTCAGCGGCTGCCTCCGAAGCCAGCAAAGTCACATCGGCTT
>Ga0209709_10002436_pt1 | contig 16228 bp, 13 predicted proteins | sample ArcticOcean_MG_C_2_FD_187435 | JGI IMG/M metagenome (GOLD analysis project Ga0209709, IMG submission 187435) | Marine microbial communities from western Arctic Ocean - ArcticOcean_MG_CB4_136 (SPAdes) (version 2) | ecosystem: Environmental > Aquatic > Marine > Oceanic | place: Arctic Ocean... | reverse complement strand
CGGCGCTCTGCGCGCTGAATAGTTATGAGTCAGTGACCCAACTATTAATTAAATTGAAGCGAAGCTTGGGCTCGGGTCTTACCGGTTTTGAATTGATGTGGGATAACTATTACGACAAGGTAATGGATGTGATCCCTGATTTGACTAGCCCATTTTCGGAGTCCCACCCCTACTATTTACTGGTTGAATATAAAGATAATGATCTGGCCTCGGGCACTGAGCGTTTTGAGTCCGCGTTATTTGAGCAACTTGAATCGGGATTGTTAACCGATGCACTCATTGCTCAGTCCCATCAGGATGCGGCAACCTTTTGGCAGATACGCGACGGTATTGGCGAGCTCTTTCAGGTGCTTGGGCCTGTTTCCAATCAGGATGTCAGTTTGCCTATCGTAGAGATTGGCGGCTTTGCGGTGGACATGGATAGGCGTCTTAGGGAAAAATACAATAATATAAATGTTCTTTTGTTTGGTCATATTGGTGATAATAATCTACATGTCTGCGCCTATACCGGACGTGCAGAGGATAAAGTCAGGATCAATCAAGATATTATGCTTATGATTGGTGAATATGGCGGTGCTATTACGGCAGAGCACGGTGTTGGCGTTCTGAAACGCGAATTTTTGCCGTTATCGAGAAGTGACAGTGAGATTGCACTGATGAGAACGATAAAGTTAGCCATGGATCCCAAAAACATACTTAACCCAGGTCGAGTTATCTAGGCCTTCGAGTCCGTCCCTGCCTTCAGCGCATAGCATTGGTGGCGCGGAGTTGATCGCCGGATAGTCGGCGAGTGAGACGTTATGTTGCTTGATAGTTGGATTCTCAGGTAACATCATTTTTGGGTGTCACAGGAGAAGGTGTTTATGACAGAACCCGATAATATGCGTAATTCATCCCAGCGTAAGGATGATCCGTTAAATGCCGCGATGCAGTCCCCCGATGTTTTCCTCAGTCAGAGGCTTGAGCAGGCCTTGAATGGGCAGTTAACAAACAGGATGTTGGCGGTACTGCAAATCTGATCGCCATGATTGGCTGTACTTTTTGGACATTTATCGTCGAATGCTTTGTTCGGGGGCGAATTCTAAAAGGCAGGCGAGGGCTGGCATATGCATTGCTTTGTGCTCAAAGTATGTTTTTTAAGTACGCTATTCTCTACACCCTAGCAGATCAAGAATCATGAAAAACTTAAGTACTCTGTCGGTAGTTATGATCGTTAAAAATGAGAGCAAGCATCTAGGTGATTGTCTAGCCACTGTTGCCCACTTGGCCGATGAAATTATCATTCTTGACTCTGGTAGCACGGACGATACCGGGGAGATTGCCGCTGCATATAATGCTAAATTTTATGTGAATAGCGTTTGGAAAGGTTTCGGCTGTCAGCGTCAGTTGTCACAATTCTATGCCAGCTGCGACTATGTGTTGGCCCTCGAAGCCGATTAGAGGCTTTATTTACAACTCCAAAAATCCGTTGCCGAGCTTTTGCAAAGTGCGCATAACCGCGAGCGACCCTTCGCGGTTATGCGCCGTAATCTCTATATGAGTAAAGTGATTTATCGGTTCGGCTACCGCACCAAACTGGTTTGCCTCTATGCGCGTCAAGACTTTGCTTACAGCGGGGCGGAGGTGCATGAGACAGTTGACTGTGACCGCTCTCAATCGATTAGGCTAACCGGTTATCTGATGCACCATGTCTGCGACAGCTTTCACCACCTAATGGAGAAAAATCTTCGTTACAGTAATGACTGGGCTGTCGAGCGTCACCGCCAGGGGGCAACTACCTCGTCTATAACGCCGTTGTTAAAAGTGTTATTTCGCTTTTTGCGCGAATCCTTGCTTCGGGGCGCCGTATTGTCAGGTCCCTACGGATTTATTATGGCCATCACCGGCGCTTTTTATTCCTTTGATAAATACATGTTTCTATACACTATGAGTTGTCAGAAAAAAAGCAGTGACTGCTACTCGTGGTCTGCTCACTGAGGCACCGTTTGGTGAGCCTAATATAACCGCTGTCTCTGGCTCGATTCATCGTCACTATTGAGGCTCTTTTGTCTGCGGTTAAGTAGCCACAGCATGCCAAAAAATGGCGGCCCAAGCTGCTGCGGTGAGCAGTATTTCATTGTTGGACATAGAGGCGTTTCCTGCTTTGGGTAATTTAATGTGGCCATGATAACAACAGATGCGTCTATCCTCGCAGAAACCCTTACAATAGTCGCACTTCTTATTATGATTAATCTCGGAGCGGCTGAATGATTACAGGGAAAATTATCGCAGGAACACTGGGCTATATGGTTAATGGCCTTATTGGCGCTGGTTTAGGTGTCTATATTGGACACCAGTTCGATAAGGGGCTGGGCGGGTTTTTAAATCCCATCTCTGCGGCAGAGCAGGAGCGAATCCGTGACTCCTTTTTTACCGCGGTATTTAGTTTACTTGGGCATTTGGCTAAATCGGATGGTCGTATATCGAAGTCCGAGATTGCTCAAGCCGAAGCCCTCATGGACAGTATGGGCTTGAGTGCGGACCATCGCCTTGAAGCCATTGAGCTTTTCCAAGTTGGTGCGAAGGCCGAATACTCAATGGACGAAGGCATGGAAAGCTTTATGGCTGTCTGTGGGCGTCATAATAATTTAAAGCGCCAGCTGCTTAACTATCTAATTTCATTGGCTCTAGCTGACGGTGAGTTGCATGACGGCGAACATGGGGTACTGCGTAAAGTTGCCGTGCACCTGGGTTTCTCAGTTGCCATGTTCGACCAATTTATTGAGATGGTCAAAGCCCAGTCGCAGTTTGGAGGGGCTAGTTCCCCTGGTCGGGCGTCAAAGGGTCATTTGAGCTCAGCTTACACGGCGCTCGGCGTTACTGAGAGTAATTCTGACAGTGAGATTAAAAAAGCCTACCGCAAATTGATTAGTCAGAATCATCCAGACAAACTTATCGGCCAAGGCATGCCTGCCGATATGGTCAAGTTGGCTACCGAGCGCACACAGGAAATTCAAATGGCTTACGAGCTGCTTGTTGGCAGCAGGAAATAAAAGTGTTTACACGGTAATGCCCTGTTGACCTTGCACTACCAGCTACCTATAATGCGCGTCCTCTTAGGAGGCGGTTTGATTGATTAAACCGATGTGTCGGTGCGGGATGGAGCAGTCTGGTAGCTCGTCGGGCTCATAACCCGAAGGTCGTTGGTTCAAATCCAGCTCCCGCTACCAATTTTACAGTGAGTAACTGTAAAATAATCGATATAGGTCATTGTAAAACAGACACTTATTGTCTAAGGGTGCATTGGCTGAGTGAAAAAAGGATTGTGGCGCTGCATAAGCACCCGAGTTTTCACTAACAAAATTAGCGTTGTGGTCCGGCGCGTATCGAGGAGCCCCGTTTTGGGGCTTTTCTTTAGATATTATTAAATGGGCCGCAGGCCCATTTTTTGTTTCTTGGGGGGGGGTGCTCATGGCTGTGGCCGATAGTAAGTTGAAGCAGTTGTTGCAGCCAGTGGTTGAGTCCCTTGGTTGTGAACTTTGGGGTATAGATCTGCAGGCCGGCGGCAAGACGAAGTTGTTGCGGCTGTATATTGATCGCACAGACGATGGCGTTGGTATAGAAGACTGTGAGAGAGTTAGCCGTCAGTCGAGTGCAATTCTAGATGTTGAGGATGCGATCAACGGTGATTACATTTTAGAGGTTTCTTCGCCGGGTATGGACAGACCTCTCTATGACCCTGCCCAGTATGAGCAATATATAGGCGAAGATATTTCACTGAAATTACGTTTCCCTTACGAAGGTCGTCGTAATTTCAAAGGTCGTTTGAGAGCAGTTGATGGTGACGAGATTGTTTTGGTGGTTGCAGATCATGAGTTTCTGTTTCCGGTTGAAGGTATAGAGAAGGCTAACGTGGTTCCTCGATTCTGAGGCATGTGGAGTTTGACTGATGAGTAAAGAAATTTTAATGGTTGCTGAGGCTGTATCCAATGAAAAGGGTGTGGATCAGGAAATTATATTTGAAGCAATTGAGCAAGCCTTGGCTATTGCGACTAAAAAACGCTACGAGGAGGGTGCCAACATTCGTGTCGTAATCGACCGTGAAACAGGTGATTATGATTCCTTCCGTTGGTGGAATGTGGTCGCCGATGATGAAATGGCAGAATTGGGTACCCAATTCACGACGGAAGAGGCGATTGAAAAAGATCCCACTTTGAAAGTCGGTGATACCTTTGAGGAGCCTGTCGAAAACATCGCCTTTGGCCGAATTGCCGCTCAGACTGCCAAACAGGTTATTGTGCAGCGTGTTAAGGACGCAGAGCGTGAACTGATAGTGAATCGCTACATTGATCGCGTCGGTGAGTTGCTAAGCGGCACTGTCAAAAAAGTAACCCGCGATCATATTGTTATTGATTTTGGTGACAACGCAGAAGGTATGCTACCTCGTGAAGAGCTGGTTGGCCGAGAAATTTTTCGGATTAATGATCGTACCCGTGCGGTTTTTCAAGGGATACGAGATGACACTCGGGGTCCGCAGTTGCTGGTGTCTCGCGCAACGCCTCAGATGCTAATTCAGTTGTTTCAGATAGAAGTGCCAGAAATTGCTGAAGGGATTATAGAAATTAAGGCTGCAGCTAGAGATCCTGGCCTGCGTGCTAAGATTGCAGTGAAGAGCAAAGATGCGCGGATTGATCCCGTTGGTGCTTGCGTCGGTATGCGGGGAGCACGTGTTCAAGCGGTCTCTAATGATCTTGACGACGAGCGCGTTGATATTGTGCTGTGGGATGACAATCCAGCGCAGTTAGTCATCAATGCTATGGCCCCTGCAGAAGTTGAGTCTATTGTTGTTGATGAAGACACTCATTCAATGGATGTTGCGGTTACTGGTGACAATCTTGCTCAGGCAATTGGTAAGGGAGGGCAAAATGTCCGTCTTGCTTCTGAACTCACAGGCTGGGCGATTAATGTACTGAGTATTGAAGATGCTCTAGAAAAGCAGGAAGCAGAATCCTCGAACTTTGTTGAAAGTTTAATGGAAGCTCTGGACGTTGATGAAGACGTTGCCATGGTGTTGGTTGAAGAGGGTTTCACGAGTCTCGAAGAAGTGGCCTATGTTCCTCTCGAGGAAATGAGTGCTATTGAAGGCTTTGACGAAGATATTGCTGAAGAGCTTCGTGCTCGCGCCAAAGATGCTTTGCTGACAAGAGCTCTGGCCAGTGAAGAGCAGTTAAGCCATGTAGAGCCTGCTGAAGATTTATTGACAATGGAAGGCATGGATCCTACCTTGGCGTACAAGTTGACCGCTAAAAATATCATCACCATGGAAGATCTGGCTGAGCAAGCCGTTGACGACCTGATGGATATTGATGGTTTAAATGAAGAGAAGGCTGCATCATTAATAATGACTGCTCGAGCGCCTTGGTTTGCTTAAAACCAGGGTGAATAATTAATCGGGCGGTATAGAGGATAACCGATGGCTGAAGTTACAGTAAGTGAATTAGCACAAGTGGTGGGCGCATCTGCGGAACGTTTACTGACGCAAATGAAAGAAGCGGGCCTATCGCATAGCTCCGAAAGCGCTGTTGTGTCTGACGAAGAAAAGCACATTCTACTGGGCTATTTAAAAGGCCTGCATGGCGATGTCTCCGGTGAGCCGAAAAAAATCACGTTGCGCCGCAAAACAGTCAGTACGCTGAAATCAGGTAATCGCAAAACGGTTAATATCGAGGTGCGTAAAAAGCGTACCTATATTAAACGCAGCGATGAAGAGATGTTGGCCCAGGGTGAAGCTGAAGTAGAATCTTTAGTCAAAGTAGAAGACGTGGTCGAGGAAGTTGCTCCCGCGTCAGAACCCGCTGTTGAGCGAGAAGCAGATTATAACTTTGCCCGTGGCTCGGGTACTGACAATGTTGAAGATCAGCGTATCGCTGCAATTGCTAATCGCCGCAAGTCAGAAGACGATGCTAAGGCATCTTTTGCTAAAGCGGCTCAGGACGAGCTTGCTGACGCAGAGCGAAAATCTGCTGAGGCCGCTTCAGTTCTAGAGGCAGATGAAGCCAAAAAGGCTGGCAAACTGACCAAGACCGCTGCACCTGCTGCAGCCACCACCGATTCGGTTCACGACAAGGGCCGTCGTCACGGCAAGCCAGTAAATGAAGACGAAGACAAAGTCGGTAAAAAGGCCGTTAAAAAACCCATTGGTAAAGGGGGGCAGAAGAAAGGCCGCTTGCAGATGGATGATAATGATGACCGCAGAAAGTCGCGGTTACGTTCGTCTGGTGCAGTGCTCAAGATGGATAACAAGCATACATTCCAAAAGCCAGCGTCTAAGCAGGTACTTCAGGTGGAAGTCCCCGAAGAGCTGACAGTTGGTGATTTAGCGCTGAAAATGTCCATTAAGTCTGGCAAAGTAATCAAAGAGCTGATGAAAATGGGGGTTATGGCCAGTATCAATCAGGTTATTGATCAGGAGACTGCATTCTTAGTCGTCGAGGAGTTGGGCCATAAGCCTGTTCCAGCTCAGGATGATACCGTTGAAGACGAGCTTGCTAAGCAATTTGAAATAATTAAGAGTGGTGGTGAGGAAGAGCCCAGGGCGCCGATTGTTACCGTTATGGGTCATGTTGATCATGGTAAAACCTCGCTGCTTGATTGCATCCGAAAATCCAGCGTAGCCTCTGGCGAAGCCGGTGGTATTACGCAGCATATCGGTGCATATCACGTCAACACGCCGAAAGGCATGGTAACGTTCCTGGACACCCCTGGACATGCAGCATTTACAGCGATGCGTGCTCGTGGCGCCCAAAGTACTGATGTGGTGATTCTGGTTGTGGCTGCGGATGACGGTGTAATGCCGCAAACCGAAGAAGCGATACAGCATGCTCGTGCAGCTGGCGTTCCTCTAGTTATCGCCATCAATAAAATGGATAAAGAAGGTGCGGATCCTGAGCGCGTGACTAGCGAGCTTAGTGCCAAAGACGTTATCCCTGAGGAATGGGGTGGTGATACACAGTTTGTGCAGGTATCTGCTCAGACAGGTGATGGTATCGATGCGTTACTTGAGGCGGTACTTTTACAGTCTGAACTACTCGAATTAACGGCGCCAGTAAGCGTGCCTGCTCGCGGTGTCATTATTGAATCTCGTATCGATAAGGGCCGTGGTGTTGTAGCTACTGCGCTGGTTCAGCAGGGTACCCTGCGTAAAGGTGACTTTATGCTGGCGGGTGAGAGCGTCGGTAAGATTCGCGCTATGACTGACGAGGCCAAGAAGCCGATCACTGAAGCAGGCCCCTCTATTCCGGTAGAGATATTGGGCTTGGATGAGGCGCCTAATGCTGGTGATGAGTTTTTTGTTGTTGCAGATGAACGCAAGGCCAAAGAAATTGCTGAGCTGCGGATAACCAATGCAAGGCAAGAGCGCATGTCACGCCAGCAGGCGGCTAAGCTAGAAAACATGTTCACCGACATGAGTATTGATAAGGTGAGTAAGCTCAATCTGATTATTAAGACTGATGTGCGCGGTTCACTTGAGGCGATTAACAGTGCATTGCATGACTTTGCCACGGATGAAGTGGCCGTCGATATTGTTGCGTCTGGTGTGGGTGGTATTACTGAGTCGGATATTAACTTGGCAATTACCACTGGCGCGATTGTACTGGGCTTCAATGTTCGTGCAGCGGGTGCTGCGCGTGCGCTGGCTGAGAAAGAAGAAGTTGAAATGCGCTATTACAGCGTAATCTACAACCTTCTCGACGAAGTTAAATTGGCTCTGTCGGGCATGTTGGCTCCCGAGACAAGGGAAGAAATTATTGGTATTGCTGAGGTCCGTGATGTATTCCGTTCACCCAAGTTTGGTGCTATTGCTGGCTGTATGGTGATCGAGGGCTCGGTGTTTCGCAACAAGCCCATTCGAGTATTGCGTGATGATGTGGTTATCTATCAGGGCGAACTGGAATCGCTTCGTCGCTTTAAAGCTGAGGCTGCAGACGTACGCAATGGTATGGAATGTGGTATCGGTGTTAAGGACTATAACGATGTTAAGGCCGGTGATCTGATTGAAGTCTATGACGTAACTCAGGTGCAGCGCTCACTCTAAGTTGTAAAGTGTAAGAGATCCTATGCCAAGAGAATTTACCAGAGCTGAACGCGTATCAGATGCTATCCAACAAGAGTTGGCGGTGCTGATACGCGAGAATGTACGCGATCCGCGAGTCGGGATGGTCAGCGTGACTGAGGTAGAGGTGAGCCGAGATCTTGCATATGCCAAAGCGCACATCTCCTTTGTCGGCGATCGCTCGCAAGATGAAATCAATGAAGGTATAGCGGCACTTAATGGCGCATCAGGTTATTTGCGTAAGTTATTGGCTGCCAGTATTAAATTGCGTATTACTCCTAAGCTGAATTTCTTTTTTGATGAAAGCGGCCGGCGTGGTCAGCATCTTTCAGCTTTAATTGAGTTAGCTATGGCTCAAGATAAAGGGCATCCGGTCGACGACCAAAAGCCGTTATCGGATAGCGGGGAAGCCTAAAGTTGGCTCGTAGACGTAATCGCGGTCGTTCGATTAACGGTATTTTTCTGCTTGATAAACCCCAGGGTCTTTCCTCCAATCAGGCTCTGCAGCGGGTTAAAAATCTATTTGATGCGAATAAAGCGGGCCACACAGGAGCCTTGGATCCATTGGCGACGGGTGTGCTACCTATTTGCTTGGGTGAAGCAACCAAATTTAGCCAGTTTCTATTGGACTCTGATAAACATTATTTAAGTACCTTTACCCTAGGTGTCACCACAGAGACCGGTGATAGTGAAGGCGACGTGGTGGTCGAACAAAATGCTGGCGCGGTGACGCTGGCGCAAATCGAAGCTGCGGTAGAGGGCTTCAGAGGGGAGATCCAACAGATTCCCTCGATGTATTCGGCGCTCAAGCACAAAGGCCAACCTCTGTATAAATTGGCGCGCCAAGGCATTGAAGTTGAGCGGGACGCTCGTACGATTACCGTATTTGATTTTCAGATTCTCAATTTCCGACCAGGTCAGCAAGCTCAGTTGGACGTTCAGGCCCATGTCAGCAAAGGTACTTATGTGCGCAGCCTTGCGGAAGATCTGGGCAACGTTTTGGGCTGTGGAGGGCATGTCAGTGCGCTGCGTCGTAACATTGCTGGCCCTTTTTCGGAGGCTGAAACCATGACTCTGCCAGACCTACAAGCCCTGGCTGAGGCTGGTCGGCCAACCGACTTGGATTATCTTTTAAAGCCGATGGATGTGCCTGTTGCTGACCGTATGGCGGTAGAGTTGACGGAAACTGTGGCCACTTATTTCCAGTTGGGGCAGTCAGTAATGTCGACACAGGCCTTTCGCCACGGGCGAGAAGGGGATATAGTGCGCGTCTTTCGCGAGGGCGGATCTTTTTTGGGTGTAGCTACTGTTACCGAAGACGGCAGAATAGCCCCCAAAAGACTGGTAGTTGAGGGCGGTTCGTAACTACTTGGATAGAGAATTCCACTTTAGGTTGTCTGTAAATATGCGCGGGCATCCTGAACTTTTTTAATACGCATATTGGAGTAAGTACCATGGCATTAAGTGCAGAAGAAAAAGCAGTAATCGTTTCAGAACACGCAACCTGTGAGAATGATACAGGTTCACCTGAAGTTCAGGTTGCTTTGCTAACAGTAAACATCAACAAGCTACAGGGTCACTTTGGTGATCACAAGAAAGATCACCACTCTCGTCGTGGTCTGATTCGTATGGTTAACCAGCGCAGAAAATTGCTCGATTATTTGAAAGGCAAAGATGCTGGGCGTTACGGCCTGCTAATTAAGAAGCTTGGTTTACGTCGATAGGTGGTCTCGGTGCGGCTCCTCTGAAGTAGAGCAAGCCGCAGTCGTATTTTGGACACGTAAATAGGCCTTTTTTTCCTGTCACTATAATTGCTGATCGAGTTACTTATAGCTGCCATTTCTGGTAGCTATAAGTAACCCGAGCAGCGTGTAACTTGACGGAATGACGGCTCCTTAAGGTAAACAAAAAAAGGTAATATTATGACTCCTTTAATCAAGAAATTTAAATATGGTAACCATACTGTAACATTAGAAACAGGCCGTATTGCCCGTCAGGCTTCTGGCGCGGTTTTATGTTCAATCGACAACACCTCAGTACTCTGTACTGTCGTGGGTGCGAGAGAAGCCAAAGCTGGCATGGACTTCTTCCCGTTGGGGGTTCACTACGTAGAGAAAGCCTATGCAGCAGGTAAAATTCCTGGTGGCTTTTTTAAGCGTGAAGGTCGTCCAAATGAGAAGGAAACTTTAACGTCGCGTCTTATTGACCGTCCTATTCGTCCTCTTTTTCCCAATGGATTTAAAAATGAAGTACAGGTTGTCTGTACTGTTATGTCCGCTGAAAAAAATATCGACCCTGATATCGCAGCGATGATCGGGACGTCTGCCGCGCTGTCTATTTCGGGTATTCCATTTAATGGTCCCGTTGGTGGCGCTCGAGTCGGTTATACCGCGGAGCAGGGCTATCTGTTAAACCCAACTTATAGCGAACTGACCGATTCTTTGCTGGATATGATTGTTGCGGGCACTAAAGATGCAGTATTGATGGTTGAATCTGAGGCCAGTGAGCTGTCGGAAGATATTATGCTGGGCGGTGTACTTTTTGCTCACCAAGAAATGCAAACAGTTATCAGCGTTATTGAAGAGCTGGCTGCTGAAGTGGGCAAGCCGCGTTGGGACTGGCAGGTAGAAGAAGAAAATGCTGAGCTTAAAGCGGCGTTGAACGACTTAGTTGGCGCTGATTTAGATGCAGCCTACCAGGTCCACGATAAGCAGGCGCGCGTGGTTAGTATTAATGCACTGCGTGACCGTGCCAATGCTGCGCTGGTCAGTGCCGATGGCCATTCTGCAGAAGACGTCAAAGACTCATTCAAAAAGCTTGAGAAAAATATTGTTCGTGGTCGCATCATTCGTGGCGAGCCAAGAATCGATGGTCGTGACACCAAGAAAGTTCGCGCCATTAATGTTGAAGTTGGCATTCTTAATAAGGTTCATGGTTCATCATTGTTTACACGTGGTGAGACTCAGGCCATTGTTGCAGCGACCCTGGGGTCAAGCCGTGATGCGCAAATGATTGATGCACTAGAAGGTCGTCGCGACGATCCGTTCATGCTGCACTACAACTTTCCTCCCTACTCCGTAGGTGAATGTGGCCGTGTTGGCTTCACTAGCCGTCGTGAAGTAGGCCATGGTCGTTTAGCACGTCGCGGTATCAACGCTGTATTGCCTTCTCAGGAAGAATTCCCCTATGCCATACGTGTGGTGTCAGAGATCACGGAATCTAATGGTTCAAGCTCTATGGCCTCTGTATGTGGTTCAAGTCTGGCGTTGATGGACGCCGGTGTGCCACTGAAGGCGCCGGTTGCTGGTATCGCTATGGGTTTGGTTAAAGAAGATGCTGGCTTTGCAGTACTAACTGATATTTTGGGCGATGAAGATCACCTTGGTGATATGGACTTTAAAGTCGCTGGGACAGCTGCTGGTATCACTGCATTACAGATGGATATTAAGATTGAAGGTATCACCGAAGAGATTATGGAAATTGCTTTAGAGCAAGCCATGGAAGCTCGTCTGTATATTCTCGGCGAAATGAACAAAGTCATTGCTTCAGGTCGTGACGAAGTGGCTGAGACAGCACCGCGCATGGGTATGATGCACATTGACTCAGACAAGATTCGTGACGTCATTGGTAAGGGTGGAGCAACTATCCGCGGTCTGTGTGACGAGCACAACTCAACCATCGATATTACTGATGATGGCGCAGTTAAGATCTACTCTGAAGATACTGAAGGTCTTAATGCTGCAATGGACGCGATTAAAGCAATCGTTGCCGATCCAGAGCCAGGCACTATCTACGACGGTAAAGTTGTTCGTATCGTAGACTTCGGTGCTTTCGTTAACTTTATGCCTGGTACTGACGGTCTGGTGCATATCTCTCAGATTGCTCAGGAACGTGTTGCTAAGGTTTCTGATTACCTGGCTGAGGGTCAGGACGTCCGTGTTAAGGTCACAGAGATCGATAACCGTGGCCGTGTAAAGCTGTCTATCAAGGAAGCGCAGATCGAAGAGGGCACAGTGTCTGAAGCGCCTGCTGCTGCCCCTGAAGCTGCAAGCAATGCGACTGAAGAAGCTGCCCCAGAAGCCTAATCTTTTAAGCATTAGAAAAATCCTCAGCATTTGGCTGGGGATTTTTTTTGTCCACGAAATCAGCGGGCATCTATAACGACGATAGAGAACTTAATGAGTTTATAGCACCGGCCTCCCCCTTCTAGTCCATTTAGAGAAGCCGCAAAGCGTTAGGCCTTTTCGCGAATAGGAGACTTTAGCTAGTTGGACGCCAAAGAGAGAAGCTCTGAAGCATGGGAGCGGGTTTGTTCTGTTACCTGTGCGCCACCGAGCATACGGGCCAGTTCCTCGACTCGCTGTGATCGATCCAGGGCTACCATCAATGATTCAGCACTGTTGGCATCAACTACCTTGCTGGCCAGATAATGATGGTGGGCATGCGCCGCCACCTGAGGCTGGTGCGTGACGCTAATAACCTGGCCGCGATCACCAAGCTGCTTGAGTAACTGACCAACAATGTCTGCCGTGCTGCCGCCAATACCCACATCCACCTCATCGAAGATCAGTGTAGGAATTTTAGAATGAGCTGCAGCTACCACTTGGATCGCCAGACTGACTCGAGATAGCTCACCACCAGAGGCGATTTTGGCAAGGGCCTTATGCGGCTGTCCAGGGTTTGTCGCTAACAAAAACTCTACCTCCTCAAAACCGCTGGCACGAAATTCACCCGAATCCAGAGGCGATAACTGCACTAATAATTCAGCGCCTTCCATACTGAGCCGCTGCAGCTGCTCGTTGATCCCCACAGCCATCGCTGTTGAGCCCTGCTGACGCGTAGCACTGAGTTTTTGCGCCGAGGCTCCATACTGCGTGGCTAGGTCGGCAACCTGCTGTTGCAGTGCATCGATACTCTCCCCGCCATCCTGTAGGCCTTGAAGCTCGTCCTGTAGCATGGTTCGAGTTTTACTCAGTTGGTCAGCATTAACACGATGTTTACGGGCTAGCTGGAAGATCAAAGCGAGTTGCTCCTCCACTAGTACCAAGCGTTGTGGGTCGGCTTCAAAACGATCAATATGGTTTTCAAGCTCGCGGGTGGCCTCCTCAATCTGAATCAGACCGCCCTGTAACAGTTCTTCGGCATTGCTTAGCGCTTCAGGCTTATGTTTAAGGCCGGTCAGAATAGACAGGGCGCGATTTAAACTATCACGTACATTAGCGCCTTCATTCTGATCGCAGATAGCCAGCAGGCTATGGCTGTCTTGCAGAATCTGCTCAGCATTGGCTAGAGTCTGTTGCTCACTTTCCAGTTTGGCCAAAGACGCTGGCTCAATATCGATCTGTTTTAGCTCATCAACTTGAAATGTCAGTAGGTCTTTGCGTGCAATTAATTCATCAGAGCGCTCAAGCAAACCAGTGAGCTTCTTGTGAGTGGCGTGCCAGTCCCTATAGTGACTCGAAACCTGTGCGGCCAAGTCAGTAGCATTGGTATATTCATCTAATAGGCGACGGTGAGTTTCTCTGCGAAGCAGCGACTGGTGTTCATGCTGGCTGTGAATATCACTGAGCATATCGCCGAGCTGCTGTAGCTGCTGCATGGTGCAGCTCTGGCCATTAATATAGCCGCGAGAGCGGCCTTCAATTGTGTAGATGCGCCTCAGAATACATTCACCATCGGACGAAAAGTCATTATTGTTCAGCCAGGCTTTAGCATCTTCGATGGTATCAATAGCAAAAGTTGCGGTAATTTCTGCACGGTCTTTGCCATGGCGAATGGTACCGGTATCGGCACGGTCACCCAGGGCCATGCCCAAGGCATCTAGAACCAGAGACTTTCCTGCGCCGGTTTCCCCGGTGATTGCAGTGGTACCTCCGGAAAACTCTATTTCCAGTGTTTCCACTAGCGTGTAATTATTAATATTGATTGATAGCAGCACTGTTTTTAACCATTAGGCTTTGCCCTAGGTTTATACAGAACAGATTGCCATTACGCAATCGGTTGAAACTCAATAGTTTGCCCCCATATGTACAAACATAGCAAATGTAACGATCCGATGGATCAATCCAGTTAATAATAGAGTAAGGAATTGGCGTGTCCGACGAAACCAGCAAAGACAATAAAACAGCGGTAAATGACGATCAAGATACCCCTAATGCAACCTTGGACGAAGTGAATACCGACATAGCGGCTGAGTTACTAGATGAACTGGCTCAGGAGCCAGAGGTGTCAGTAACTGAGCAATTGCAGTTGGAGGTTGCCACGGCCAAAGATCAGGTATTGCGCGTGCAGGCAGAGATGCAAAATTTACGGCGTCGTGCTGAGCGAGATGTCGAAAACGCCCATAAATATGCCTTGGATAAGTTTGCTCCGGCCCTTTTGCCCGTGGTCGATAATCTTGAGCGAGCACTGGCGGCAATTGATAGTGAAGATGCGGCGCAAAAATCAGTGGCCGAAGGCATTGAGTTAACCCTAAAGACCTTTGTTGAGGTATTGACGCGATACAAGGTGGAAGTGGTTGATCCGGGGGGCCAGCCATTTGATGCGGAGCTACATCAGGCGGTCAGTGCTGTACCTAACCCCGATCTTGAGCCCAACACAGTGATTGATGTGTTTCAAAAGGGCTACACGTTAAACGGCCGATTGCTTAGGCCCGCGATGGTGGTGGTAGCCAAACAATCTTAAGAAAAATGGCTTATTAATCAGCGACCCCCTTGAAATTATGGAAATTGCATCCATATAAAGCGCAAGCAAAAAAATTAACAGATAACCCTGGCGACAGGCACTAAAGACAAGTGACGGAGAGTGAGAAAATGGGAAAAATTATCGGAATTGATTTGGGTACGACCAACTCATGTGTTGCGGTACTCGAAGGCGATAAGCCCAAAGTAATTGAAAACTCAGAGGGTGCACGAACAACGCCTTCTGTAGTGGCTTACACAGAAGACGGTGAGATTCTAGTAGGGCAGTCGGCTAAGCGTCAGGCTGTCACCAATCCACACAATACAGTTTACGCGGTTAAGCGCTTGATCGGTCGTCGTTTTGAAGACGATGCTGTACAAAAAGACATTAAGATGGTGCCTTACAAAATTGTTAAGGCCGACAATGGTGATGCATGGGTCGAAATTAAAGGTGATAGCAAAGCTGCGCCACAGGTATCTGCTGAAATTTTGAAGAAAATGAAAAAGACTGCCGAAGACTATCTGGGTGAGACAGTCACAGAGGCGGTTATTACCGTACCTGCTTACTTCAATGACTCGCAGCGTCAGGCCACGAAAGATGCGGGCCGTATTGCGGGTCTCGATGTTAAGCGCATTATCAATGAGCCAACGGCTGCAGCACTGGCCTACGGTATTGATAAAACACCTGGCGACTCAGTGGTTGCGGTCTATGACCTCGGTGGTGGTACATTTGATATCTCCATTATTGAAATCGCCGATGTTGATGGCGAAAAGCAGTTTGAAGTGTTGGCGACCAATGGTGATACATTCCTCGGTGGTGAAGACTTTGATATGAGCTTGATCGAGTATCTATCAGCTGAATTTAAGTCTGATAGCGGTATTGATATCCATGGTGACCCATTGGCCATGCAGCGCCTTAAAGAGGCTGCTGAAAAAGCTAAGATTGAACTGTCTTCGAGCTCTCAGACCGAAGTTAACCTGCCTTATATCACTGCGGATGCCACAGGGCCTAAGCATCTGGTTGTTAAGTTGACTCGCGCTAAGCTTGAGTCATTGGTTGAGAATCTTGTTGAGCGTTCATTAGCACCGCTTAAGCTGGCTCTGAAAGATGCTGGTAAGTCCACCTCTGAAATAGATGAAATTATCTTGGTCGGTGGTCAGACGCGTATGCCACTAGTGCAGGAGAAAGTTACCGCGTTCTTCGGCAAAGAGCCCCGTAAAGATGTGAATCCTGATGAAGCAGTTGCCGTTGGTGCTGCCTTGCAGGGGGCGGTTCTGTCTGGTGAGGTTACTGATGTACTCTTGTTGGACGTAACACCGCTGAGCCTTGGTATTGAAACTATGGGTGGTGTTGCCACGCCGGTGATTGAGAAGAATACGACGATACCAACCAAAAAGTCGCAGATTTTCTCAACCGCTGATGACAACCAAAATGCAGTGACTATTCATGTGGTGC
>Ga0209709_10002435_pt1 | contig 16228 bp, 17 predicted proteins | sample ArcticOcean_MG_C_2_FD_187435 | JGI IMG/M metagenome (GOLD analysis project Ga0209709, IMG submission 187435) | Marine microbial communities from western Arctic Ocean - ArcticOcean_MG_CB4_136 (SPAdes) (version 2) | ecosystem: Environmental > Aquatic > Marine > Oceanic | place: Arctic Ocean... | reverse complement strand
CATCGATATTTACAAATATAAAAAAAATAACTTTCTTAATATTTGAATAATTATCAACTATTTTATTTATTAAAATACTAAAATCTTTTAAATTTTTAAGTGGGTCATTTATGAAATAACAATCGCTATTAAACTTTAAAAAATTAAAATTCATAAAATCATCATTAATTATTTCAATATTTTCGTTTGACCGAAACAAAGACTCACATTTAGTATAAGTTTCTTTATAATATTCAATACCATAATATTTTATTTTATATTTTCTATTAAAAAAAAATATCGACCTACCGCTTCCACAACCTAGATCCACTAATGAATTTATTTTTTCTTTTTCAAAAAATTTATATATTTTGTTTAAAAAAAAATAAGGACAGGGTATATTATCAGTTTTTTTATTGTTATTTCTAAAATTAAATGAATTTCCTTTATAGCCTATTATTATATAATAAAATTCATAAAGTATAATTTTAATAAATGTAAACTTATATGCTTTTATTATTTTAATAAAATTTTCCATAAATATATATTAATTTATACTATTTATTTTTCTTTAGATAAATCTCTTAAATAAATTCCTACAGCAACCCAAATTATTATAAAACTAATCAGTTTATTCAAATCTAATAATTCATTAAAATAATAGAAACCTAATAGAAATTGTGCTGTTGGTGCAATAAAAAAAATCATTCCAGATGGCCCTAAACCAGCTAAAGAAGATCCATGAAGATACAAAAATAATGGTATTAAAGTATTAGCGCCAGCAAGAAATAACCAAAAAGACAAGCTAATATCATTTATAGAAAAATAATTACTACCATTAACCACGAGATAATAAAAAGCTAGAATAGCAAAGGGGGTCATTATAATACTTTCAATAAATAACCCTATGTCAGTTGGAACGTTTATTTTTTTTCTAATCAAAGTATATGTGCTCCACGTAAAAGCTACAATTAAACCTATCCAGGGAACAGATTTAACATCTATAAGTAAATAAATTACCGCTATAATAACTAAGGATATAGAAATAAGTTTCATTTTATTGTGGGCTTCTTTTAAAAATAAAATACCAAAAAAAACGCTTAGTATAGGGAAAATAAAATACCCAAAAGCAGCATCTATTAACTTATTTACTGTTACAGCATATATCCATGTATACCAATTAACCACAATCAGTATACTTGTTAAAATTAATAGTAAAATAAGTTTTATTTCCTTAAGAATATTAAAAACTTCGTACCATTTAGCATAAATAGAAATTGTAAATATTAATAAAAAAGCTGTCCATACCGTTCTATGAATTGTAAGTTCTAATGGGCTTATAAATGAAACAGACTTGAAGTACAAAACCCCAATTACACCCCACCAAAGTGAACCAAAGCCACTATATAAAATTCCATCAAAAGTTTTTTTGTTCATAAATATTGCTATCATTAAATTGAAAACATATTAAAATAAAGATAAATAGATGTTAGGAGAGGTGGGTGAGTGGTTTAAACCAGTCGTTTGCTAAATGACCGTACGTGGAAACATGTACCGAGGGTTCGAATCCCTCCTTCTCCGCCACATCTAATATAAAATTTTATCTTCAAAAAAATTATCAATTTTAATAGGCTTACCACTTAGCATAAATTTATAGACATTAATATTTTCTAGCACCCTTTGAACATAATTTCTTGTTTCTTTAAATTTTATTAATTCCACCCAATCAACGTAACTAATATCTCCTTTTTGTGGATTACCATTTATTTTTTTCCAATACTTAACTCTTTTAGGTCCAGCATTGTATGCTGCTAAAGCAAATGGAAAAGAACCCTCGTACTCTTCTAATAATCCAGCCAAGTAGTAAGAGCCTAATTTTATATTATATATTGGGTCCGTAGTAAGTCTATTTTTTGAATAAGGGAGTTTTGCTTGTTTTGCTACCAACTTAGCAGTGTAAGTCATTAGCTGCATCATTCCTCTTGCACCAACGTAACTGTTTGCTTTTTGATCAAATTCACTTTCTTGTCTAATAACGGATAAAACAAGTTCCATATTAGGCATAGTTTTGCCATTAACTATTTTTGGTGTATCAATTATAGGATAGTTTATTTTGTTATAAAATCTTTTTTCATAGGATGCCAACTTAGCAATTTGAATTGCATAATCATATCTTTGTATTTCAATAGCAAGTTGTCCAGCAAGAATTTCACTACCTTGATCAATATCCAATAAGGCTAAATGTTTAAGAAAATCTTTAGAGTGTTTGGTTTTATTTAATTCTTTTAATAGACGAACTATTTTTACCAATGAACTTTTACTAAATTGTTTTATAAATTTTTCTGATACTTTTGGCTGATCATTTAAAGTAAAAACTTCATTTGACTTCAATTCAAGAAATGCTAATTGCCCGTAATAAGTACCTAAATATTTTGAAGCTTCTTTAAACCATTTTTCTGATTTTTCAGTTTTTTTAATTTTTTTATATGTTTGCCCAATCCAATAGGCTCCTCTAGCCAAACTAATAGGATATCCAACATTTTGATAAAAGCTTTCAAAATGTTGTAATGCTAAATCTGGATCATCCAAAAATGTTAGTGCTATCCATCCAGAAATCCATTCCGCTTCAGCAAATTCTTTACCCTCAATCATCGAATGATTGCTTGCAACTTTGTATGCTAAAGGATATTTTTTTTTATAAATTAGTGAGCGTGTTAAAATAGCTCTTTCTTTCCACCAAATATCTGGTCGCACTAGTTTAATAGGATCATTTGGTAATTTAAATAAAATTTCTAATGACGGATCTAATCTTCCTCTTCTCCTTCTCCATTTTAGTCGGTCATATTGCAATCCAATATCATTTTTTAATTTAATTGGAACATTTTTTATTGCTGAGTCCACTCCATAAGATTTGCTCATAAGCAATTGTCTTGCTCTATATAAAGCGGTGTAATCTTTAGGTAGATATCTTAACATTCTTTGGACATCCCAATGTTTTCCTTCCCACGCATGCCAATCAGCTCTTTTAATATTATCTTCAACAGTTATAATTTTTTTATATTTTTTTCTTAAATAACGTAAATTTGATTTTGATAGTTTAGCTTTTATCCATCCATCTTTTATTAATTTTGAACCTTCATTAACATTTCCTTGCAAAATGTATATTTCTCCTAATTTTATTTTCCCAAATTCACTTAATGGTTCCTTTCCATCAAACCATCTAATAACACCCATAGGTGTTGTGGTGCTTAAATTAATTTTATGTTCTGCTAAATATTTCAATCTACCAATACGTGGAAAGTTTGGATTTGATGATACAAAAGATTGATAATCATAAAAACTTGCAGAATTAGAAGTTTTCTTTAAGTATAAATAATTCACTAATTTATATACCGATTTATCTCTAGCTTTTTTTGAAATCTTTAAAGCGTTAGTCCATTTATTTTTGTCTATTGATTCAAATGCTAATTTTGCTACTTTAAAATCTTTTTTAGACAGAACTGATGATTTAATTACTACTTTTTCTATTTCCCTTTCAACAATGTACGGTTTTTTTTCGGGATAAATAAATGTTTCAGTTTTTTCATCTTCAATAAAATCATTAGTTTTTTCTGACGTTTTAGTTAATTTTTCTTTTTTTTTATCGAAAGGTTTTTTTTCAGGGTATATAAATTTTTTTTCAGCAACACTTTTTTTAATCTCTTTATCTACCAGAGGCTTAGGAATTGGCAAAATTATCTCACCAGCTATAGATTGCCCTATAAAAAACATAAAAAATGTCAATATTATTACTTTTTGTTTGATATAAATTTTCATATTTTTTAGATTATTTACTTTTTCAAACTATGTTATAAAGATTTATGTTCAAAGGATCAAATGTCGCTTTAATAACACCATTCAAGGATAACAAGCTTGATGAGGATTCATTTATTGGATTAATACATTTTCATTTAAAAAATGGCACATCAGGACTTGTTCCCGCAGGCACTACAGGCGAATCGCCAACTTTAAGTCATGAAGAGCATGAAAGGGTTATTAAAATTTGCGTTAAAGAGTCTAAAGGTAGAGTTTCAGTAATTGCAGGAACAGGCTCTAATTCAACTAGCGAAGCTGTTTCGCTGACAAAGTTTGCTGAAAATGCAGGAGCTGACGGAGCTCTTGTAGTAACACCCTATTACAACAAGCCTACCCAGGAAGGTTTATACCAGCATTACAAGTCGATAAATGATAACTGCGGTATACCAATTATTATTTACAATATTCCATCAAGATCTGTAATTGATATGAATATAGATACGATGGCTAGACTTTTTGAGTTAAAAAATATTGTTGGAGTTAAAGATGCTACTGGTGTTTTAGATAGAGTAGATCAACAAAAAAATAAAATGGGAGATAAATTTATTCAATTAACTGGAAATGATGATAACGCTTTGGAATTTAATAAACGTGGTGGGGTAGGCTCTATAAGCGTAACAGCAAATATTGCACCAAGACAATGTGCTGATTTTCAAAAGTATTCAGTTTCAAAAATGACAAGTGATTTAAAAGAAGCTGAAAGATTAGATCAAATTTTACAACCACTTCATCATTCTTTGTTTATTGAAAGCAATCCTAGTCCAGTAAAGTACGGGGCAAGTCTACTAAAGCTATGTTCTGAAGATGTAAGGCTTCCACTCGTAAAAACTACCGATCCAACAAAAAAAATAGTTAAAGATATTATGATGAACGCTGGTTTATTATAACAATGAAAGATAAAACCAAAACTGGTTTAAAAATAATTTCAAACAATAGAAAAGGCAGATATAATTATTTTTTTAATGAATTTTTTGAAGCTGGAATTGTATTAAAAGGATCTGAAGTTAAATCAGTTAGAAATGGTAGAGTAAATATTTCCGATTCATATGCTGTTGATAATAAAGGTGAATTTTTTTTAGTAAACTGTCATATACAATCATACAAGCAATCTAGTTATAACGATCATGATCCAATTCGAAATAGAAAACTCCTTCTAAAAAAAAAAGAGATTAATAAACTTATTGGAAGAATAAATAGAGAAGGATTTACCTTAATACCTACAAAGTTATATTTTAAAAAAGGTAAAGCAAAAATAGAAATTGCTGTAGCCAAAGGTAAGAAAGAATATGATAAAAGGAATGTTAAAAAGAAAAGAGATTGGAATAGGGAAAAATCAAGATTTTTTAGAAAAACTAGTTAATTAAACATGATTATACTTGGTATTGGATCAAATCTTTCATCAAAATTTGGTGATAGATTTGATAATATAAACGTAACAATTTCATTTTTAAAATCAAAAGGTATTAAAATATTAAAACAATCGAGTTTTTATGAAACACCATCATATCCAAACAAAAACAAACCAAAGTATTTAAATATTATAATTTCAACAAATTCAAATTTAAATGTTAAAGATTTAGCTTCAATAATTACGTTTGTTGAGGGAAAGTTAGGTAGAAAAAGAAATATTAAAAATGACCCAAGAACTTGTGATATTGATATTATTGATTTTAATGGTCAAAATATAGATTTCATATACAACAAATCATATTTTAAAGTTCCCCATGAAAAACTTATATATAGAAATTTTGTTTTAATCCCACTTCACGAAATACATCCGCAATGGAAGCATCCAAAAACTAATGAACTAATCAATATTCTAATAAAAAAACTTACAATAGAAGATAAGAACTCTATATTAAAGGTGACAAAATCTTGATATAAATTATAAATGCTTAAACAAGAAGATTTAATAAAAAAAATAAAAAGTTACAATCCATTTTTAAATCAAAAAACTCTTACTAAAGCATATACTTTTGCTGTTAAAGCACATCACAATCAAAAAAGAGAGTCCGGTGATCCTTACTTAATTCACCCAGTCGCTGTAGCTGATATTTTGTCTGATTTAAAACTAGATAGTGCTACAATCGCTACAGGATTATTGCATGATACTATTGAAGATACCAAAACTACATATACAACTGTTGAAAGAGAATTCGGTAAAGAAGTTGCGGACTTAGTGGATGGAGTTACCAAAATTTCACAGCTAGAAGGTAAAGTTAACAAAAATTCAAAAGCTGAAAATTTTAGAAAATTAATTTTAGCTACCTCAAAAGATATTAGAGTCCTGCTTGTAAAATTGGCAGATAGACTTCACAATATGAGAACATTAAATTCTGTTTTTGATTCTAATAAAAGGAAAAGAATTGCACAGGAAACTATGGAAATTTATGCTCCATTATCAGATAGAATGGGAATGAATCATATACGCGACGAATTGGAAGATTTATCATTTGCTGAACTAAACCCAGAAGCTAGGCAACTTATTGTTAGTAGACTCTCTTTAAGTAAATTAGATAGAGATACTAATTTTAAAAACTTATCAAATACTTTCAAAACAATAATTAAAAAAAATAACATAGAAATAAAAATAGTAGGTCGCGAAAAATCTCCATTTTCAATTTGGAGAAAAATACAATCTAAAAGGATTTCCTTAGAACAATTAACTGATATAATGGGTTTTAGAATTATAGTTGATGACTTAGCATCTTGTTATAAAGTACTTGGAATTCTACATAGTAACTGGTCAACTATACCAGGAAAATTTAAAGATTATATTTCTACACCAAAGATTAATAATTATAAATCTTTACATACAGCTATAATTGGACCACAAAAACAAAGAGTTGAAATTCAAATTAGAACACAACAAATGCATGATTTTGCAAAAAGGGGAATAGCGTCTCATTGGTTATATAAATCTTCAGAAAAAGTTAAAAAACCAGCACTTCAAGAGTATGATTGGTTAAGAGATTTAGTTGAAATTATTGAAAAAGGATCAACACCTAAAGATTTTTTTGAGTTTACTAAACTGCAAATGTTTCAAGACAGTGTTTTTTGTTTTACGCCAACTGGTGAGGTTATAAAATTACCAAAAGATGGAACTGCAATTGATTTCGCTTACGCGGTCCATACAAAAGTAGGAGATAGTTCAATTGCATGTGAAATTAATGGTAAAAATTTAGCACTTCAGAGCATATTAAGAAATGGAGATTTAGTTAAAATTATTACTTCAAAAAAAGGAACACCATCACTACATTGGCTTCCTATAGCCAAGACTGGAAAAGCAAGAGCTGCAATAAGACGTCATTGGCAGAACAGAACTAATTCAAATCATAAGGGTGAAAAAAAATATTTAACATCACTCTGCATTAAAATACCTAATTTACCTGGTAAGCTAGGGGAAGTAAGCAGTTTAATTGGAATTTATCAGTGCAATATAATAAATATGGAAATAGTAGCAAAAAAGACTGATTATTTAGAATTTATTTTTGATATACAGGTAAAAGACTTAAAAAAGTATACTGAATTAGTGGGTGAGTTAAAATCAAAAGAATATGAATTTAAAATTATAAGACATAGGAAAAAAAATGCTTTCTTACAACGAATCTTTAAAAATTTTAAAAGAGACTGAAGCACTACTAGACGGTCATTTTATTCTTTCGTCTGGGCTGCATAGTGATCAGTATATACAATGCGCAAAGTTATTGAGCAACCCTGATAAGGCTAATGTAATTTGTGCCTCTTTATGTGAAAAAATTAAAAAAGAATTTACTAATATTGATATTATTCTTTCACCAGCTTTAGGTGGAGTCGTAGTAGGTTACGAAGTAGCTAGACAACTAAAATCTAAGTCTTTTTTTTCAGAGAGAGTTAATGGAAAGCTAACATTAAGAAGAGGTTTTGTCATCAAACCAAATTCAAATGTTTTAATTGTAGAAGATGTGATTACTACTGGAAAATCTGCTTTAGAATGTTCTGAACTTGTAGTAAATGTAAAAGCTAATTTATTAGGTTATGCTTGCATCATAGATAGATCAGACAAACAACTACTAATAAAAAGTAAAATTGTGTCCCAAATTAAATTTTCCATCAACACATATGCAGAAAATAATTTACCTGAAGGTTTAAAAAAAATTATTCCTAGCAAGCCTGGAAGTAAAAATATTAATAAATGAATAATATTCGATTAGGTGTAAACATTGATCATGTAGCCACTATCAGAAACGCCAGAGGTGAAAAATATCCTGATGTTATTAATGCAGCAATTATTTGTGAAAAAAGTGGAGCAGATTCTATAACCATACATTTGAGAGAAGATAGAAGGCATATAAAAGATTATGATTTAAAAAACATTTTAAAATTTATTTCTGTTCCAATAAATCTAGAAATTGCGCCCACTAAAGAAATGCTTAAAATTGCAACTGTACATAAACCTAACTATGTATGTATTGTTCCAGAAAAAAGATCAGAAATAACCACAGAAGGTGGTCTTAATCTGAGTAAAAATACTAGTTTTATTAAAAAAATGATAAAACAATTAATAAAAAATAATATTAGAGTTACATTGTTTATTGAACCAAAAATATCTATTGTTAAAAAAGCTAAAAAATTTGGAGCAAATTGTATTGAAATACATACTGGAAAATTCTGCAATTCTTTGAATTTAAAACAAAAAAAAAAAGAATTTAATAAAATTAAAAAAGCATCTTATTTAGCAAATAAATTAGGTTTGGAAGTGCATGCAGGTCATGGCTTAACATATAAAACTGCTAAAAATATATCTAAAATAAAAGAAATAATTGAACTAAATATTGGTCATTTTATTGTATCAGAATCTATATTTATTGGCCTAAAAAATTCCATAAAAAAATTCAAACAAATTATAAAAAGATGAAAATTTTTGGAATTGGAACAGATATTGTTAATATTAAAAGAATAGAAAAATTAATAAAAAAAGATGGTAAAACATTTAAAAAAAGGATTTTTTCTAAAAAAGAAACTATTTATTGTGAAAAAAAAAAAATACCATCAAGATTTTATGCAAAAAGATTTGCAGCAAAGGAAGCTTTTAGCAAAGCTTTAGGCACAGGTATTAGAAATGGAATAGATTTTAAAGATATAGAGGTTTCAAACGACAAACTTGGAAAACCTTTTATTAAATTAAAAGGTTCAACTGCTAAATTTATAAAAAAAAAAATGAAAAATAAAAAATATTTAGTTTATTTATCCTTGTCAGATGATGCTCCCTGGGCGCAAGCAACAGTAATAATATGTTCAATTAAATGAAAAAAAAAATTATAGAAAATATTAAAACTTTATTTTTTGCTTTATTTATAGCATTAATTATTAGAAGTTTTTTATTCCAACCATTTTTTATACCCTCTTCATCTATGGAACCTAATTTGTTGATTGGAGACAGATTATTCGTATCTAAGTACTCTTATGGTTATAGTAGACATTCTTTTCCATTTAGCCCAGCTATATATAACAATAGAATTTTAAAGAAAAAACCAATACCAGGTGATGTTGTGGTTTTCAAAACACCTTCTGATAATAGAACTGATTATATAAAAAGATTAATTGGAACGCCTGGAGATACTATTCAATTTATAGAAAAGGAACTTTATTTAAATGGAATAAAAGTTATAAAAAAAAAAATAAAATCTAACATTATTATAAACTGTGGAAATCAAGTCTTTGATGCAAATTTTTATGAAGAAACGTTACCTAACGGTGTAAAATATTTAGCTGCATATAGAAAGCAAGGATCTATGGCAAATACTGATAAATATACAGTGCCAAAAAATCATTATTTCTTCCTGGGAGATAATAGAGATTGTTCAAAAGATAGTAGATTTTTAAATAGCGTAGGATATGTAAATTTTGTTAATTTAGTTGGTAAAGCAAGGATAGTATTTTTTTCCAATAACATTAAAAAAGGTTTTTTTATTGAATTTTGGAAATGGGGGAAATCTATTAGAACTAATCGAATTTTTAAGAAAATAAAATAATGATAAATATACATAAATTTGAAAAAATAATAAAAATTAAGTTTAAAAATAAATCCTTACTAATTATGGCATTAACTCATAAAAGTGCTAACAAAGAAGTAAATAATGAAAAATTAGAATTTTTAGGAGATAGGGTTCTTGGTTTAGTTTTGTCGAAAAAGTTATATGACCTTTATCCCGTAGAGAATGAAGGGATACTAGATAAAAAACTAGCAAGTTTGGTTAAAAGAAAAACCTGCTCAAATGTTTCTTGGTCCATTGGAATACAAAATTTCATAATTACTGGATCTCAAAAGAAAAAAATTTTAATTACTGATGACAAAATATTAAGTGACTGTTGTGAGGCTGTTATTGGAGCGATATTTATAGATAGAGGTTTTGAAGCTTCAAAAAATTATATTTTAAAAATATGGAAAAAAGAAATTGATAAATCCAATATAACTATTTTAGACCCAAAAACAAAATTGCAAGAATTTTCTTTAAAAACTTATAAAAAATTACCAATCTATCGTATAATAAGTTCAACAGGACCTAGACATAACCCTATATATAGAATTTCAGTCTCTATTATAAATTCAAAGCAATACATAGGGTCGGGTAATTCTAAACAAATGGCAGAACTTGATGCTGCAAATAAATTATTAAAAGATAAAAAAATTAATTAACATGCAATGGGCAGATGAAGGATATTTACTTTCAAAAAACAATTATAATGAAAACTCTATTATTATTGAGGCTTTTACTTTAAATCATGGAAAGTACACTGGTATTGTCTACGGAGGTTCATCGAGAAAACAAAAAAAAAATTTTCAAATAGGAAATAAGATATTATTGAATTGGAAATCCAAGTCTGAAAATAGATCTGGTTATTTCAGCGTCGAATTACTTGACCCAATTTCACCTTTTTTTTTTGATGATAAAAAAAGATCAATCTCAATTTTATCTGCTGCTTCGATTCTTAAAATTTTACTGCCAGATCGACAATTAAATGAGAAAATTTACTTATCTTTTCAAACTTTATTAAGTCAACTACATTTAGATGATTTTATTAAATTATATATATATTGGGAATTATCATTAATTAAAGACTTGGGGTTTGATACTAACTATGAAAGTTTATCTAATCTAGAATATAACAGTAACAAAAAAATTAACATAAACCAAAAATCTTTTAAGATTCCAAAAATTTTTTTTAAAAATGGAAATAATTTTAATTACAACGAAAATATTAAAGAAGGTTTAATTTTTAATAAAAACTTATTAATGGAAAACTTTATTATTCCAAATAAACTTAAATTTCCTTTACATAGACTCATTTTGGAAAAATATTATAATTAAAATTATTTTAACTGTTTTGCAACTTCATCAGCAAAGTATGTTACTATAGCACTTGCTCCAGCCCGTTTAAAAGAAACTAAACTTTCAATTATAGCTTCTTTCGGCATAATTTTACTATCGATTGCGTTCTTTATTAAGTTATATTCGCCTGATACTTGATATGCGAATACAGGAATTTTAAAATTGTCTTTAACTGTTTTGATTATATCTAAATATGGCATTCCTGGTTTTACCATAACAAAATCTGCACCTTCCTTTATATCTAGGGCAACCTCTCTTATTGCTTCTTGTGAATTTCTGTAATCCATTTGATAATCTTTTTTGTCACCTATTAAAAATTTTTTTGAACCAACCGCATCCCTAAAAGGTCCATAAAAATTAGATGCATATTTTACAGCATATGAAAGAATTTGAACTTGTGTATGACCTTTTTTATCTAATGCTTTTCTAATTTCACCAATTCGTCCATCCATCATATCCGATGGAGCTATAACATCACAACCCATATCAGCTTGTAAAATTGATTGTTTAACTAAAATCTTTATAGTTTTATCATTATCAACTTTATTATTTTTAACAATTCCATCATGACCATGTGTAGTGTATGGATCTAAAGCAACATCACACATAACTCCAATTTCATTATATTTTCTTTTAATTAATCTTAAGGCCTTACATACAAGATTATTTTTATTTAAGGCTTCTTTTCCTATTATATTTTTTTTATTTTCTGGAGTATTGGGAAACAATGATATCATTGGAATTTTATTCTTAATTGCTCTCTCTACCAAGCTTTGGATTTTATCTAATGAATATCTATATACCCCTGGCATAGATTTAATAGGTTCTTTAATTTTATTACCCTCCCTAATAAATATGGGCCAAATTAAATCATTAGTTGATAAACCAGTTTCAGCAACAAGTCTTCTAGTCCAATCCTTTTTTCGATTTCTTCTTAATCTAGTTGCAGGATATTTGCCTATAAAATTCATTTGATAATAGTTCTCATTAATACAATGACTTTATATTATTATAATTTTAAATTCTATTGCGACAAATACTTCAAAGTAACTATTTATATTGCAAAAAACTTAACATATTGTAATAAATTAATTATATGAACAACTTTGCTGACTTTCATACAGTGAAAAATATGAAATTTGATATCAATGAATTAAAAGAAAGCTTGAAAGAGATTTTGAGTATAAAAAAGTATGATACAGCAAATGGAATAAAAAATTTTGCTGCAATATGTCTAAATCAAATACCTGGCAAACCAGAGTCTACTAAAGGAAATTTTGCAAGAGGAGTTTATTGGACTAAACCCACTCAATCAGGTGAAGAAGTTGTTAGAGATACAAAATTAAATGAAAGTTTATATACTGAATTTGTAAAAGATTTTGAGCACACTTATTTTAAAAAAGTTTATGAAACTTTATCATCTAAATATAAACTTGGGAGAGTTAGAATTTTATTAAAAGAACCAAGATCTACCTTAAGTTGGCATAGAGATCCTGAGCCGAGACTACATGTTCCAATAATTACAAACCCCGGATGTTTAATGGTAATCGAAGATGTTGCTAAACATTTGCCAGCCGATGGTTCAGCTTACATTACTAATAACTTAAAATACCATAACGCATTCAACGGTGGTGAAGAAAATAGAGTCCATTTAGTGGCTTGTTTAACTGATTATAAATTTTAATAAACTAAAAAACGATAATATTGTGATATAAATTTTTATACTATATGTATATATATATTAGTTGAATTTAGCAGTGCAAAAACATTCTATAAATAAAAAAAATAACATTATCTTAGCATCTGACCATGCTGGCTTTAGTTTTAAAGAAGTAATTAAAAAATATTTAAAAAAAAATAATAAAAATTATATAGATTTGGGAACAAATAACACCAACTCAGTAGATTATCCTAATTTTGCTCATTTGTTATCAAAAAAAATAAAAAACAAAAACCAATTTGGTATTTTGATTTGTGGCTCTGGCATAGGTATGTCAATGGCTGCAAATAGACATAAAAATATTCGAGCTGCCTTATGCTATGATATTAAGTCAACAAAATTAAGCAGGCAGCACAATAATGCAAATGTTATGGCTATTGGTTCAAGATTGACTAAAACAAATCTTGCTTTAAGATGTATAAGTATATTTTTAAAAACTTCTTTTAAAGGTGGGCGTCATAATAAGAGAGTCAAAAAAATATAACTATTATGAGCATATTAAATAAATATTTATCTAACAGTTACCAAAGTTTTTTTGATAATGATTTATTATCTACAGACCCCGATTTGTACAATACTATAAAACTTGAATTTCAAAGACAGCAAGAACATATTGAATTGATAGCTTCAGAAAATATTGTTTCAAAAGCTGTATTAGATGCTCAGGGATCAGTTATGACAAATAAATATGCCGAAGGATATCCATCAAAAAGATATTATGGCGGTTGTGATTTTGTTGATCAAGCAGAAACTTTAGCTCTAGATAGAGTAAAAGAATTGTTTAATTGTAAATTTGCTAACGTTCAGCCTCATTCAGGTGCTCAAGCAAATGGAGCAGTTTATCTTGCGCTTTTAAATCCAGGAGACCCTATTTTAGGTATGAGTTTAAATTCAGGTGGTCACTTAACTCATGGAGCTAAAGTTTCTTTATCTGGGAAATGGTTAAAATCTTTCCATTACGAAGTTGATAAAGAAAGTGGTCTAATAGATTATAATCAAGTTGAAAGTTTAGCTAAAGAGCATAAACCAAAAATTATTATTGCAGGTGGAAGTGCATACTCTAGAATTATTGATTTTAAAAAATTTAGAGATATAGCGGATAAAGTTAACGCTTATCTAATGGTAGATATGGCACATTTTTCTGGACTTGTTGCGGGCCATGGTTATCCCAATCCAATAGATTATGCTGATGTAGTTACATCCACAACTCATAAAGTTTTAAGAGGTGCTAGGGGTGGTATTATTTTAACAAATCGAGAAGATATAATTAAAAAAATTAATTCAGCTGTTTTTCCAGGATATCAAGGCGGCCCACTAATGCATGTTATTGCTGCTAAAGCTGTAGCTTTTAAGGAAGCACTTCATCCTAGTTTTGAATTATATATAAAATCTGTTCTTGCTAATGCCAAAATATTGTCTGAAACTCTTAAAAACAATGGGTTTAAAATCTTTTCAGGAGGAACAGATACACATTTGATGTTAGTAGATCTTAGACCTTTTAATGTAACTGGTAAAAATGCAGAAGTGAGTTTGTGCAACTCAAATATAACTTGCAATAAAAATGGCATACCTTTTGATACAGAAAAAATGACAATCACGTCTGGAATAAGGTTAGGAACACAAGCTGCTACCACAAGAGGTTTTGGCTTAAACGAGTTTAAACTTGTTGGTCATTTAATAACAAAAGTTATAAAGGGACTTTCAGAAAATCGTGAGAGTAACTCTAAAGTTGAAAAAGAAGTGCAAGAAGAAGTGATTTCACTTTGTTCCAAATTTCCTATTTATAAACATCTAATAAATAAATAAAAATTATGATTTGTCCTTTTTGTAGAGAAAAAGATACCTCTGTTGTAGATTCTAGACCAACTGAAGATGGATCGGCAATAAGAAGAAGGAGAGTAACTACTTGTTGCAATCAACGATTTACTACATTCGAAAGAGTTCAATTTAGAGAGTTAACGGTGATAAAACATAGTGGGAGAAAGGTTCCCTTTGATAGAGATAAAATTATAAAGTCAGTAACAATATCATTAAGAAAAAGACCAATAGATGGCGACACAATAGAAAAATTTGTTTCAAAAATTTATAGAAATCTAGAGGATTTGGGACAGAATGAAATTATGTCCAAAACAATTGGAAAATTTGTAATGGAAGGTCTAAAAGAATTAGATCCTGTTGCCTATGTTCGCTTTGCTTCAGTTTACACGAATTTTAAAGAAGCTAAAGATTTTGAACAATTTATAGGTAACTTAAATGTACGCAAATCAGAGTAATCTTTCACAGCATAATTATTTTATGAATCTAGCTTTAAATCAAGCTAAGATTAATTTAGGAAATACAAAAGACAATCCATCTGTTGGATGTGTTATAATTAAAAACAATAGTTTAATATCAGCAGGTTCTACGAGCCGAAGTGGCAGACCACATGCTGAGTTTAATGCCATTACTTTTTCAAAAACAGAAGTTAATAATTCTACTTTATACGCAACCCTAGAACCATGCTCAAACCATGGAAAAACTCCACCTTGTGTAAATTTGATAATAAATAAAAAAATTAAGAAAGTTATTTTTTCTATTTTTGATCCTGATATTAAATCATTTAAGAAATCTATTCTTAAACTTAAAAAAAAAAATATAAGTTTTTTAATAAATATATTAAATAATGATACAAAACTTTTTTATAGAAGTTATACAAAAAGTAAAAAAAAAATACTTCCCTTTGTAACAAGTAAATTAGCTATATCCAAAGATTTTTATACAATAAATAAAAAAAAAAAATGGATAACTAATTTTTACTCTAGGGGTAGAGTGCATTTATTAAGATCACAACACGATTGTATCTTTACAAGTTCAAAAACTGTCAATAAAGATAATCCCAAATTAACTTGTAGAATTAAAGGCTTGTTATCGACAAGTCCCTCAAGAATCATTTTAGATAAAAATTTATTAATAAAAAATAATTCGCATATTATTAAAAATGCAAAATCTTTTAGAACTTTTGTTTTTTATAATAAAATAAATAACAAAAAAATTAATTTTTTAAAAAGATTTAATATAAAATTTTATCGTATTCCTCTTGATAAAAATAATAATATTGATCTAAAATATTCTTTGTATCAAGCAAAAAAACTTGGGTTTTCTAGAATCTTTTTAGAATCAGGATCAATATTGACCATTAGCTTTCTAAAAGAAAAATTAGTAGATGATTTTAAATTATTTATTTCTAAAAAAAAAATTGGTTTAAATGGTAAAAGCAATATTAAAAATAACCTTAGCAAGTTATTAAAAAAAAAAACTAATA
>Ga0209709_10002433_pt1 | contig 16231 bp, 37 predicted proteins | sample ArcticOcean_MG_C_2_FD_187435 | JGI IMG/M metagenome (GOLD analysis project Ga0209709, IMG submission 187435) | Marine microbial communities from western Arctic Ocean - ArcticOcean_MG_CB4_136 (SPAdes) (version 2) | ecosystem: Environmental > Aquatic > Marine > Oceanic | place: Arctic Ocean... | reverse complement strand
TACGGATTTTACAATATAGTTAAACCAACAACTACGGAAAGTCAAAAACTTGGTGCTATTGAGTGGGATGCAGATAATAGCGTTTTTACTTATCCAGTTCAAAATAAAACGTTTAGTCAATCTTTAGTAGAATTAAAAACACAAAAAATAGCTAACCTAAAACATAGCTACGGAAGTGAATTATCTAAAACGGATTGGATTATTATTAGAGACCAAGAATTAGGTAATACAACCGATTCAAGTGTTTTATCTTCAAGAGCAACCTTGAGAAGTGATTGTGCAACCCACGAAAGTTCTATAAACGGTAAAACAACTAAAGCACAAGTAGCAGATTATTCACTACCTAATTTAAGATAAATGGGATTAAACGAAAAATTTTTTAAATCAGCAGCAGGAGGAGGATTTGTGGCTACTGATAATTTTATGCCTGTTGTTTATACTGGTAACGGTGGCACTCAATCAATAACTTCTTTAAATTTTAAGCCAGATTTAGTGTGGATGAAGGGAAGAGATGGAGCTCCAGAAAACCATAATTTACTTGATTCTGTTAGGGGAATAAGTATTCCGATTTTTTCAAATTTAGCGGCAGCTGAAAATACATCCGCAAGTGGGCTTTATGTTACATCTTTTAATAATAATGGATTCACAATAACTGATAATGCCGCAGGTAATTATGGTATAAATGGAAATGGTATTGATTATATTTCTTGGAACTGGAAAGCAGGAGGTGCTGCAGTACTAAACGAAGATGGTACAATAGACAGTCAAGTATCAGCTAATGTAGATGCAGGATTTAGTATTGTGAGCTATACAGGAGCCTCTGCTAATCAAAATGTCGGACACGGACTTGATGAGACACCGCAACTTATTATCGTAAAGAATAGAGATACTACAGGGAATGGATGGGCAACGCAAAGTCCTTTTTCTGGTGGTGCTGATTATCATATGATGCTTAATTTAACCCAAGAAGCAAAAAATAATGTTGATTGGATTTGGAACGATACAGAACCAACGTCAAGTGTTTTTTCTATTGGACAAAATGGTATAACAAACACAAGTGGAGATAAATATATAGGATATTGCTTTCATTCAGTAGCAGGTTACCAGAAGATAGGGAGTTATAGTGGTGGTCAAACCCTAAATACAGACAACATTGTTGATTTTGGATTTACACCAAGATTTGTAATTGTTAAAAACATAACTGCAGCTACAGGATGGCTTATGATAGATTCAGAAAGAACAAATGGATTTGCTTTATTTGCAAATACCGCAGATGTAGAGGCAGATTATAGTGGTCAGATTAAATTATCTTCAAGCGGATTAAGATTTAATGGCAATAATAATAATGTAAACGCATCAGGCAACAATTACATCTATTTAGCAATAGCATAATGGAAAACATAGATTTGAAGATAGGACTTATTAATATTTCAGCTTTGGCTTTATCAATAAGCGAAGCAAACCCTATACTTCAAACAATAAGTTTAAGCCTTGCAATATTATTTACAATAATATCCATTTATAAAAAAATTAGGAAATGAATTTACCAAAAAATGGTGTAGCAAAAGAAATACGACATTATAGCGGTGCATTACTAATCTTTCTTTTTATAGTAGCTTTAGTAGTCGTGTTTATACAATACCCTGTATTAGATTCTAACAAAGAAGTTGTAATGATGTTAGTGGGTACGCTTTCTGCTTCTTTAGGTTTAGTGGTATCAACGATAACAGGAAGTAAACCTGATGACATAAATGCACTTAAAAGCAAGTTAGATAGTAAAGAACAAACTATTGAATCACTTACTAAAAGCAAAGACGAATACGAAGCAATGATAATCAAGTTGCAAAAGGATATGCTAAAGAATCAAGACGATATGTTTGATAAATTTATCCTTAAACAAGCAATGGACTTTGACGATAAAAATAATTCTAAAAAATAAAATATGATAAAGATTATTGGTATATTAGTATTAATATCAGCAGGTTTAGTTGTGCTTACTTACAACGGAGTTTTTAAAGATGAGGATAAAGACGGAATACCTGACAAGGTAGAAGATAAAGTAAAAGAAGTAAAGAAGAAAATCTTTAAAAAGAAGAAATGAAAGAACCTAAAACTTGCCAATGTGGAAACACAACAAATCTAAACGGATATTGTGATGGTAATCATTTAAAATAAAATATGTTACACTTTGAAACACAAGAATTTGATTCGCCTGACTTACCTAATAGTGGTATCAATATGGATAATGCTTTTCTTCAGATGCTCAACGATGCACGTGGTATTGCAGGAATCCCATTTAATATTACGAGTGGGTACAGGACAAAAAAATATAATGAGGATTTACTTAAAAGAGGATATAAAGCATCTAAAAACTCAAGCCACCTTGTTGGAAAAGCCGCAGATATTGCGGTGGGAAGTGGCAAAGAAAGATACATTATTATTAATGCCCTTATCAAAGCAGGATTCCGTAGGTTGGGAATTGCGAAAACTTTTATCCATTGCGACAACGATTCACTTGAACAAGGTGGAACAAAAAACCCATCTATTTGGACATACTAATACAGTAGGTAGCACACTATGGACAAAAAAAAGTTCAAAGACACACAAGTAGGTAAATTCCTTTTAAATAAGATACCTGATGTAGTTGGTGCTATTGCAGGTAATACACCAGTAGGAAGCGTTATACAGGCTATTATAGGTGGTTCTGATATGTCTGATGGTGACAAACAAATAGCTTTAAAGAAACTTGATATAGAACGTGCTGAAATAGATGGTACTACACGAAGGTGGCAAGCAGATTTAAAAAGTGGTTCTTGGTTATCTTCAAACGTTAGACCGCTTACATTAATATTTCTTACAGTTAGTTTTGTTATTGGTTGGTATATGCAAATAGAAGGCTTATCAGTAGTAAAAGAACTTTTATGGGTAGCTTTTGCAGGATACTTTGGGGGAAGAAGTTATGAGAAAGTAATGGGTAATTCAAAACATCAATAATGGCAAAGCAAATAACTTCTAACTATAAAAAGGTTAAGGTAAAACGTAAGGGTATACACAGTAAAAACAATCAATCAGCTTTGAAATCTTCAAAGAATTATAGCAAGAAATACAAGGGTCAAGGAAGATAATTTTTAAAAAGTTTTTTTTAATCAAATAAAATATATAACTTTGACATTTTAAATAGTTGTTATTATTAAATAATAATTCTAAAAGAATTTATAAAATTAAAATAATTATAAATATTAAATTAAAATATAAGTTTTGGGAATAGATGAAAAAATAAGAAAGATACAAAGTTATAAAACTTGGTCTTTAAAGAAGAAGGTAGATGCACTATTAGAAATAGATGCTAATATGTATACTAATCTTGGTAGGGAATCAAGTAAAACAGAAAAGAAAGAAGTAAAAGCAATAAGCAGAAAAATCTACAAGGCTATATCTTTAATAAGTCCTTTAGATGGTTATATTTTAGAATCACATATGAATGAAAAGGATTTAAGAAATCTAATAGATGCCTAAAATTAAAAAACCAACAAGAAGTAAATTAGTTAAAAAACTTGATACAGTATTTAGTCAATGGGTAAGATTAAGCAATGCGGACAACAATAAAAATTGTATTTGTATTACTTGCAATAAGACGTTCTTTTGGAAAGAAATCCAAGCGGGCCATTTTATAAGCAGAAAACATTATAGTACACGATGGGATGAAAGAAACGTAAAACCTCAATGCGCTGGGTGCAATGTCTTCAGATATGGGGAACAATATAAATATTCTCTTTTTTTAGGTTCAGTTGTTGCAAATGACTTATATTTGAAAAGTAAAGAAATTGTAAAGTTTACTAATTATGAACTTGAAGATATGACAAAAGATTACAGCGACAAGCTGAAAAAACTTACTTGATTTTTTTCTTGTAATATTGTTCTTTGTTTGAAAGGGGTAGCAGAAATGTTGCTCCTTTTTTTTGTTAATTATTTTTTTGTATCTTTACGATATGGAACAATTTACAAAAGTAGAACTCTATGGTAAGACTTTAGAACTGCAACACGAAAACGAACAATTAAAGAATCAATTAATTTTAAACTTAAAAAACAATGAGTAAGAAAGAAACAAGTATAAACGAAAAATTGTTTAATCTTCAACAAGAGATTGGAACAATAAGTAAAGACGCAAAGAATCCGTTTTACAAATCAAAGTATTTTGATATTAATTCACTTATCAAACAGCTTCAACCATTACTTAAAAAACACAGATTACTTTTATTACAACCTATTGAAGAAGATATGGTAGTAAGCAAGTTACTTTGTGTTGATGGCGGAGGTGGTGTTGTAAGTGGTTTAAAATTGCCTGAAATAACAGACCCACAGAAAATATTGGCCTGCATAACTTATTACAGACGTGGAACATTGACTTCTTTGCTTGGTTTACAATCTGAAGATGACGATGGAAATACAGCGAGTGGTAACACAGCTCAATCAAATGATAAATCTTGGTTAAATAAAGATACTTTACAATTTACAAAAGCTATTGAGTTTTTAAAACAAGGTGGAAACATTAAAGATATTGAATCAAAATATAAAATAAGTAAAACAGTTAAGGATGAGTTATCTAAACTGTAAAATTAAAAAAGTATATTACACAACCAAATATAAAAATAAATTAATCAAAATAACTATCTATGGACATTATAGGAAACATCAAACTTATTTCAGAAACTGAAGAAGGAACATCTAAAGCAGGAAAAGCTTGGGCTAAACGTCAAGTTGTTGTAACAACGGATGAAAAATACCCACAACATATTGCTATTGATTTTCTGGGAGATAAAATACTTCAAGTAAACAACTTTCAGGTTGGCAACCCCGTATGTGTTTCAATTAACATTCGAGGAAACGAATACAATGGTAAATATTATAATAGTATAAATGGGTGGAAAATAGCTAATCATATTGGTAGTGTTGGAAATGAACAACAACAACCATCAAGAGAAAAAGCAGCTGATTTACCATTTTAATTTAATAGGGGTTAATAGCCCCTTTTTTTACATCTTAATGAAACAATTAAAAGAGAATGAGCCTTTCCCTGTTGACTTTTGGAATTACAAAGTTAATCACATAACAGGATATTATATTAAATCAAACAAAAACGAACAAAACAAAAAAACAATTAAAAAATACGCTAAACCACCACAAGGATTATGATAGCACAAGCAAAGAACTTACAAAGCAAGATATTAGATATTAAGTATGGAAGAATTAAACAAGGTTTAAAACTTGACATTCCAGAAATTGATGAACATTTAAGATATAAACAAGGCAATTTTAATTTGGTAATCGGTCACGCCAATTCAGGAAAAACAACCATTGTAATTTATCTGTTTGTATTATGGGCAATAAAGTATAATTTAAGATTCTTAATCTGGTCAAGTGAAAACACACCACAATCAATAGTTAGAAAGATCATAGAGTTTAAAATGGGTTTGCCAATTACTGAAGCAACAGACGAACAAATTAATACAGCTGTTTCTTGGTGTGATAATCACTTTAAAATAATAGATGTTGAAGACTTATATACTTATAAGCAATTAATAAAAGAATCTAAACAAATAAAAGAGGCTTGGGATTATCATTGTCTTTTAATAGATCCCTATAATAGTTTAAGCAAAGATCCAACGCTACAAAAACTGGTTGGAAATTCTCACGACTATGATTATCAAGTGGCAAGTGAATTAAGACTATTGGCAAAAAAAGAAAATATTACAGTATATTTAAATGCTCACGGAGTAACGAGTGCTATGAGAGCTGTACATCAAACAGGACACGAATACGAGGGATTGCCAAAACCCTTAGGAATGGCAGATGTTGAAGGAGGCGGTAAATGGGGAAATCGAGCAGATGACACTTTATGTGTTCACAGATACACGACACATCCCACAGATTGGATGTACTCAAATATTTTAATATTAAAAGTGAAAGAGAACGAAACTGGTGGCCGTCCCACCTCGTTTGAATCTCCGATTAAGCTGAAGATGACAATAAACAATGTTGGATTTGAATACTTAGGAAAAAATCTTTTAAGTAATAAAGATGTTAAATTAAATAAAATACCGTTTTGATTATACTTATTTTTTTATTAATAGTTGCGTTTGTTTTTTTATTGATAGGCCATTTAAAAAGTGGAGAAATTATTATAAGCCCCATAAAAGGAATAATGTTTGGTTTTTTATATCACAAAGAAGAATATTTAGAGGAGGATGAGTTCACCTTACAATGTTTGTTAGGGGTAATTAGTGTAAACGTAATATGGAAAAAACCGCCAAATGGCTTAGAATAGTAGCGAAAGATCACGACAAATGGATAAAGTTAGTCAACGATCTTGGAGAATTTAATTTTGCAGAAGACATTGTGCAAGAAGCATATATTGTTTTATATAAATATACAGATGAAGAAAGTATAATTAAAAACGGTAAAGCATCAAAAGGCTATATGTTTTACACTTTACGATCGGTTTTATTTCAGTTTTATAATGCTAAAAAGAAATTAAAACGACAAGACATAAACGACACCAATTTTTTTAATCAAATACCAGATATTGATAACTCAGAAATTGAAGAAGGTTATAATGATTTTTGTATTATGTTAGATAAAAAAGTTGATACGTTTAATTGGTATGATAAAAAGTTATGGAAGTTATATAGTCAAACCGATATGAGCATTCGAAAAATAGCTTCAGAAACTAAAATAAGCTGGGTCAGTATATTTAACAGCTTAAAAAATATTAAAAACGATCTAAGAGAAGATTTAAAAGAAGACTATGAAGATTGGAAGAATGAAGATTACGAACATTTAAAATAGAAATTATGGAAGATTACAAAGGAGACAAAAGAAGCAAAGAGTATCGACAATGGAAAAAGAATCTTAAAGAAGCCAGTAATGGTCTTGGAGATAAAGTTGAGAAAGTTTTTAAAGCTACAGGAATTGATAAAGCTGCAAAATTTATATTAGGCGAAGATTGTGGTTGTGATGAAAGAAAAAAGGCATTAAACACTTATTTTCCACACAGAAAGATTAATTGTTTAACTGAATATGAATACAATTATTTGGCTGATTACTTTGAGAATTCGCCAAACGTTATAAATTCAGGTAAACAAAACGATTTAATATTAATATACAACAGAGTGTTTGACGATAGAGCAAGTCCTACAAGTTGTGGAAGTTGTTTCTTGAATGGAGTACACGCTAAGTTGAAAAAAGTATTTAACGAGTATAACGATTGAAAGAAAAAGATTTATTTGAATATCTTATTGATTGCTGTTATCCTGACTTAGTAAAGGCCAAAAAAAAATTAAGTAGATGGGATTGTTATAGCCCAGAATTGAGCCATCGAATAGAATTAAAATGTCGTGGTAAACATTACGATACTCTTTTGATTGAAAAAAAGAAATTTGATGCTATGATTGTTAAGTGTAACGACAATTTGGATATTCCTTTATACATTAATTCAACACCAAAAGGCGTGTTTAAATTTAATTTGTATATTGTCAAACCTATTTGGGAAATTCAATATCATAATAAAACAACGCAATTTAAAAATAATAATAAGATCCCAAAAGAAGTTGCAATGTTAGACATTAAAGACGCAGAAATATTATAAACAATGAACAAGAAAATAAACAATATTAAAGAAGCTGAATATTATGCCAATTTTAATTCAGTAGGTGAACACATAATTAAATCAAGAAAGTTAAAACCAGAAAACAAAGCCTTAAATGAAATGTATTTTTCTTGGCAAGAGATAGGCTTTTATGTACACAATCTTATAGGTAGCGAGAGACTTTATAACGATTCATTAAGTGAGTATAGAATGGACAAGATACGTGCAATAGAACGTGCAAGAGTTGCTGAAGATAAAGTAAAAGGATTAGAACAAGAGATACAGAAGTTAAAAACAAGAATAGATGTTGGTATTTAAAATAGTATTAGGATACGGACTATTAAGAATAATAGAAGCTATGATTGTCAAAGCAATTAAACAAAGAAACAATGAGTGATTCAATAAAGAAGTGGCACGAAATGCAAGAAGATAAAAACTGGACTTCCGATAGTACGGGCGATTTTATATATAAAGAAACTAAAACAAAAGAAATGAAAGAAAGTACATTGGTTAAAATGCAATACGATTTGAAGTTAGCCCAACAAGCGTTAGTAGTTGCGTTAAATAAAATAGAAGCAATAGAAAAGAAATTAGAAAAAAGTTAATAAAATGTTTGTATGTTAAAAATAAATACTATATTTGAGTATTATTAACAAAAATAGAGGTTACTAATCGTTAGATTTTCGTTGAGTAACTAAACAAGACAAAAGAGATTAAACCTCTATTATATTAAAACAAACAAAATGATAAAACAAGGTAATGAACAAGAATATATTAAGGATCTAAAAAGAGCTTTGATTAGAGATGAAGTAGCTTTAGACACTTTATATCAAAAAGAAGTAGACCTACTTAAAAATATTAAAAGAATTAGAGAGTATTTAAAAAGAAATAAATAATCAGGGGCAACTTCCCTTTTTAAACAAAAAACAATGGACATTGAGAAACGTACACAAAACGCATTTAAGATTGGACAGGCTTTAGGTTTAGCAAAACAAATACTTTACTATAGCACTGGCGATATTAACAAGAAACAATTAGAAGAGTTAATAGAAAAATTAGATACAATAGAATTATGATAACATTACTAAACGGAGACGCTTGGGCAAAGGAAGAGATTTTAGCTAATATGTTCGATGACGAATTTTATTATGGCCACTTAGGAAAGCACGCTTTAAGTAGCTCAAGTTTAAAAACTATTCTTAAAAGTCCAAAGACTTATAGAAATGTAATTAAATATGGCGATCCTAATTCAGATAGTCCAGCACTTTCAGCCGGAAAACTTGCTCATTGGATGTTATTAGAACCACACAAGATAGATCAATTACATTTTGTAGATGCTTCGACTAAGAATACAATAAAATACAAAGAAGCAAAAGAAGATTATGGTGAAGTATTTTTAATTAAAGAACGTAAAGCATCAGAAAGATTAATTGATGCAGTATTAAGAAACGAAGCTGCATTAAAACTATTAAGTAATTCAGAATTTGAGGTTCCAGAAATTGCTATGCTTGAAGGATTACCCTTTCGTGGCAAAGCAGATATCATACAAGGAGACACCATCACAGATTTTAAAACGTCAGCAGAGCTTGGAAAATTTCGTTATTCAGCAGATAAATATGGATACGATTTGCAGGCCTATATGTATTTGAGACTCTTTAATAAAAAGAAGTTTAATTTTCTGGTCGTAGATAAAGCAAGTACCGACATAGCAATATTCGAAGCGAGTGAAAAGTTTATCGAAAAAGGAAAAGAAAAGTTTTTTACAGCAGTTGAGAATTATAAATACTTTTTCGAGGATAACAATGATCTTGATCAATATGTAATGAGGGGAATACTATGAAAATAGAACTATCAAACAAAATAGTTAAAGACAGATACACCCAATATGTATGTGAAAGTTTCGATATACAAAACAGCGAAGAATCAAAAATAACTATTGAAGCTAATTTAAATTCAATACCTAAAGACTTTAATATTGGTGTTGTATATGGTGGAAGTGGATCGGGTAAAACGTCTATATTAAAACACTACTTTAAAAAGCCAATAGATGAAAGTTATTTTGATAACGACAAAGCTTTAATATCAAACTTTGATTGGTTAGATCCAGATGGTGCAACACAGTTATTATCTTCAATGGGATTGTCTTCAGTTCCCACTTGGTTGAGGCCTTATCGAGTTTTGTCTAATGGAGAACAATACAGAGCCAATCTTGCTTACATTGTCGGTAAAGCCACCCAAAACGAAGTTATATTAATTGATGAATACACAAGTGTGGTTGATCGAGATGTAGCGAAAGCTATGAGCAACGCATTACAAAAGTATATAAGAAGAAGTAATAAGAAAATAGTATTGGCTTCGTGTCACTTTGATATAATGGAATGGCTTCAACCTGATTGGATTTACTCACCACAAAAAGGTCGTCTTGAGATAGCGACACGGCTTCGGCAACGACCAGAAATTAGACTTCAGATATTTCGATGCAGATATGAAACTTGGAACTTATTCAAACAGCATCATTATTTAACAGAAGATTTAAATAAAGCAAGTAAGAATTTTATAATACTTTATAATGATAAACCAGTTTGTTTTGTTGCTATATTACCAATGCCTTCTGGAACTATTCAAAATGCGTATAGAATAAGCAGAATTGTAGTATTGCCAGACTTTCAAGGCCTTGGAATAGGTATCAAAATTTTAAATATATTTGGGTCTATGTATAAAGCAGATAATAAAAGTCTTTATATAAAAACAGGTAATCCATCTTTGTTTAGCGGAATGAGTAGAAACATAAATAACTGGAAATTAATAGCAAGCCAAAACGATATTGAGAAAGTTAAAAAAGCAAATCAAAGATTTTTAGATAGAGAAAAAAATGGTGAAATTATATTTGATTTGAGAGCTGGAATGAAACTAAGTAAAGAGAGTGCAACGAAATCATATAAGTATATTGGATTAGAATCTAATGAGAACATTGATATAATTAAATTTAAAACAGAAGTATATAAAGACATAGCACAAAATCAAATTAGTATATTTGACATTATAAACAACGAACAATAAAAATTATGGATTACAAAGAAGATTATCACAACAATCATTTAAACTGGTTATTATCAAACAACACAGATGCTAAACGATCTATTATGGACATAGATGGTTTTATAACTAAGATTGGCCAAAAGTATGGCTTTATGATAGACCACAAAAATAATAACGATACTGTAAGTATTAACACATTAAGGCAACTATCAAAGTTTTCTTATTTAACATTAAACGACAATACAATAATTAAATCTTTTATTGTAAGATGTACAATCGATGAAAAGGAAAACAAAATGGTAGATCACGCTACTATATATGAAATAAGAAATTATAAAAAAGTAATTGATAAAAAAGAAAAGAATGATTTTATTGAAAACACTTACACTTTATTTGAAACAAGAGAGCTCATTGATTTTTTAAGTCCAGAGAAACACAATCAATTAATAGAAAAAATTAAAGATAGATTTTAATGTACTGGAGTTTAGAAACAAAAGAAGATAAAAGAAAGCATATTTTAAAGATGGATTTAAAAGACTGTGATAAAAAGATTGTTGAATTTGATAAAATAGCTGAAACAACTTTGGATATTATTTACTCAATGTATAGTGGAGATAAAATGAAAGAAAAGAAAAGATACAAACCAAAATATCTTGATCATAAGAAGTATTGAAACACGAATTAAAAATATTACCAATCTACTTTGAAGATATACAAAGAGGACTAAAGAATTTTGAATTAAGAAAAATAAATTTTTATAAAGTGGGAGACGAATTAATACTAAAAGAACATAATAAAACAAACTATACAGGAAGACAAATAACAAAAACAATTAAATATATATTAAAAGATATCCCCCAATATGGTTTAAAAAAAAAATATGTAATTTTAAGTTTTAATGAATAAACAGACAGTACAAGAATTTTACTTACTCGCGTTGATGGACATAGCAAATGGTAAAGATTTATATGAACTCGAACAAGCGATTGAAGAATACGAACAAGATGAACAATTTGAAGCCTGCGCTGGTATATTAAAAGCAATACACGAATCAGGATATTTAACAATTAAAGACATAATAAAAAGAATAGATGAATAAAGAAACAATTAGAAAATTAGTAGAACAATACTACGAACTGGATATAACATCTCAAACACGAAAAAGAAAGTATGTAGAAGCACGTGCAATGTATTATAAACTCGTAAGAGATAACACACGACTTAGTTTAGAAGCTATCGGTAAAACAGTCAGTAGAGATCACGCAAGTGTGTTACACGGTGTCAATACATTAAGTGATTGGGTCGAAACTGATCCAACAATAAAAGGAAGATACAGATTATTAAAAAAACAATTGCAAGAAATGAGCTCAATAGCATCTAAACACGACTTAATAAGCGAAGTAGATCAAGCAGTTGTTTTAGAATTAACCAATTTAAGAAAATCATATAAAGAGTTATTAGAAGAAAATAAAACACTTATAGCAGACTATGACAACTTAAGAGTTAAACACGATAAACGTGAGAAATTTTATATTAAGTTAGGGTTTGTTGGTTAACAGAAAAGTTAAAATCTTATTATATAATTGAATAATCAAATTATTTCAAGATGGCACACGGAGGAAAAAGAGATGGTGCAGGTAGAAAAGCAAAAGAAGATGAAGTTAAATTAATAGAAAAACTAACTCCATTAGAACCATTAGCATTTGCAGCTTTAAAGAAAGGTTTAGAAGAAGCAGACTTTAAATGTGTTCAGTTGTTTTATAACTACTATGCAGGAAAACCGAGAGAGACCAAAGATATTACGATCAACGAGGATTTACCGTTGTTTGTAGATTAGTATGCAGGTTAAAAAAACTACAGCATTAAATAAATTAAGAAAGTTAGATAAGAGAATACGAGTAGTTCGTGGTGGCACATCAGCAGGAAAAACTATTTGCATTCTTTTAATTCTAATTGATTACGCAATTAAAAACGAAGGCAAAGAAATTAGCGTAGTATCTGAATCAATACCACATTTAAGACGTGGATGCGTTAAAGACTTTACCTCTTTACTTAAAAGTTTAAATAGATACAAAGAGAATCAATTTAACAGAAGTATTTTAAAATACACTTTCACAAACGGAAGTTACATAGAGTTCTTTTCCAGCGATCAACCAGATAAGTTGCGTGGAGCACGTCGTACCGATCTATATATTAATGAATGTAATAATGTACCATTTGATGCTTATAATCAATTAGCAGTTCGAACAAGTGGCACCATCTGGTTGGATTACAATCCCTCAAACTTGTTTTGGGTAGACAAAGAAATAATAGGCCAAAACGATTCTGATTATATAACACTAACATATAAAGACAACGATGTATTAGACGAATCTATTATAAAAGAAATAGAGAAAGCAAAAGAGAAAGGTAAAACATCAACTTACTGGTTAAATTGGTGGCGTGTTTACGGACTGGGAGAAATTGGAAGTCTTGAGGGAGTATGTATTCCAGATTGGAAAGAGATTGATAACATACCACAAGAAGCACGTTTATTAGGATATGGATTAGACTTCGGCTATTCTGTGGATCCAACAACGATTATAGCACTATACAAATGGAACAATGCTTACATATATGATGAGGTGTTATATAAAAAAGGAATGTTAAATAGAGACATAAGCAGATTCTTATCACAAATTGATATAAAAGAAAACATAGTTGCTGATTCCGCTGAACCAAAATCAATTGCAGAATTGCAAGGATACGGCCATTCTATTTATGGTGTAAGCAAAGGAAGAGACTCAGTAGTATATGGATTGAACCTAATCAATCAAAATGAAATATATGTTACATCACAAAGCAAGAATCTAAAAAGAGAGCTGGGCGGTTATATATGGGCCAAAGATAAAGAAGGAAACACATTACAAAAACCAACCGGTTTACATCCAGACTGTATAGATGCTGCACGTTATATATTAACAGACACTTTACAGAATCCAAATAAAGGAGAATATTTTATTTATTAAAAATAATTGATAAAAAGTTTGTTTGTTAATTAAATGTTTGTATCTTTGAGTATAATTAAAAACAAACGATATGAATGCAACGATAAGAAAAGTAGACTTCGGATTAACTAATAAGTACATTGTAGAAAAATGGAGTAACAATCACGAAATCATTGAAACATTTAGCACGAATAAGAAAAACGATGCTAACGAAAAATTTTCGCAATTCTTTAGAGACACATATAATAAATAATTAAAAACAAACAAGATGTACAATCAAAAAACAATTCAAGACAATTTAACAGTTCAGGCCTTACAAGCAATTTATAACAAAGGAGTGATTAATGACAAACAGTTTACTGATGCTGTTTTAGATATATTAAAATCATAATTTAAAACAATTACAATGGACAAGTACAAACAAAATTTACGATTAGAAGACAACAAAGTATTTTCGTATAATACTCACGTTGCAAGTATAGAAGGAACGCAGCTTATACAATTAGGTTGGTGGAGTGTAACAACACAGAAACACATTGACTATGTGGCAAACGAACTTGGGTTAGGTTTAATTAAAATAAGTTAATTATGAAAACAAAGAAAAACAACAGAGTAGAAACAAGAATCTTAAAAGCTGTATTTAGCGGTAAAAATATTATATTAGGATCAACTTGGGTATTAACAGCATACGCATCAATGTATGCTTGGATGTATTTAATAATGTTTATATTTGAATTATAAAATGAGACAATCGTGTTGGTACGAAGAAATCTATGTAGTACAAAAGCCTACTAAATTAGGTGGTCAAAAAGGATCAGACGTTACTTTATATATAGATTACAAAGGCAAATCAAAAGTTGAAGGCCAAGGATTAATCTACGCTCAAAACAGCATTGAGTTAGAAGATAAAATAGAAGAAGCATATCAATACGCATATAAAAGATTTATATTAAAACAATAGTCTGGGCAGCTATAAATGTCTTTTTCATTTTGTTAGTAGGATTAGGGGTTGCAGTAATGTGACCCTTTTTCTGTTTATACAAATAAGGTTTAATTTTATTATATATATATGAAAGTACAAATCAATGTTCCAGATAGTTTAGAAGACATTACACTTGAACAATATCAGAAATTTGAAAAGTTAAATACTAAAGAAAACAAAGACAGCTCTTTTCTTCTTCAAAAAATGATTGAGATATTTTGCAATCTTAATTTAAAAGATGTTGCAAATATTAAATTTAATAGCGTTCAAGAAATAACAAAACATCTTAATAAAGTGTTTGATGTTAAAACTGAATTAACCTCTACCTTTAAATTGAATGGTTTAAGTTTTGGTTTTATTCCTGATCTTGATAATATCACACTTGGAGAATACATTGATCTTGATACTTATCTTGGTGATTGGCCAAATATGCACAAAGCTATGAATGCTCTGTATAGACCAATTACAGTTAAAAACAATGATCGTTATAATATAGAAGACTATAAAGAAACTGATAATTCAGAATTGTTAAAAGATATGCCTTTAAACATAGCAATGGGTAGTCTTGTTTTTTTTTGGAATTTAAACAGCGAGTTGCTACAAATTACCCTGAATTATTTGAATCAAGAAACGAAGAAAATGAGTTTGGAGCAACGGCAGGTTTTGGAAGAAAATGGGGGTGGTATTCATCTATCTATGGACTCGCTCAAAAAGATGTTACCAAGTTTGATAAGATTACCAAATTAAATGTTCATCAATGTCTAATGTATTTAGCATTTGAAAAAGAAAAGATACAACTGGAACAAAAACAAATAAGAAGTAAATGAAAGGATTTTATAATTTAACCGATAAACTAAAAGATGCTTTATTAGCAGAACCTTTTGTTAATACAGTAACTTTTGGAAGTTTGGATGATGTTGATTTAAACAAACAAACAATCTTTCCTTTATCTCATATCATAGTAAACAATACAACAGTATCAAGTAAGACACTTACGTTTAATGTAAGCATACTTGCGATGGACATTGTAGATATAAGCAAAGATGAAACAACAGATATTTTTGTGGGTAACGATAACGAACAAGATGTTTTAAACACACAGCTTGGATTGTTAACTCGAATCATTAATATCTTACAACGTGGCGACTTGTTTACCGAACTTTATCAAGTTCAAGGTGATGTAAGCTGCGAACCTTTTGTGGATCGATTTGATAACAAGCTAGCAGGTTGGGCAGCAACATTCGATGTATTAGTTCAAAACGATATGACAATATGCAGTTAAAAGAAACAGAAAAAGTATTAGAAGTGTTTAAGAATTATGTTCTTAATCAAAGTCGGTCAATGTTATCGAAAAAAGGAAAGAACGTATCCAACAAACTATTTAAAAGTTTAGATGGTACTGTAAAAGAAATGCCTAATTCTATATCTGTAAAATTTGAAATGGAAGAATACGGGTATTATCAAGACCGAGGGGTTAAGGGTAAGACATCAACATATCCAGGAATAGCAAAATACGGAACGTTAGCAAAGTTTGGATCCAAAACAGGACCAAAAGGAGGATTAACTAAAGGAATAAGA
>Ga0209709_10002432_pt1 | contig 16239 bp, 18 predicted proteins | sample ArcticOcean_MG_C_2_FD_187435 | JGI IMG/M metagenome (GOLD analysis project Ga0209709, IMG submission 187435) | Marine microbial communities from western Arctic Ocean - ArcticOcean_MG_CB4_136 (SPAdes) (version 2) | ecosystem: Environmental > Aquatic > Marine > Oceanic | place: Arctic Ocean... | reverse complement strand
TTTTATTTTACATTTTATTTTACTTTTTTATTCCATTTTATTTTACATTTTATTTTACATTTTATTTTACATTTTATTTTTTACATTTTTTATTTTTACATTTTATGACACATATATTTTCAAATTTATGACAAAAAAACTTCAAAAAAAAAGTATTTTTAATAATATTAAATCATTATTATACTAGTTTAATATTCACCTATAAAACTTATGATTCCGCACATTTATTAACGATTGATTAACTATTTATTAACGATTTATTTAGTTTTTTACAGTATATGTAACAATTTTAACTATTATTTAATAACATTAATTCTGTACGTTCCATTAAATCTAACATTACATTTTTATCATCTTCATTATATTTATCCATAAACTCATCTATGTTATTTTTATGAAATTCACTTATATTATATTTATTTTTTTCTGATATTTTATTTTTTACCTCATTCAATAAATAACATTTACTATCTATTAAATTTAATAGTTCATTACTCTTATTTACTAATTGCCATTTATTATCCTTCATAACTTTCAAATAGGGAAATTTCTTATTTGTATATTTTATGTTTTGGTTTTCAGGATGGTCTGGATCAAAATGTATTTTTTCTATTAATTTTGGTACTGCAGAATAAATACCTTTTAACATTGTAGCAAAGTCTTTTGATTTAATATGTTTTATATTCTCATCACCTATGTTTCTTATATTTATTATATTATTATTAGTAGTAGTGATATTATTAGTTGTTATAGATTTTGTTTTTAAATTCTCTATTTCTAATTTCATCTGTTTTATTTCATTATCCTTTTCTAAATCTTTTTCTTTTTTTAATTTACATTTTTTTTCATGTCTTCTCATATGACAATTTTTAGAATAAAAATTATTACAATATATACATTCATATTTAGATTCATTTGGATTCATTTTGGATTCATTTGGATTCATTTTGGATTCATTTGGATTCATTTTGGATTCATTTGGATTCATTTTGGATTCATTTGGATTCATTTTGGATTCATTTGGATTCATTGTCTTAACTTCAAAATTGTAGTGTTTTTTTATATCTTCTATACCTATATCACCAAGTATAGGACTACATATTTTTTTACGATTTAAATGGTGTTTTAAATTAATTCGTTGTGATGCTACATATCCACATCTATAGCATAAATATTCTACCATATACCCTTATATACTATATATACTATTTTATATTTTAAGTAATTAATTTTTTAATTAAATTAATTAATTAATTTAATTAATTTTAAAGGGGGGGGGGAACTTTTTATTTTAGAAAGTATTTTGAAATTTTTTATTTTGAAAATAGTTTTGTAGAAAAAAAGTATTTTTAATAATATTAAATCATTATTATACTAGTTTAATATTCACCTATAAAACATCGGATTCCGCGCATTTATTAACGATTTATTAACTATTTATTAACGATTTATTTAGTTTTTTACAGTATGTGTAACATTTTTAACGATTTATTAATATCATATTAATTTATAAATTAACTATTTTTATTCTTAAAAGTTTGTTTAACTATTATTTATTACTATTAATTCACTATCATTATATAACCGTTTCATATATTCCTTATCATCACTATTATAAAGAGTACTACACCGATCTATATTACCTTTTTCTGATATACTACAGTTTCCTTCTATTTTTTCCTCTATTTTTTCATTATTTAAATGAACATGTTGTCTATCTATTAAATCTGTTAGTGTTTCTTCCTTATTTTGTAATTCCCATTTATTATTTTTCCTTACTTTTATATGTGGTCCTTTTTTGTTAGTAATTTTTATATTTTGATTTTCGGGATGTTCATCATTAAAATGTGTATGCTTAATTAATTCAGGAATCGCTTTTGCAGGTTTAAATTTTAGTAAATTTAATATATAATCACTTGTAATATATTTTATATTTTCATCTCCATAATTATGTATAGTTAAATTCTCTATTCCTATTATATTATTATTACTATTTGATATACTATTATCTGAAATATTAGTATTTCCCTTATTTTCTACTAATAATTTTTCTACCATCTCTTTTAATTCTTTTATTTCATTATTTTTTTCTAAATCCTTTTTTTCTTTTTCTATTTTTATTTTACATATTTTTAAATGTCTTGATTTACCATGACGTGTTGCAAATAATTTAAAACAAAAAGTACATTCATTTTTGTTATCCATTTTTTCGTTTTTAGGTAACATTTGGGTAACATTTGGGTAACATTGGGAAACAGTTGGTAACATTTGGGTAACATTTGGGTAACATTTGGGTAACATTTGGAGCATTTTGGAGCATTTTGTATTCATATTCTTAATTTCTAATTTGTAGTGTTTTTTTATATCTTCTATACTAATATCTCCGAGTATAGGTTTACATACTTTTTTACGATTTAAATGCTGAATTATATTACTTCTCCTATTTGTATTATAACCACATCTATGACATAAATATTCAACCATTTATACCTATATATACTATTATATAATATTTTAATTTTTAAATGCTTATTTTTTTCACTTAATTTCACTTAAATTCAGCGTCTCAAAAAAAGGGGGGGGGGAATTTTTTTTTAAATAAAAGTATTTTGAGATTTTTTTTGTTAATGAAATCCTTTATAAAAAAAAAATTTAATAAGTAAAAATGCGATTATCCCAGTAAAAGGTGTTTTCAGGAAACTATTTTCTAAAAAAATATTACAAAGTGTAAAAAAGAATTTCAAATAATTACTATCATATGTTAATACCCATATACCTATAAAACATCGGATTCCGCGCATTTATTAACGATTTATTAACTATTTATTAAAGAGTTTATTTAGTTTTTTTTACAGTATGTGTAACAATTTTAACGATTTATTAATATCATATTAATTTATAAATTAACTATTTTTTAACTATTATTTATTACTATTAATTCACTATCATTATATAACCGTTTCATATATTTCTTATCATCTATATAAAATAGTACTAGTTTATTAATTTTATATAATTTATTTAACATAAATTATTTAAAAATACAATATTAATATAATATATAATAAATGCAAATTTTTGTTAAAACACTTACTGGTAAAACTATTACCCTCGAAGTCGAAGGAACTGATACTATTGAAGCTATTAAATCTAAAATTCAAGATAAAGAAGGAATTCCACCAGACCAACAAAGGCTTATATTTGCTGGAAAACAATTAGAAGATGGTAGAACATTACAAGACTATAATATACAGAAAGAAAGTACATTACATTTAGTATTAAGATTAAGATAATACATTATGATAACACTCTATATTTTAGGTATTATTTTTCTTTTTTTTTTCAGGAAACTATAAATAAAAGTATTTTGAGATTGATTTTTTATAAATAATATTATATTAAATGGATCTACTAGAAGAATTACCTAAAGCTAAAAATGATAGAATTAAAGGTCAAAAATATTTATATAAAAATGAAATAAAATTATGGAATGGAATAAATTTACATAGTATATGTGAACATAATATAAGAAAATATGATTGTAAAATTTGTAAAGGTAATAACAGATGCTCTCATGTAAAAATAAAAAATTCTTGTAGAATATGTTTCCCTCAATCATTTTGTAAGCATAATAAAAGAATAACTGTATGTAAAGAATGTAATGGGAAAAGTCTATGTATACATAATAAAAGAAAAACTGATTGTAAAGTATGTGGTGGAATAAGTATTTGCGAACATAATAGAATGAAATATTATTGTAAATATTGTAAAGGGAAAGGCATTTGTAATCATGGAATGATTAAATGTAAATGTAAAAAATGTAGTCCTAATAATTCAAATTTATGTTCTAATTGTAAATATGTTTGTGCTAAAAAAAAAATTATATCAAAAACAGATACATATGTAAAATTATGTTCTGATTGTTTCTATAAATTATATCCAGACGAAAAAAATATACCTACTAAATATAAAAAAAAACAGCATTATATTCACGAAAAACTAGAAGAAATATATGGTGAAAAATTCTTTAAATATGATGTTAGAATTGAATATGGTTGTTCTAAAAAAATTCCTGATTGGTTTGTTGATTGTTTTAATTTTTCACTAAATATAGAGTGCGATGAAAATCAACATAAGGGTAATGATACTAGTTGTGAAAATAAAAGATTATGCGAATTATTTCTAGATTGTGCTTGTAGACCCTTTGTATGTATAAGATTTAATCCCGATTCTTATAAAAATGATGGAAAAAAAAATGAAGGTTGTTTTACTTTTGATAATAAAAATAACATTGTTGTAAAACAAGAAGAATTTGATAAAAGATTCGATAAATTAGTAGAAAAAATAGATTATTATTTAGAAAATGGTAGTGAAAAAGATATTGAATGTATTAAACTATTTTATGATACGTAATGAAAAAAAAATTATATCAGCACAAGGATTTGAACCTTGGAAGCTTTCGCACTAGAACTTGAGTCTAGCCCCTTTGACCACTCGGGAATACTGACAAAAAATTATTTCCCCTACCGAGAATTAAACTCGGGTCAACTGGCTATCCTAACCACTTGGTTATAGGGGGGGAAGTGCTCCATGGCGGGCTCGAACCGCCGACCTTCGCGTTATAAGCACGCTGCTCTACCAACTGAGCTAATGGAGCTAATGGAGCTAATACCACCACTAGGATTCGAACCTAGGAAGCTTGCGCAGTAGAGCTTAAGTCTACCCCCTTTGACCGCTCGGGAACAGTGGCTTTTTAGACTTCTTCATTTATAAATTTGGCGTCTATCTCCAAATTACATTAAATGCTCCATGGCGGGCTCGAACCGCCGACCTTCGCGTTATAAGCACGCCGCTCTACCAACTGAGCTAATGGAGCTGTTTCAGACTTCATTATTTTTTAAAAACAAAAATTAGATTGTTGCTGTACGAAGTCTTTATACCACCGCTAGGATTCGAACCTAGGAAGCTTGCGCAGTAGAGCTTAAGTCTACCCCCTTTGACCGCTCGGGAACAGTGGCTTTATTTATATCCTCCACTCACTATATATATATATAACCTATTTTCTAAATAGGTTATTTCATATATATAAAACCTATAACAAACGTACACAATAGATTAGAAATCCACCACTCTTATATATATATACTATCACTTTTTTAAACTATTTATATATATAACAATATAAATCTTATATCTAAACCACCATATCCTTACAGTTACTTACACACCACTCTTATATATATATAATGCTTTATTTCTAAATATGTTATATATATATAAATATATCAGAACCTATATCAGAGCTATGTCAGAACCTATATCAGAACCTATAATAGAGCTATGTCAGAACCTATATCAGAACCTATATCAGAGCTATGTCAGAACCTCTGTCAGAACCTATATCAGAACCTATAATAGAGCTATGTCAGAACCTATATCAGAACCCATATCAGACCTCTATCAGAACCCATATCAGACCTCTGTCAGAACCCATATCAGACCTCTGTCAGAACCCATATCAGACCTCTGTCAGAACCCATATCAGACCTATGTCAGAACCCATATCAGACCTCTGTCAGAACCCATATCACACCTATGTCAGAACCCATATCACACCTATGTCAGAACCCATATCACACCTATGTCAGAACCCCTGTCTCTAGGTCTCTGTCTCTAGGTCTCTGTCTCTAGGTCTCTGTCTCTAGGTCTCTGTCTCTAGGTCTCTGTCTCTAGGTCTCTGTCTCTAGGTCTCTGTCTCTAGGTCTCTGTCTCTAGGTCTATGCCTCTAGGTCGTCGGGTCTAGGTCTCTGCCTCTAGGGTGTGGGGTCTCTGTCTCTAGGTCTAGGGTATGGTCTATGGCTGGGGGGTCTATGTCTCTAGGTCTAGGTCTGTGCCTCTAGGGTTGGGGGGTCTAGGTCTAGGGGTCTAGGTCTAGGGGTCTAGGTCTAGGGGTCTAGGTTGTGGGGTCTAGGTTGTGGGGTCTAGGTTGTGGGGTCTAGGGTTGTGGGTCTAGGTTGTGGGGTCTAGGGTTGTGGGTCTAGGGTCGTGGGTCTAGGTTGTGGGGTCTAAATTGATTTCGGTGAGTGTCACCATAAGACATAATGAGTAGCTATAAGCCCACAACGATGCCCGTTAACACAGACGATTCAGACTTCCAGGACTTGGATGCCTCGAATGAGTCACTCGGTGACTTCCTTGGTCAGTTTGGCGACTACGTGGTAGGGGGCAATGAGAATGTCCAAATGATTAGGCCGATTGGAGACGATGAGGTGCGGCGGCACAAGTCGTGGTTCATTTACTGGTGAGCAATGCTATCAACAATAGGTTGGGTTGGGAAGGAGGGAGGAGTCCTTTTTTTGAATTCAAAATTGATTTCACTGACTACTCCTATAACACAATATGTCTTCCAACATGAACGTACTCGCCGCCCTCCAGACTGAAGTCTTCGCTAACGCGAATGGAAGCAAAATTGATTCCACTGAATCAGTCAACAACAACAGCAACGACATGATGAGTCATATGAACGAATTGATCCGCTTCTACGCAACCGACCCCCTCAACCAGACCAAAGAGGGATTGGACGCTCTCATTGAACTCTCCGAGTACCTGAAGGCGACTACCAAGACCTTCCGCAAAGCCGTCTCGGATAAGAAGAAGGCCGACGCCAAGGTTCTCAAAGAACGTGCTCTGGCCGAAGTCAAACTCGAACTGGACAACACCAACATGGTCAAGAAGGCCAAGTCTGATGCAGACAAGGAGCTCAAGCAGGCCCGCACCAAGGCGCTTCGCAAGCTCTCGACTATGCTCACCAAACCGAAGTCAATCTTCTCGAACAAGGAAGACTCGCAGGTTGAGAAGTGGGCGCTTACATGCTTCACTAAGAGCTATAGCCCGTTCAAGTCCGCTGCGAAGAAGGCTGCTCGTGAGGCTGTGAAGGCTCAGAAGGAACTTGTGAAGGCTGAGCGTAAGGCGGCGAACGCCGGCAAACCGAAGAACGCAGAATGGGTCAATTTCTGCAATTATGTCACCCCATCGGCTAAAGAGCTCGCAGAAACTGGACTGTTGAAACGCCAATGGACGTCGCAGGCTTGGAGGGAGGGTTATGGAGAGGGTTGGGAGGGGGAGGGTTGGGAAGCATTCAAGAAGAGTGCTGAAGCACCCTGGATGCAATAAGCACCAAAATTGGTGACTGGGCTCGTAGAATAACGTTAGAATTATAAGTAGGTTAGAGAAAAAAGGAGGAGGCCTTTTTTTTGAAGTATATACCGAATAGAGACTCAAAATTGATATGGGTTATAGTCTATACACTACAAACGATGTCTATTCTGCTCAACGACTTCCTAAGCATCCTGCCGGATTCGGACATCGCACCCCCGTGGACATCGCTATCCAAAGCGATGGATCGAGTAAATGCCCCACTCAGACTACCTCCCGGCGCACCTAGTGAATGGCCATATATTCACGATCTTCCTCGCGCTCTCACGTCTAACGAAAAGAAAATACTCCCAAGAATATTGTCTGGACTAATGACAGAACTACAAACCTCACCGCAACCTATATGGTTTCCCCTCGGTTCTATTCTTCCCACTATTAGAGTTAACTATAAAGGACACTCATATCGACCTGAAATCGCCAGAGGTGGAAACCCCGATTGTGATATATACTACTACACAGGCGGCAAGAAATACCTCCTCAATCTGCGAAGAGGCACGGAGAGTGAGGCACATCACATTTCGAAGGAGGGGATTTTCGAAAAAATTCTAGACACAATAGCCACACATATTCGTGAAGATTTCCTCCGCGAATGGTGTTCTGTTCCTCATAAAAAGGGTATGCATTTCAAAACTATCGCGAGGAATCTATTCATCGGTTACGATACCGACATTGCTTCAAAATACGCAAGTGTATGCGATTTAATTATCTCTGTTTGGAGTGATTACATTCAAGAACAAAAAGAGCGTAAGCAAAATGCATCAGAGGTCAATCGTAAGGCTATCCAGGAGAGGGCAACTCGAGAGGTGAACAACCTAGAACGCTATTCAGCACAAGTTCATATGGAGGGGAGGCTGAGGATTGACCATGAAGAAGAGCGTCTGAATAAAATGAAACTTCGTATTGAACAACAACTCACATATATCCAAAATGTGAAAGAGAAACAATCCATAAAACACAACAAGCTAGCCACAGCATTAGAGAATGCACGGCTCTTACGCTCTTCTACTCTTCTCTCTGGAGTATGTGTGTCTCTCAATAATCACTACAAAAACACACCACAGATCAAAATTACTGAAAATCCCTTCACAAACCATTCCAATAATACATTTAATATTATTCAATGTCTCCTCACCGCACATAAAACCAAGTAATGACTAGACACTACACACTTACAACTCGTAACATAGACTACTCCATATACAGCCTTAAAACACAACACGCTGGGAGGAATACTCACATTCCTTTTTTGAATTATATACCGAATAGAGACTCTAAATTGATTTCTATGAAACCTTCAAGTATTAACATGTGTACAATCAACACCTTCAAGTCTCAGTCACCGACTTCCATTCCGGAAATTGGTGCACAACCACTTATTAACCCTATAGATACCCAACAGTGGAAGCAATTCCTCGACACCATTCCTACAGTTGTCTGGACTTCCACTTTTAAAAGTAAAACGCATATTAATGTCGCCAAAAACAAGTTCCCAATGGTCTCTCTTGACAAGGAAAATACTAATAAATCTACTGCCACTAAACAATACAAGTCCAAAATGTATAGTCTCTCAACATGGGAAATAACCAAACTATACTCTCTCGGAGACCCTACTCTACCTGAAAACCAAGGTGGTATCTCTTATGAGAACGTATGCCGATACATTCATAACTCTGGTCGCACCGACATTAAGAAGCCTTGTCCTCCCATCTTCTTCTACGATATCGACAACGGAAACAACTATTCTGTCGCACTCCGTCGTATCTACTGGCACATTAACCTTTCTAAATAGAACTATCACCCTCACCCTTAAAACCAAGTAATGACTAGACACTACACACTTACAACTCGTAACATAGACTACTCCATATACAGCCTTAAAACACAACACGCTGGGAGGAATACTCACATTCCTTTTTTGAAGTACGATGATGATGACACAATATAGATTTAAAATTGATTCCCCTAACCCAATGGCAATCATTAATAACGATGACTTCTACATCCCTAGCGAACTCAACCCCTATGAGTCACGACATCCTCCAACCACCTAACCCGATATATAAGATTGGTGATTGGTGTATGGGTTTCACTCCAACCCCACCACAAACTCTATATACACCATGTGTAAAAAACACCTAAACACACAAAAAACTAAAAACTAAAAAATTTAAAACATAGTGGAGGACAAGAAATGAGGTCAAAAAAATTTTTTTTATACACTATACATAGTTAAAATTGATTTCTCTAATCATCATAGTTATCTCAACACGATGACCCATCGTGCCCCACCGCTCGAACCCATCTCTTCCCTCATCGATCTCCTAAACATCCTCCCATTGCCAGATACGGCCCCCCATTGGGCATCTCTATCCAACGCTATGAAAATGGTATCTGCTAAGGAGATGTTTCCATCTGATCTTGTGCGACCACTCACGTCTAACGAAAAACATATACTCCCAGTTATATTGTCCCGACTTATGACACATGTCCAAGCCTGGGTGGGGAGGGGTATGGGGGAGCCCCACCATATATGGTTTTTCGATGACTGTATTGGTATAGTTCAAGTTGACTATAAATCCCACTACCGAGCGGGATGGCATTGGGCCATGGATGATATCCGCATACCGATATGTAACAAGTATAATTTTAAGCTTCCACGCGGTGTAGACACTAATTGTGACATATATTATATCGTCGAAGGGCGGCAATTCCGTGTCAATCTTCATCAGATGCTGAACAAAACTGCAGTGTCAGCTCCTGAACGGGACATTTTCGAACATTTTCTCTACGATGTCGCCCTTAAAATTCGAAACACATTCATCCACCTATGGTGCTCTGTTCCTCACGTAAAAGGTACACAGTTCAACACTATTGTGAAACATCTGTCCATCGACCAATTACTATCCAAAGACCCATTGGGCGATTCACAACTCTTGGGTGATACTCTTCTATCTATCCGGAGTGATTATAACCAAGAACAAAAACTGCGTAAGCAAAACGCACCAACCAATAAACGTAAAGCCATTCAAGAGAATGCCGCTCATTCCGTTATGATTACTGAAAACAAACTTGAATATGTCCAAGTTAAACATTCTAACAAGATGAGTGTTGAAGAACAACGACTACAACAACTCCAACTTCGTTTTGAAAAACAACTTGCTGTAATTCAAACTTTGAAAGATAAACAAGAAAAAGAACATTTCAAGATCGCAAGTGAATTAGATAATGCTTATATTCTGCGTTCTTCTACTCTTCTCTCCGGTGTATGTGTGTCTCTCAATAATCACTACAAAAACACATCCGATTTCAAAATTACTGAAAATCCCTTCACGCACCTGTCCACTAATACATTTCAAATTATTGAATGTCTCATTACTGTTCCTAAAACCAAGTAATGACTAGACACTACACACTTACAACTCGTAACATAGACTACTCCATATACAGCCTTAAAACACAACACGCTGGGAGGAATACTCACATTCCTTTTTTGAAGTACGATGATGATGACACAATATAGATTTAAAATTGATTCCCCTAACCCAATGGCAATCATTAATAACGATGACTTCTACATCCCTAGCGAACTCAACCCTTATGAGTCACGACATCCTCCAACCACCTAACCCGATATATAAGATTGGTGATTGGTGTATGGGTTTCACTCCAACCCCACCCCGGACACACACAGAGGGGAATATGCTATTGGCCTATCTATATCAGATTAGGGAAGGTGAAGGGGTGGAAGAGGCGGCTGAACGAGCCGAAAAAGTCATCGGTGAGGTTTTCCATGTGACTCGTGAGTTGTGTAAACGCATGGAGGAGAGTGGGGTCATGAGTATGCCGCTAAGTGAGGGCGAATGCCAATTATTTAATCTATTTAAGGGTTGGTACATACTCGAAGATGATAGGTTAAATGTTGAACAGGTCGGTAACATTTTACTATCTCTTAAAAAATAGATACAATAAGTCTCAAAATTGGTGTCATGACTAGATTTAAGCTCTACTGTGCAAACTACCTAGGCTTTGGTCTGGAGGCAAACACTATGGCTCGTAGAATAACGTTAGAATTATAAGTAGGTTAGAGAAAAAAGGAGGAGGCCTTTTTTTGAATTATATACCGAACAGAGACTCTAAATTGATATGACTTTATTCACTGTCATTCAAACAGTCATGAACGCCAAATGTCAACCCAACCCCTACAACGTCTTTGCCACTGCCAATCCATTCCATCTACTGGAAACCGAGGAGGACAAAATCGACCCTGAAAACTATTATTTTCATATGCAGGATGATGGTACTACACACAAAATCTCATCGTTTACATATTGTAACTTCAACACTGTTCGACCTGCCCACCCTCACCTTCAATTTTTGAATTCTCTTCATCCCAAAGAACAGGGTCGACACAGGTGGTTATTTATTGGTGACATCAATCATGGTCATTTTGAAGAAATTCTCACCAGACTGGATGACGCTCACAAAAGACACGTCATTTTTGAAAAATCTTGTGAGGTTGCCAGGCGAAGGCATCTTGAAATGCTATTTTCACCTGAAACACTCGCCAACATCGACTCTGACATTTGGTAATAACACCCAACGCTAACGCTAACCCTATGCCGCAGCATATACAGCCTTAAAACACAACACGCTGGGAGGAATACTCACATTCCTTTTTTGAATTATATACCGAATAGAGACTCAAAATTGATTTGTCTCTATTCACTGTCATTCAAACCAACATGAACAACATGAATAACGAGAACAACGACAACAACGAGAACAACGACAATCCTCTTGTGGATCGCATAACAATGTTATCTCTCACTCAAAAAGAAACTATGATACATAATTATGAAATTATGAATGAAATAAATACATCGGAAGGTGACTGTGTTCTTTACTTTTATAAGAATATAAAAAATAAGGATGAATACCAAGGTCCATTTTATTTTGAGATATCTCGCAAAAACAAATCAAGTTTTAAGGTAAATAGTATTGATGAATCTGGTAATATATGTGAAACTTATAAAATAACACAAGTTAAACGGGATGGTTCTGACTATCAAACAAAAGTAACAAGTCTATCATTTACAAGATCAGGAGGAGATTACACGGTATACAAAATTCCTATTATACCCCCTCACCATCGTCCATAACCAATTAAATAGATAAATAGACTACTCCATATACAGCCTTAAAACACAACACGCTGGGAGGAATACTCACATTCCTTTTTTGAATTATATACCGAATAGAGACTCAAAATTGATTTGTCTCTATTCACTGTCATTCAAACCAACATGAACAACATGAACAACGACAAGCCTCTTGGAATTGACCATTCCCACACCAACTCTTGGTCCAAACCCCAACCCATTTGGACTCCTCTCCTATCTAACCGTTTCGGAAGTAGGTGTATTTGCACACTCGCTTCACACGACGAATATCGTCAGGACCATACACACAATGGTGTCTTCCAATGTATCGTTCCAGGGTGCAACAATGGTACAGTTCTTATACCTACTCCGAAGTCTATTGACTCTATTCAGAGCCACTGTGGATACCCTCAATTTATCTTCAATACACCACCTCTAACTATGTACACTCACCCTTATAGAATGACTGGATTCAGTCCCCAACCAATCTTCCATATGACTTAAACCTGTATTCTTCAAGCACTAATAATATTAGTATATACGGCGAATAGCAAAATACGGCGAATAGCGCTGGGAGGAAAAACGAATTTCCTTTTTTTTGACAAATACATAATACATATTTAAAATTGATTTCTCTAATCTCCTTCAATAACAACAACAATGTCTTCTCTCTCTCGCACAATCTCTATCGTCGCCTCTTCTCCCGTGAAGGAAGTGTATTCCACAGCCATTTCCATTCCTACCCCAATTACTCCGGGAAGTGAAGAGTGGAGGACCGCGCAACTCACTCAGAAAAAAATTGAGGCTGAACTGGATGGCACAGTTCTCTCTCCTTCGCAAATCAAGCGTTTCAAACAAGCGATTGCGAAGAACGCACAGTCATTGAATGACAAGCGTATTTTGGAGGAAAATACACTCAAAGACGAATCGGTTCGTAAGCAAATGCGTAAAGACGCAAAAAAGCAACGTCACCAACTGGTTAAACAGACCAAGATTGATGAGGTACGCGAAAACCAAGAAAATGTTGCCTATATTGAGGCTTGGGCACTCTACGACCAGTGTCATGCCCTCAATATTGCTCCTCTACTTAGGTCAAATGCTACTTCTCCCTATATCATTGAACTATGTCAGAAAGCTCTTACCGAGTATATGAAGAGTCCTATGACTTCTCAACAATTCACCTCAATCTCTATGATTGAGAAGGAACAGTCCGATAGCATGTGCGCATCCGCACGTTCGGAAGAAATCTTCCGTGATGTCAAAACTGGACTCGTGTCTTCCAATCAGAAAGTTGAAGGGGAAGTATATGTCCTCCCTCTTAAGAAAAAGAAGAAGAAGAAGAACACCCTAAAATCCACAATTGTCCCCGCTAAGGACGCTGACTCACAAGAACTCTACATTGATTGGGGTGAAAACTGTCTCGGACAGACACTTACCAAAACACAACAGCGTCAGATTGCCACTGGCAATAAGGCAGCATATAGCGCCTAAACACCTTCCCCCCCAAACACACAAATACTAACCATATGTAGTTATTAGTCTAATTATAGAAAAATGCGACGGCATTTTTTTTTTAGAACACAGATTTAAAATTGATTTTCATTAATTTACTAAGTAATAGAATGCCTCCTATTACCAGACGCACCAAACTCTCTCCAACCTTCGCAGTCGCACTCGCCAATGCCGAGGCTAAGTCCAATGCCTGTGCCGCCAGAGACTGTGAAAAGGTAAAGGTCGCACTCACCAATGCCGAAGCTAAGTCCAATGCCTGTGCCGCCAGAGACCGTGAAAAGGTAAAGGTCGCAATCGAGGCTAGAACCAAGATGAACGAGGCAGCCCAGGTGCGAAATGTTAAACGCAAATGTATTGATACAAGTTATGATACATTCGACAACGTACCTTCTGCTCCACCATTACCACCTCCTTCTTATACTGAAGTAGTTAACAATAATAGGACTATTCCTATTCTGACTCAAGTTGAACAGAATTGGTACGGTAGAAAAATTCTTACTAATCATGACCTAGGATGGCCTGAAGTAATTCAAAGGTGTATTTATTTACTATTATGTAAACCTGTAATAGATACATATAATAGAGGAATATTGTGTATTCATAATTGGTTAGATAAATGGGAATAATAGTCGCCCCTTAAACAAACTTTTTAAAAAAGTTTAGACAAAACAAACAAACTTTTCTAAAAAGTTTATTTTGATAAAACTTTTCTAAAAAGTTTAAATTGATTTCTCTCATTATATCAAGTATCAACATTAAATGATGACCTCAATCTCAAAGATTAATCCATTAAACTTCGCCAAAAATCTCGTGATTATGACGGTGATTATGATGGTGTTTATAAACATCCTCAATCTTACATTTAAATTATTAATATTAAATATATGGCCTCCTTGTCCTACACCTACCAGTGTTGTAATTAGCATAGTAACTGGTAATTTTAATATTTGTATGGGACCACCCCCTAAGTTAATAACATTCTTCTATTAAATCTATACTTTCAACTCGATATTATACTCCCTTAACAAACTTTTTAAAAAAGTTTAGACAAAACAAACAAACTTTTCTAAAAAGTTTATTTTGATAAAACTTTTCTAAAAAGTTTATTATTACAAAACACATTTTATTTTTTGCAATAACACATAACACACATTCAAAATTGATTCTTCTCACCTAGAAATCAACAACCGCAAGAATGTCTGCTATTATCTCTCTCCGTAACGCTATCGAACTCCTTAAGATTTCCGACCTTGACCAGGTTCCCATTATTCTTGAAACTCTCAAGAATAGGAGTAAGTTTCTCAAAACTGAAGCTGTCAAAACAGAGAAATCTCATAAACAGTCCGACACTACACGTATCAATCTTCTCAAGAAGATTCGCAAGATTGAACCCTCATTTGAGGACACTCAACAATCCGAAGTCGAATTGAATAAATGTCTCGAAGATTTCAAAGAAATTTCTATTGATAAACTCAAGCACACTCGGAAGCGAGTTTCCCTTGAGAAGAAATGGGGAGACAAGTTTTCTAATGAACCATGTCCTACTGATATGACTAATGAACAACTTGAAGAACATATGAAATCTATCTTGGTTGAAAATAAGAAGAAGCTTGTAGAGGATAAAAAAATTCTCAATAAACGCATTTCTGATCAAAATCACATAGACAAACTTTCTAAACAGATTACTGAACCTATTCCACTCGGTTCCACGATTGAACAATTGAAAGATATGTTAAAACTCCAAAAACAATCCCGAGATGACGCAAAGCACGAAGATAAGAATCGCCAGAAATTCCGTAAAATGCTTAATGATATTTGTGTTAAGTATCCCAGTATTAATATTCTAATACCTCCCCACACCGCAACTGCGAGTGAGTTAGAAATTGCTCTTATTCAAGCCAGAAATTTACGTGACACTACGAAAATATCTGATTTGCTTGCCGAAAAGAACCGCAAATCCAAAGACCGTGAAGATAAGAAGCAATCCGTTATTGCTGCTAAAGAATCTCTTAAAAATAAGAAACTGTCAGATAAAGCTGACGGCATAAATGGACCACCCAAAAATGCTCCATTTCAACGCTTCTGTAAGCATATTGGAATCCAAATTGAAAATGGTTCCATTGATTTGTCTGATATTGAGCAACTTGGTGGCAAAGGTAAATATAATTCTGCTAAATGGAAGGAACTTTCCACAGAACAGAAATCATCACAGGATGCTCCTTGGAACTAAATTTTCATAACTATTTCATAACTATTTCATAACTATTTCATAACTATTTCATAACTATTTCATAATAACTACTACAAGAACCTATTCTTAATATAATTATTTTTAATACAAAAACCGGTGGTT
>Ga0209709_10002430_pt1 | contig 16250 bp, 16 predicted proteins | sample ArcticOcean_MG_C_2_FD_187435 | JGI IMG/M metagenome (GOLD analysis project Ga0209709, IMG submission 187435) | Marine microbial communities from western Arctic Ocean - ArcticOcean_MG_CB4_136 (SPAdes) (version 2) | ecosystem: Environmental > Aquatic > Marine > Oceanic | place: Arctic Ocean... | reverse complement strand
CGATAAAATCTTTAAGATTAAGTCTAGGCCAAAAAAACTACCATTGATTATTTTTGTTGCTTCTATTAAAGATGCAAAAAAAATTGGTTTTTTTACAGAGTATGATGAATTATTGGCAAAAGCCTTCTGGCCTGGCGATCTTACTTTAGTTGTAAGACGAAAAAATAAAAAAATATTTTATGGCCATAAATCTTTTACAACAGTAGGCATTAGAATTCCTAAGCATAAAGCTTTAATTGATTTAATCGAGAAGGCAAAAGTACCTCTTGCTAGCACTAGTGCAAACTTTCATAAGGGTAAGACTCCAAAAAATTTCAATGAGCTTGATATTATTTCAGATAAAAAAATTTCTTACGTGATGAAAAGTAATCATAAAATAGAAGGAGTCGAGTCTACTATAGTTACTCTAATTAATAAGAAGATTGAAGTATTGCGACCAGGTTCAATTAGCAGAAAAATGATTAAAGATGAAATTAAGAATCTACAAATGCATTAAATGAGAAACTTCTTCGCTCACCACTACCTCTGAATGGATGCACATCATGCATCAAGAAAGATGGAAAAATAAATAAATTACCAATTTTTGGCTTAAAGCTCTGTCTATGCTGAACTAATGGAGGGCTGTTTCTTGGCATGGATACCCTACCATCCATAAATGAAATATAACCTGCTAAGCCTTTTTCGCTTCCTAAGATAATTGACCTTGGCATTTTTAGATAGCCTACTCCACTGATGTTACCTCGATGAATGTGTGGTGGATTAAAGTCTCCAGCAAACTGACAAACAATCCAAGCTGAATCTATGGTAACTTTTTTTACTTTTATCCCTAGTACCTCTAAATAGTATTTTTTAATTGATGATATAATTTCTTTTTCTAAAATTTTCTTAAAAGTTGATTTTGTTATAATAAATTGTTGCTCAACATTGCCAATAAGTTTAGTAGAATGATCTAATTTTTTACTTTTTGAAACACTAGCCATAACTTTATCACAGTAATTATTAACGTTATTTAAAGTCGTTTTTTTAAGATCGATTTTTCCTATTGAAGGTCCGAATGGTTTGAATAATTTCATATATTTATCCTTATGGTGCGCCCGGCAAGATTCGAACTTGCAACCCTCAGATTCGAAATCTGATGCTCTATCCGGTTGAGCCACGGGCGCTTATTGTATATAATATTACCTTTATAATATAGTTATTACTTAATATGAATTTATTAAATTTGTTAGATAAATTAGGAAGAAAAAGAATAGTAATGGATAGAGGCGCATCTCATCCAGAATTCCATTTAGCTAAACCTTGGACTATTAGGTATTATCCTTTATTCAGAAAAAGACCTAGATGGTTTCCATTTAATATTATTATTAATCATATTGTTGATGATGATCATGGCAAGGGTACTCATAATCATCCATTTCCCTTTATAACAATAATAGTCAATGGTGGTTACTGGGAAACACTTGATGGAATAAAGGAAAAAAAATGGAGAAAGCCGGGTTATATTGGCTATAGATCTGCAGATCAATTACATAGAGTTGATCTTGAACCAGGTATTAAAGCTTTAACAATATTTATTGCAGGACCCTATGGATTTAGAAAAAATGAACGAAGTGGCTACGGTTGAGCATTAAGATATTCTTTCTTAATATAATTTCTAAACTTTCTATCATTTTTTAATTCATATTCCCTTTTTAAAGCATCAGTCTTCAAATCAAATTCTTCAAAATAAATGAGCTCCCATTGTCGACCTCTAGTGCTTTTTGCTCCCTTACTAGAATTATGCTTTTTAAGTCTTTCCTCAATATTATTTGTCCAACCGACATATGTAGTGAGACTATTGGCTTTGAAGCTTCCAATAATATAAACAAAACAAGTCATTTTAGATTATTTAAAAAATTAATATTAATTTATTTTATTATGATTATATTATTATCTATAATGAAATCTATATCAGCAATATTAGTATTATGTTTATTGACAGCAAGTTGTATCAATATCCCGTTAATTCCAGGAATTTAGGCAATAAATCATTGTATTAGCTATTAATTTACTTATAGTTAGGTAATTAATTTTTTAGGAGATAAAAAATGAGAGTTACACTTACTGTTTTAGCCATAAGTTTTATGATTACAGCTTGCACAACTTTGCAAAGTATCAATGAAACTGTTAAGGGCGACGGTGTTCCATACATACCTGGAATATAGTCTCATAAAAACTGACTTTATAGATTAATATGAAGTCAGTTTTTGTAATTTTTATATTTTTATTCAATTTCCAAATTCCTTATTCAGAGTATAGATATAGTTAATGACAAGAATTCAAATTTCAGGCACCGGTTTATTTACACCTAAAGAAGTCTTAACAAATGATGAGTTAGTTGAATCATATAATAAGTTTGTAGATGAATTTAATTTAGAAAATAAAGATAAAATCCAGTCTGGTGAAATTGAAGAGCTACAAAAATCAAGTTCAGAATTTATTGAAAAAGCATCTGGAATAAAAGCTAGATATGTACAGAATAAATCAGGAATATTAGATACAAAATTTATGCGCCCTAAACTTCAAGAGCGCAAAGAAGATGAGTTATCAAATTTAGCAGAAATGGGAGTTGCGGCTGCTAAGCAAGCTATTGAGAATGCAAATATAGATATTAAAAAAATAGATGCTGTTATTGTTGCCTGTTCAAATCTTGAACGTGCATACCCAGCAATTGCAATAGAAATTCAAAACGCTTTAAATATTGAAGGCTTTGCTTTTGATATGAATGTCGCATGCTCATCAGCTACTTTTGGAATTCAAACTATTCATGATATGATAAAAAGTGGTTCTATTAGATCGGCACTAATGGTTAATCCTGAGATTTGTAGCGGACATTTGAATTTTAAAGATCGTGATTGTCATTTTATTTTTGGAGATGTCGCAACAGCTGTAGTCATTGAAGAATTTAAAGAAGTGCCAAGTAATTCAAATTCATATGAAATTCTAAGTACCAAGCTTTATACTCAGTTTTCAAATAATATAAGAAATAACTATGGGTTTTTAAACTCTTCTTCGCCTGATGGAGTTGGGAAAAAAGATAAATTATTTCATCAAAATGGCAGACAAGTTTTTAAAGAAGTGGTCCCTAAAGTAGCTTCACTTGTTAAAGACCATTTATCAAAAAATGATATTGAAATTTCTAGTATAAAAGCAATGTATTTACATCAAGCAAATGAAAACATGAATCGACTTATTAGCAAATATATTCTTGGACAAGAAGCATCAAGAGATCTTGCCCCTATAGTATTAGATGAATATGCAAATACAAGTTCGGCCGGTTCAATAATCGCATTCCACAAACATAATAATAAGTTAAAGAAAGATGATTTGGCTATTATATGTTCTTTTGGAGCAGGTTATTCTGTTGGTAATGTGATTGTCAGAAAAATAGGTTAAAAATCGTAGATTGGTTTTGCGAAGACTCTTTTAACCATTGGTTCAAAATGCTCTAAGGAGTAGCTTTCGTAGTTTGGATCAAAAGATGCCTGATCCCACTTTTCACAAAAATCAATTGTATCCTGATAATAAGGAGAGTCCTTATAACGATCTCGCGCATTTCGATCTTTGCCTACGTGGTGAGCATAATAATAATTTTGGAATAAACCATGATGCTTTACTATCCAATAAACTTTCTCAGAAACATATGGTCTTAAAATAGATGCAGCAAATTGGCTATGATTAAATACCGCTAAACCATCGCCAATATCATGTAATAATGCTGCCACAATCATCTCCTCATGGGCACCATCCTTTTCTGCTCTAGTTGCTGTTTGAAGGCTATGCTCTAATCTTGTAATTTGGTAACCATCCAAGGATCCGTCTAGATTTTTAAGAAACTTTAATACCCTATCAGGCAGCCCTTCTACAAAACCTTCTTCATAGCTACTAAGAAGATCATAATCTTCCTTAGTTCCATCTTTCATTGCTGTAAATTTAACTTTATCCATTTTTATTTTTTTTCAAAATTTTATATTTACTCTCAATTGAGTCATAATCAATGTAAAGTCCTTGAAGAAACCTGCTGCCTTCAGCTGTATTAAAGCTAGTTCGGCCATGCAACAATCTATAATTATCCATAATCAATAAACCTCCAGCAGGCAATCTAAATTTTATTAAGTATTTATCAGAATTAATCATTCCATGAAAAATTCTTTTAGCGTTATAATATTTTACTAACTCATCTGGAGACTGATGAGGCACTAAATCTAATCGATTACTAAAACGTATCTGAATAAAATTTCCTTCATCGTCTAATTCGATGGTTGTTCCCGTATTTTCTAAAACTGTATCTTGATCTGTATATTTAAAGAATATGTTAGTTTCAGTTAATATTTTGAAAGCATCTGGATACTGAGTTTTTAAATCTTTGGCTACTTGAAAACCATCAACTAAAATAGAATCTCCACCATCACAACTATTCTCAATACTAAATAAAAATTGTATTGATGGCACAGGTCTTCTGTATGGATTGTCTGTATGTGGCCCTAATTCAATAGAAGTATAAGCTAAATCACTAGGTTGTTTTTTTGACTTAACGTTAAATATTTTGCCAAAGTTCGTCTCTCGTATAAACCCAATTCTTTCTGCGAAATTTATAACTTCACCTTCTTTAGCTTTTAGATCTTTAACAACGACAAACCCATATTGATGAAAATGTTCTAGTATCTCCAACATTTGTTTTTCAATTTCTCTATTATAATTAAAATAAAATTGTTTAAATTCTAAGCTATTAGTATTCCAGAGAATTTTTTCAGGTAAGTTATTTTTTTTTTCTATTTCAAGTAATAAATCTTTTAATGAATATTTAGCTACATGTTGATCTGAAAATTTTATAAGAATTTCATCTGAACCTAATTGTTTTGCATCTGAAAAAGTTAAGTCATCTGCAAGTGTTTCTGGATCGTAAAGCCTTTGAAAAGACCTTTGGTCTACAGCAATTTCTTCTCTAGATCTTTCTCGCATCCATAAAGGATGAAGTCGGATGGTTTTATCATCCACAAGAAGTCTTAGTTCACTTGGATCAAATTCTATGTTCATCGCCAATAAATATAATATTATTTTTTTATTTCGGCAATATTTTGATATTCTTTTAAACAATCAGGATTAGACAGCGCCTCAATATTCTTAACAGGATCCCCATTAATAATGTCTTTAATCGTCAATTCGGCTATTTTACCACTCCTTGTCTTAGGAATATCAGCTACTTGAATGATGTGGGCTGGAACATGTCGAACTGAAAGCTGATTTCTTAGCTCCTGGGAAATTAGCTGCTTATAATCTTTAGTTAGATTAATATTATGGCTTAATTTTACAAATAAGATTATTCGGACATCATTATTCCAATTTTGAGCTACAGCAATTACCTCTTCTATATTCTTAATAGCTTCTACTACCCTATATAATTCAGCAGTTCCAATTCTAATGCCGCCTGGGTTTAATGTGGCATCGGATCTTCCATAAATAATGATACCACCATTTTCTGTAATCTGAGCATAGTCCCCTTGGGACCAAATATTATGATACTGCGAAAAGTAAGTTTTCTTATACTTATTTTTATTATGATCATTCCAAAAACCGACTGGCATACTTGGGATACTTGATCTGCAAACTAATTCACCTTTATCTGATGTACTATTGCCCTTTATATTGAAAATATCTACTTCAACTCCTAAGCACTTACACTGAATTTCTCCTGCATAGACAGGCAGCATTGGATTTCCTGCAACAAAACATGAGACAATATCAGTGCCACCACTTATGGAGGCTAAGTGAATATTTTTTTTAATATTATCATATACATATGAAAAACCTTCACTTGATAAAGGAGAACCTGTAGATAAAATGCATTTTAAATTTTTTAGACTATATTTGTCTTGAATATATATATTTTCATTTTTTAAAGCATCAATATATTTGGCACTGATGCCAAGTATTTGAATATTTTCTTTATTTACTATTTCTAAGATAGAATCTTTGTTTGGAAAAAATGGAGAGCCATCATAGAGTACTATACTAGCTTTAGAGGCCATAGCAGAAACTAACCAATTCCACATCATCCAGCCACATGTAGTAAAATATAATATCTTATCATTTGGCTTTACGTCACAATGAAGTTGTTGTTCTTTCATGTGCTGTACTAATGGCCCGCCTGTATTATGGATAATACATTTCGGCTTACCTGTAGTGCCACTTGAATATAAAATATACATTGGATCATTAAACAAGTTTTTCTCAAAAATTATCTTATGATCCAGTTGATCATTGCTATAAATCGACTCTAAATCTAAATAATCTTTACTGGTCTCATGAAATGCCCCAGGATAATTAATGAGTATTTTCTTAGTTAATGTTTTAAGTTTGCTAGAAACTTCCTCTATCTTTTTTTTAACTTCTATCTTTTTTCCTCCATAGAAGTATGTATCACTGTATAGCAAGACTTTTGGATCAATCTGACTAAATCGGTCTAAAATTGCTGATGTACCAAAATCTGGAGAGCAAGAAGTCCAAATTGCTCCAATTGAATTTGCAGCTAAAAATGCAATGATAGTATTTGGTGTATTGGCTGCTATAGCTGCAATACGGTCATTCTTCTGTATTCCTATCGACCTAAAATAATTACTGAGTTTACCAACTTTATATTTAAGTTCTTCCTTGGTAAGAACTTCTTTATGTCCCTTTTCATTGAAAAAAATTATTGGGGTTTCATTGACTGATTGAAGTATGTTTTCTGCATAATTTACTTCTATATTTTCAAAAAACTTTTGGTTAATGATTTCATTCTCTTTACTGATTATTACAGTGTCTTTCTTAGTACATTTAATCTCTAAGTATTCTAAAAGAATTTTCCAAAAATCTTGTCGTGAGTTGACGCTCCATTCCCATAAAAGTTGATAATCATTATTGAAATGAAGACTGTATCTTTTATTTAAAAATCTGAAAAAACTCGCTAAATTAGCTTCATTTACTTGGCTTGTTGTTGGTTTCCAAAGTAATTTACTCATTATTTTTATAAATCTTTTTAGCTAACTTTTTTCTATTTTAAATTACCAAAGTGTAAACTTTTGGTTTCTAAGTAGTCTTCCAAACCCATTTCACCACCTTCACGGCCATTACCTGACTGCTTATATCCACCAAAAGGTGTGCCATAATTGTATCCACCTCCATTTACATGAACTGCACCAGCTCGCAGCTGTTTTGCAACTCTTTTCGCACGATCCATATTGTCAGTTTGCAAATAGGCCGCTAAGCCATAAGGAGTATCATTTGCTAGCCTTATTCCTTCAGCCTCATCCTCAAAAGGGATAACAACTAGTACTGGTCCAAATATTTCTTCTTGGGCAATACGTTTATCATTGGTGGCATCTACAAAGATTGTTGGTTTGACATACCAGCCAGTTTCAAAACCATCAGGCTTGCCTAATCCTCCAACTAACACCCTAACACCTTCATCAATTCCAACTTTTATCATAGCTTGAACACGATCAAATTGAATTTTGTCAAATAATGGGCCCAAGTGATCCCCTTCTTTCTTTGGGTCATCAACTAAAATATTTTCTACCGCTACTTTTGCTATATCTAAAACTTTATCATAACATTTTCTTTCAACTAATAGCCGTGTAGGTGCGTCACAAGATTGGCCTGTATTAAACATGCATTCATTAACTGAGGCCGTGACTCTTTCTTCTAAATCACAATCAGCAAAAATTAAATTTGGAGATTTTCCTCCTAATTCAAGAGTAACCCTTTTTACGGTCTTAGCCGCTTCTTGAGTTACCGATATGCCGCCTCTTGTTGAGCCTGTGAAAGAAACCATTTGTATATCGGTGTGACTTGATAGGGCAACACCAACATCTTCACCAGTACCATTAATTAGATTGAATACTCCAGGCTGAACACCCGCTTCATGTAGAATTTCTGCATATATCATTGCAGAAATCGGTGTATGTTCAGAAGGTTTTAATACGCAGGTACATCCTGCAGCTATAGCAGGTAAAACTTTTAGCGCTATTTGATTGATTGGCCAATTCCATGGAGTAATTAATGCACATACTCCAATTGGTTCCTTGCAGAGCGTATCGCCGTTATTTAAGATTATTTGATCTTCTAGTTTTTCTAAAGCCTCAATGAATCCATCTAAATGTCCTATAGCAGAGTCAGCTTGTGGATCTCTAGCCATGGTAATGGGGGCACCCATCTCTTGGCTCATTGCTTGAGCAAGATCTTCAAAACGATTTTTTGTAATCTCTTTAATTCTTTGTAGTAACTTGAGACGATCAATTTTTGTTGAACGAGAAAAATTATCAAAAGCTACTTTAGCAGCATTTACAGCCATATTGACATCTTCTGAGCTCCCAAGACCTATGGTGCCAATTTGCTCTTCAGTAGCCGGGTTGAATACAGGCATTGTTTTTTTTGATTGAGGATCCACCCATTCACCATTGATATAAAACTTTTGAAGATTTTTCATTTTTTTCCTTTATCTAGATTTATTAATACTAGTAACAACTAATTCAAGAACTTCGTCAAGGGTTGCAATCCTTGGATTTGTTAAAAAAGCTGAATCTGCCATAGCTTTTTTGGCAATTCTATGGGCACAATCTTTAGGTATACCAATTTCATGCAGACTTTTGGGAATTTTAATTCTATCTAAGATCTTTTCAATATTAAAAATAAAAGAGTCAACTGAGTGATCTTCAAATTGCATTACCTCAGCCATACGCTTAACTTTTTCTTCCATATTTGGTAAATTGAATCGTAATACAGTGGGTAAAATTATTGCATTAGTAAGGCCATGATGGGTATTATATTCTGCGCCAACCATATGAGCTATTGCATGCACTAACCCTAAACCTTTAATAAATGCAATGCCTCCAAGGCATGAAGCTACAAGCATTGCTCCTCGGGCCGCTAAATTATCAGGTTCTTCTAAAACTAAATAAAGAGATTTTGAAATTAATGATAAGCTTTCTAATGCAGCAGCATCACACAATGGATTAAATCCTGGAACACAGTAACCTTCAATAGCATGTATCATTGCATCTGCGCCAGTCCATGCCGTAAGTGAAGCTGGAAGTTTTAATGTTAATTCTGGATCAAGAAGTGTTAATGAAGGTTTCAATTCTGGATGAGTAACACAAAATTTCATTTTTTTTTCAAGATGAGTAACCATAGCTGTACTCTCTGTTTCAGCGCCAGTACCTGCTGTAGTTGGTATTGTTATTAATCTTGGAAATTTATTATCTTTGCCAATCTTAGCAGCTGGTTTTTCCCACTCAAAATCCCAAAGTGGGATATCGTTATTGGCAGTCAGGCAAATGGCTTTGCCACCATCCATTGCACTGCCTCCGCCAATTGCTATTATAGCATCATGCTTTCCTAATCTAAACTTTCTACAACCATTAGCAATTTCATCGTCTCGAGGGTTTGGTGAAATTTCAGAGAAAAGATCTGAATCTACTTTTGATTCAAGCAATATACTTTTAAGGTTTTCTATAAAATATAGTTCCTTGCTACCACTATCTGTAACTATTAATGGTTTTTTAATATTTAGAGATTCACAAAAAGAGCCCATCTCGCTTAATCTCCCTGGTCCATATTTAATAGGTATTGAAAAGAACCAATCTTGAGATCTTAAAATTTCTTTTTCATCTAAATTAAATAGATTTTTTGTATTCATATGAGATATATTTTACTTATAGCTGGCTTAAATTCTATCAAAAATCTTAGTGTATAGCTAATATATGTTCACAAATCGCCCATCAGATTAATTATCTTTCTTTTACTTAATTATTAAATTAAATTTTATTAAATCAATAGTGGGGAACATTTTATGAATAAAGATGTAATAATTTCATGTGCAGTAACTGGTTCGGGCGATACTGTAGGAAGACACCCAGCAATTCCTGTGACACCTGAGCAAATAGCAAATGCTGCAATTGAAGCTGCTTCTGCTGGTGCTGCAATTGCACATATGCACGTTAGAAACCTTGAAACAGGAAAAGGAATAAGAGACGATGAGCTCTACAAGGAAGTTGTAAGTAGAATTAAAGATAGTGGTACTGATGTAATTATAAACTTAACTAGTGGTATGGGGGGGGACATTGAAATTGGTCCAGAGGACGATTTAATGAAATTTGGTCCCAATACTGATTTTATTAATGCACTTGAAAGACTCAGTCATGTTGAAAAAATCTTGCCTGATATCTGCTCTTTAGATTGTGGCACTCTTAATTTTGGTGATGACAATATGATCTATGTTAGTACTCCAGAACAGTTACGGATCGGTGCAAAAAGAATTCAAGAGCTTGGGGTAAAGCCTGAATTAGAAATTTTTGACACAGGAAATATGTGGTTTGCCAATCAAATGCTAAAAGAAGGTTTGTTAGATAATCCAGCTTTATTTCAAATATGCCTTGGCATACCTTATGGAGCACCTGCTAGCACTAGCTCAATGAAAAATATGGTCGACATGTTGCCAGAAGGTAGTAACTGGGCTGCGTTTGGAATCGGAGCTATGCAAATGCCAATGGCTGCACAAGCAGTTCTTTTGGGAGGCAATGTAAGAGTTGGCTTGGAAGATAATCTTTATCTGGAAAAAGGTATTTTCGCTTCAAATGGATCATTGGTTGAAAGAGTAACTTCGATAATTAATAATATGGGCGCAAATATAATGAGCGCTAAAGATGCGCGTAAAAAATTAGGCCTAAAGGATGCCTAATAAAAAAATAGTTTCAATAATAGGAACTGGAGTAATTGGTGCTGGATGGGCAGCTCGATTTATAGCTAGTGGTTATCATGTTCAAGCTTTTGATCCTAGCAGCAAGTCTCTTAAAAAATTAAAGATTGATGTCAAAAAAGCATTAACAAGTCTTAGTAGGATTGGTTTACATAAAAATGCATCTATAAAAAACTTAAGTTTTCATAACAACTTAAAAGACTCATTGCAAAATACATCTTTTGTTCAAGAAAATGCACCAGAGAATGAGAAACTAAAGATATTATTGCTAAAAGAAATTGATCAACTATTAGATAAGAAAATAATCATTGCTTCAAGTTCGTCTGGCTTACTGCCAACAAAAATACAGTCAAAATGTAAGTTTCCTAATCGCGTATTAATTGGACATCCTTTTAATCCTGTTTATTTGCTACCTTTGGTTGAAATAGTTAAAGGAAAAAAAACTTCTCAGCAATCAGCTTTAAAATTAAAAAAGATTTATGAATCTATTGGAATGAAACCTCTTATAGTTAGAAAGGAAATTGAAGGATATATATCAGATAGATTGCAAGAAGCTTTGTGGAGAGAATCACTACATTTAATCAAAGATGGAGTAGCATCAACTGAAGAAATTGATGATGCAATAGTATACGGTCCGGGATTGAGATGGGCATTTATGGGAGTATGCTTAACTTTTCACCTAGCAGGAGGTGAAGAAGGGATGAAACATATGCTTAAACAATTTGGACCTACATTAAAATTACCTTGGACTAAGTTAAAAGCCCCAAAATTAGACAAAAAACTTAAAGATAGAATGATCTCTGGTACAAAAAAACAAGCTGGCAAGCTCAGTATTGATGATCTTGAAAAACAAAGAGATCTTTTTCTTATTGAAATTATGAAAACTTTAAATAATAATCATAAAAGTAATTTTCCTAATTGGGGTAAAAAGTTCAATAGCTTTAAATAATAATGACTAATAGATTATCTATATTAGAAGCTAAAAAAAATAATCGTGATTTCATAGTAGAATGGAATGATGGTCACATTAGTCAATTTAATTATTTGTGGCTAAGAGACAATTGTCCATCTGAAATTCATCCCACCGCTAGAGAAAGAACTTTTAATCTTTTAACTGTTACTGAAAATATTCAACCTGAAACCTTTAGCCTTAATGAAGATAGTAAGCTTACAATAAAATGGAATGAAGGTGATCATACTAGTGAATTTTCTGCAGATTGGCTTAGAAAAAATTGCTATACTTTAAAAAACTCTACTCCATTTAAATCGCCTTACACGTTATGGGATAATACTCTTTCAAAATCTTTAGATAAAATAAAGATTAGCTGTGAAGAAATAATGGATAGCGATGAAGGCGTACTAAAATACTTGAAACAACTACACTATTATGGTTTTTCATTAGTTGAAAATGCACCATTAGAGAAAAATTCTGGAGCTGGAGTGATAGAACGTATTAGTCATTTTCGTGAAACTTTTTTCGAGACACCTTTTGAAGTTATAAATATTCCAAACCCTAATAATTCAGCTTATACCGCTTTAGGTCTTAGAAATCACCTTGATTTACCTTACTATGAAATCCCTCCAGGATACCAATTTTTACATTGTTTAGTAAACGATGCCACCGGTGGTGACTCTACGGCAATTGATGGATTTAAAGTAGCTGAATATATGAAAAAGCAATTTCCAGATTTTTTTAGAGTTTTAACAGAGGTTCCAGTTAAATTTGTTAACCGTGATTATACTCAAAACACTACTAGAATTCTTTATGCTCCATTAATACTATTAGATAAAGACAATGACTTTAACTTAATAAGATTCAGTATTGCTTATATGAGTATTATGGATTGTCCTCCAAATGAAATGGATTTATTTTATAGAGCGTACAGAAAATTTGCTGAATTACTACACGATGATCACTTTACTGTTAAATTTAGATTAAAAGCTGGTGATATTTTCTCATTTAATAATCTAAGAATCCTTCATGGAAGAACAGAATTTGACCCAAACTCTGGTCATCGTCACCTTCAGGGCTATTATATGGACCGCGATGAAATAAAAGGTAGATTAAACTTCTTGGAACAAAGAGAAACCTAATTTTTTCGAAGAATATTTGCTACTTCTTTGTCAGAAATTGAACCTACAATATCATCATTATCATTAACAACATTCAATTTAGATCTTGTCTCTAGTATAATTGGCAAACATGATTCAATGCTATCATTCATATTAACTTTAGGACCTTCAGATCCTTGAATAGAATCAATCATAATTGACTTAACTTTTAGAACTTTAGCTCTATTAACATCCTGAACAAAGTTAGATACATATTGATCTGCAGGATTAAGAATTATATCTTCAGGTTTTCCTACCTGAACTAACCTACCACCATTTAAAATAGCTATCTTATCTCCTAATTTTAAAGCTTCATCTAAGTCGTGTGTTATAAACATAATTGTTTTCTTTAGTTTTACTTGTAACTCCAACAATTGTTTTTGCATATCTGATCTAATAAGTGGATCTAAAGCGCTAAAAGCCTCATCCATTAATAAGATGTCTGGATTAGTAGTTAGTGCTCTCGCTAAGCCAACTCTCTGCTGCATACCTCCAGATAATTGATTTGGATACATATATTCGAATCCATTTAAACCCACCGATTCAATTTGTCTCATTGCAGCGCTATGTCTTTCTTGTTTTGGTTTTTTTTGGATTTCTAGACCATACGCAACATTATCGATAATATTTTTATGCGGTAATAGTCCAAATTTTTGAAAAACCATACTCATTTTATCTCTTCTAAAATTTATTAAGTCCTTTTTGTCTAGATCAATGATGTTTTGAGAATCAACAATAATTTCACCGGCAGTAGGGTCTATTAATCTATTTACATGTCTAATTAAAGTAGATTTACCTGATCCGGATAGCCCCATTACAACAAATATTTCTCCTTCTTCTATAGAAATAGAAACATTATCAAGGCCAACCGTATGTCCAGTTGTTTCTAAAACCTCATCTTTCCCAATACCCTGCTGTAATAAGTGCATTACAGATAATGGATCTGGACCAAAAATTTTATAAATATTATTAGCTATTATTTTTGACATAAATTATTTTTTATTAATCTCACGATCGCCGCGACGACTTTGTAAAGTTGCACCATAAGCTTGTGTTATTCGATCAAATACAATTGCTAGAAGAACTATAGATATACCGGCTTCTAGTGCACGACCAATATTTAATTGTTGAAGTCCCAACAACACTTCGTCACCAAGCCCTCTTGTACCAATCATAGAAGCAATAACAACCATAGACAGCGCCATCATTGTACACTGATTAATTCCTTGCATTATATTTGGCAAAGCAAGAGGAAGTTGAATTCCAAATAATTTCTGAGAACTTGACGCACCAAATGAATCAGCTGCCTCTATTACTTCCTCATCAACTAATCTTATTCCAAGATCTGTTAAACGCATCAATGGAGGTACCGCATAAATAAATATTGCGATAATAGCTGGGACAGCACCTAGTCCAAATAGCATAATACCAGGTATTAAATAACAAAATGCTGGAATTGTTTGTGCTAAATCTAAAACAGGTAAAAAGAAATTTCTTACTCTTTTATTTCTTGCCATTGCAATACCTCCTGGAATACCAGCAGACATACAAAGAAAAATTCCTATAAATAGAATTGATGTCGTCTCAAGAGCTTTATCCCAAAATACAGGATTTAAGAAACCAATAAAGAAAGTTGCAATTCCAACAAAAGTTGTTGTGTAAAGGCTCCTACCGCTAGCAAAAAATGTGATTGCAATTACAATGCCAATTACCATTGGCCAAGGTGCAAGAACTAGTATTCCTTTAAGTCCATAAATTAGACCTAAAAGAAAATCATTAACAACATCAAAATATTTACCATATGCTTTAATAAACGAACCAAAACCATCATTTGTCCAATGCATTAATCTTACATCCAGCCATTTTGGCCAGTTAAGAAGCCAATCTGTGCTTCCCAAAACAGACATTAAGCTATCTGGTTTATATCGAGAATTTTGATATCCATTAACCAATAAGAAAATAAATATAGCAAATAGAAAGGTATAAAGGATGTAATTTGAATATTTTTTGAGAAACTTAACCATAAATTTTATTAAAACCATTAATATTAAAAAACCAGCAACATCATATTATGTTGCTGGTTTTTTTTATTACTCTTAGTTACAAATTACAGAGCAGCTGATATTTTTTTAGCTACGTCTGCAGGAACCATACTTTTCCACTCAGAGTATTCACTTAAGAACATTCTGGCAGTTGCTTCCATATCTCCACCCGTATTTGGGTCAGTATACTCAGCAAGCAGTTTGTTCACTGTAGGAGTTGACAAAGTATATGCTTTAATAAAATCAGATTCAGCTGGATGAGCATCAGCCCATTCAGTTAACATTGATTTAGTTAAGGCCATATCTCTATACTCACAAGCGCATGAAGCGACATAAGCATCTGGTCCATCAGCTTTGATACTTTCAACTACAGCCGACATATCACCCCAACACTTTTCAGTCCAAGCTGGTTCAGCAAGTCTAACCATATCAACTTTTCCCATTAAGCCTGTAGGCGTCCAATAATAAGTAAAGATAGGATTACCTTTTGCAAATGCACCAGCAATAGCAGCGTCTAATGCTCCACTAGTACCTGGATCATAGTTAGTGTAGAACTCATCTAAACCATATTCTTTTTGTTTAACTAAATTAATAGTGTAACAGGTCCAGCCAGATATGCAGCTATACATTCTGCCCATGCCTGGATTTTCCGGATCATTAAACAATGCAGCTACTTCAGGATTTTTCATATCATCAACAGATTTTAAGTTGTATTTTGCAGCCGTAGTTGCGTCAACCCAAAATGCCTGTTCAGATGCCGGAGTATTTATACCCGCGTTGAAAATTGTTCCTGCCTCTTCATGAGGTTTGTAGTTATCAATAATATTATCATACCAAACTTCTACAAGCACATCTAATTGTTTGTCATAGTGTGCAGCCATAATTGGCGTGGTACTACCTTTAGTAATTTCAACTGTACAACCATATCCTTTTTCAAGAATAAAAGATGATATAGCGGCATGAATATTTGCACTATCCCAATCAAAGTCACCCATTCTTACTGTTCCACAATCATCAGTTGAAGCAACTTGCTTTTCACTACATGAAACAAAAGTGAAAATTGCTAAAATTGAAATCGTTAAAACAGCAATGATTTTTTTAAATTTTATAATCATTATGTTTACTCCGTTAATTTTTAAAGTTGGGAGTATTGAAGCATGTTAGATTTTATTGGGCTAGCATTAAAATATAAAATGTTTATAAGTTTTGAAATTTATATTTAAGTGCTTGATTCTAAATCTTTTTTTTATTAATCAAAAGCTCTGTTAAAGATGCAAAAAGAACATAGATACCTCTAAAAGCTTCATTTATAATGATAAAAC
>Ga0209709_10002429_pt1 | contig 16259 bp, 16 predicted proteins | sample ArcticOcean_MG_C_2_FD_187435 | JGI IMG/M metagenome (GOLD analysis project Ga0209709, IMG submission 187435) | Marine microbial communities from western Arctic Ocean - ArcticOcean_MG_CB4_136 (SPAdes) (version 2) | ecosystem: Environmental > Aquatic > Marine > Oceanic | place: Arctic Ocean... | reverse complement strand
AGCGGCGCGTGCCGGATAGGGCTCCTGCAAGGTCTCACTCATAATTTCATTAACAATGGGAAAATGACTCAGGTCTGTCAGGAAGATGTTTAGCTTAACAATATGGCTTAAATCACCACCTGCTGCTCCACAGACGGCAGTCAGGTTTTTCAATACCTGTTGAATCTGCTCGCGAATATCGTCGCTGACCAGCACCATAGTCTTCGGATCCAGTGGAATCTGTCCCGATAGATACACAGTATTGTTGACCTTGACAGCTTGGCTGTAAGTGCCGATGGCTGCTGGTGCATCGGCTGAATGGATAATAGCTCTGTTAGGCATAGTGGTTTCCTTGCTTACTTGTTTTTGACACGATAGATGCGGTGCACGGGCTTTAGACTGCGGGCCCGGCGCATTATATCTGCTAGATGTATTCTGTCACGCACGGTTAATACGACATCAACAATACTGGTAAACGCATCTTTTTCATTGACGCTAATCCGTTCGATAGTAGCATCTTTTTCAGTCATTCTTGACGCCAGCGCGGCAATAAACCCACGTTCAGGTGTGACCTCTACTTTTATTTCTACAGCGAATTCACCACGCACGACGGGGGACCAATTCAGTGACATACATTTCTCTGGATTCGACCGAATCTCTTTCAAATTGCGGCAGGATTCTAGGTGGATTACGATTCCTTTACCGGGGCTAATATGGCCCAAAATGGGATCGCCGGGAATGGGGTGGCAACAGCGCGCATAGTGCAGCAGGAGTCCGTCAGAGGCGTCAATGATCACGGGCAATGTCGAGTTTTTCTTATCGTCGGCTATCTTGCGTTTGTCTTCAGGCACCAGCACATTTGCTACAGCAAAGGGTACGCGATTACCTAGCCCTATCTGCTGTAATATATATTCAAAAGATTTGGCACCCGTTTCTTTTAGAAGCCGCTTGATCTGGGACTTTTTAAGTTCTTTATAATGGGTGCCAAAATTTGACAGGGCCTGATCGAGTAGGCGTTTACCGAGATCCACAGACTCATCATGCTGTTGGTTTTTAAGGAAATGGCGAATGGCACTGCGGGCTTTGGCAGTCACCACGAAGTTGAGCCAATTGGGGTTAGGTTGGGCGCCGTCGGCAGTGATAATTTCAACCTTCTGACCGCTCTGTAATTGCTCTGACAAGGGTGTCAGCTGGCCGTCGATACGGCAGGCGATGCAGCTGTCGCCAATACCCGTATGTACTGAATAGGCAAAATCAATCGGGGTTGCTCCTGATGGCAATTCCGCGATCTTGCCATTGGGAGTAAATACATACACTTCATCGGGGAACAGGTCAGCTTTAACATGCTCAAGAAATTCTAGTGAATCGCCTGCCTGCTTCTGCATTTCTAGCAGGCCTTGAACCCATCGGTTAGCCCGGCGTTGATTGCCGCCAACGTTGTTGCTGCCGGACTTATACTCCCAATGGGCGGCGATACCATAGTTAGCCATCATTTCCATTTCTTTGGTGCGGATCTGTACCTCGATAACCACGCCGTGCATACCCACTAAAAGGCTGTGTAGGGACTGGTAGCCGTTGGCTTTTGGAATGGCGATATAGTCTTTGAACTCTCCGGGCACGGGCTTAAAAAGATTGTGCATCATGCCGAGGATACGGTAGCAGTCGTCGACACAATCCACCACTAAGCGAAAGGCAAATACATCCATGATGTCACGAAAGGATCTTTTCTTGGAGCGCATCTTTTTATAGATACTCCAAAGATGCTTTTCTCGACCTTTAACTAGGGCGGGGAAGGACTCTCCCTCTAGGCGGACTTCAATGGCCTGATGGATCTCTGTGACAATTTCTTTGCGGTTCTTACGAGCGGCTTTCATGGCTTCGCGAAGTCGTCTGTGACGCAGCGGGTACATAGCGGCAAAACCCAAGTCTTCAAATTCGATACGAATATCGTTTATGCCCAAACGCTGGGCAATAGGGGCATAGATATCCAAGGTTTCGCGCGCGATACGCCGCCGCTTTTCTGGCGACAAAACCCCCAGGGTACGCATATTATGGAGTCGGTCGGCCAGTTTGACTAATACCACACGAATATCGCGGGACATAGCGAGGGTCATTTTTTGAAAGCTTTCAGCCTGTTGTTCGGCTCTAGTTTCGAACTCTATTTCCGTGAGTTTACTAACGCCATCGACTAGATCGGCAACAGTGCGCCCAAAGCGACGGCTGATTTGCCCTTTGGTGACGCCAGTGTCTTCGATAACGTCATGCAACAGTCCAGCCATGAGACTTTCATGGTCCATGCGCATGTCTGCTAAGATGTTCGCTACAGCGAGCGGGTGCGAAATGTAGGGGTCACCACTTTGGCGCATCTGGCCCTGGTGACATTGTTCAGAGTATTTGTAAGCGCGTGCGACTTTGGCAACTTCCTTTCGATCGAGGTATGAGGAGAGCTTATCCGTTAGTTGTAGCACGTTCCTTCGGCCCTCCCCTGATTGTAAGCAGAGCTTTAAACAGCTGGCTCTTGCGGAGCCTCTAAAGCTGACTCTATAGCCTCAGTCGTCTCTTCAAACTCAACAATTTCGTAGTCCTGCGCGACTTCAGTAAGAATATCTGCAGTGACTAACCCCGCTTCGATTTCACGCAGAGCGATGACCGTAGGTTTGTCATTTTCTTCAGGTACCAGCGCAGGACGGCCTCCAGTAGCCAATTGACGAGCTCGTTTGGAGCCGACCATGACGAGTTCAAAACGGTTATCTACGTGATCCAGACAATCTTCTACAGTAATGCGAGCCATTTTATCTCCGCCGGTCTTAATAATTTAAGCAATAGGTGCAGCAACATGCTGCGCGATCAACCAGTTTACCTGAAAGGCTGGTATTACGACAATAAATCTAAGAGTAATTTATCGATGCCCGTAACCGGCTGTAGGCACCGTGTTGCGGAAATAATGGCTTCGAGTTCTCCGCGCGCACTGGAGAAGTTGTCATTGATAACGAGATAGTCGGCCTCAACATAGTGCCCCATCTCTTCAGTCGCGGCGGAGATACGTTTTTCGATTACGTCAGAGTTGTCTTGACCGCGACCATGTAACCGCTCGAGCAATGCTTTTTTTGAGGGTGGCAGAATAAAAATACTTTTGCTTTCGGGGAATCGGCGTCGCACCTGTTCGGCGCCCTGCCAGTCAATCTCGAGAATGACATCAGTACCAACGGCCAAACTGGCTTTGACCCACTGCTCAGATGTGCCATAAAAGTTTCCGAATACCTCCGCATGCTCGAGAAACGCACCGTTCTCGACCATAGCCAAAAATTCGTCCCTCCCCGTGAAGTGGTAGTCAACAGCATCGTTCTCGCCAGATCGACGATCTCGGGTGGTGTGGGAGATAGACGCCTGAATGTTGTCCAAGCGTCCAAGTATCTCGTTGACTAGGCTGGTTTTACCTGCGCCTGACGGTGCTGAAATGATAAATAACGTGCCGTTTCCCATAGTTCAATCTAATCCAGTACTTAAAAATTTGCTAATGCTAATAGTCTCTAATTATTTCAGATTATTTCTCTGCTGTACTAAAAATTTTGCCCTAGGGTCCAGGGGATCCAAAATGCGTTTGAATCGCTCTGCGAGTCTAACCCCTGCCTTTCAGAGTCGCTGTTTCAAAACCTGCGACATTGCCGTCGTTTAATATGGGTCTGTAGGGGCGGCCATCAGCTCGGTGAGAGCTGAAATCACGGATCTGATCGCGGGGCACTTTTAGTTTATTGGCCCAGCCAGTAAAACTGCTGTTTGGATCTATTAAAGCGACATAAGCCGGTTCCTTGAGCTACTCATCGTCAATCAGTCTGCTGCCCAGCCCCAATGAAGGTTGGATGATTTGCCAATCCAAATAATTTTGATTCTCATTCCGCCTCAATCATCCTTCCTCCCCACATGCAGGGATTGATGAATATCGGCGACAAAGTTAGCAAGGAACGCCGTTGAGTTTTTTCACTAATATGATTTTGAGCAATGGTGGCCACCATATGGTGACTTTTAGCGCCAAACTAGGAGGCATTACCTTCGAGCAATAACAGCCAGTGAGCGGGTAGGTGCCAAGTTGCGCTGGCGCTTTATTCAATATTTTGGATTTGCTCGCGCATTTGCTCGATCAGTACCTTGAGTTCTACGGAGGCCTGGGTGGTGACACCGGCAATCGATTTAGAGCCCAATGTGTTGGCTTCGCGATTTAACTCCTGCATTAAAAAATCCAACCGTCGACCAATGGATTCGTCGCTCTTTAAGACGCGGCGAATCTCACTAATGTGGGCTGCGAGACGGTCCAGCTCTTCGTCGACATCGGCACGATTGGCGACAATCACCATTTCTTGCTCCAACCGGTCTCCATCAACCTGGGCTCTCAGGCTCTCTAGTTTATCACTTAGGCGCACTCGCTGGTGGTCGAGAATACCAGGTAGGTTTTCTCGAACGATGGCGATCTGAGTTTCAATTCCGCACAGGCGCTCTTCAATCATTTCCGCCAGTTTGTCACCTTCCCTTTGGCGGCCTTCTAGGAGTTGATCGACGGCGGCTGTAAATGTTTGTATCGCGGCGCCATGGAGATTTTCGGTTTCGACAGCCTGTTCTGTTAAGACGCCGGGCCAGCGCATAATGTCCAGTGGTGAAATAGGCGCTGGATTTAGCAGTTCGCTCGCCAAGGTTTCTGCAATCTCAATAGTGCGACCGGCCAGCTTCATATCGACATGCACGGAGGCGTCGTCATGATTAAACTCGAGCTGCATAGATATATCGACCTTGCCTCGGGCGAGCTTTTTGCGTGCGATTTCTCGCAGCGACATCTCGGCTTGGCGTAGGGTTTCCGGCATGCGAAAAGCCGTTTCTAAAAACCGGTGATTAACAGAGCGCAGCTCACAGGTGACTGATCCCCAGCTGAAATCGACGGTGTTTCTGGCAAATGCGGTCATACTGCGTGGCATAATCTTTCTAATCTCATTATTTATCAGCCCACATGGTAACAAAGGCGGTTAACTGGGTGTTAGCTTTGCTATAATTGTATAAGATTTTGTCGCAACTCCCTTATTAGGTACCCTTTATGACCAGACCCAGTGGCCGCCGTCCCGAACAACTCCGGGAAGTTAAAATTACCCGTGATTTCACCTGCCACGCCGAGGGCTCTGTATTGGTTGAGTTCGGCAATACCAAGGTTATTTGTACTGCCAGTGTTGAACCTGGAGTGCCGAGATTTCTCCGTGGTAAAGGAGAGGGCTGGGTGACGGCGGAATACGGCATGCTTCCCCGCTCAACGAATAGCCGCATGGGCCGTGAAGCGGCGCGGGGTAAACAAAGTGGTCGAACGCAGGAAATTCAGCGATTAATTGGCCGTTCATTGCGTGCCGCTGTAGACCTCAAACAGCTTGGCGAGCATACGATTAACATTGATTGTGACGTTATCCAGGCAGACGGTGGCACGCGGACAGCATCAATTACCGGTGCCTGTGTGGCGCTAGTTGACGCAATTCGTTATTTGCAACGTAAGAAAGCTATCAGTGGCGATCCATTGGTCAGCATGGTGGGCTCTGTATCCGTGGGTATTTACAAAGGAATACCGGTGCTAGATCTGGATTACCCCGAAGACTCAAATGCTGAGACCGACATGAATGTGGTGATGAATGCTGAGGGTGGTTTTATCGAGGTTCAGGGTACGGCAGAGGCCGCACCGTTTACGACGGAGGAGTTAACCGCAATGTTGGACCTAGCCAAACGTGGCATCGCAGATTTAGTGCGGGTACAAAATATGGCTCTGGCCCAATAAGCTTAAAGCCCACTGTTCAAAGAATTTACGAAAAATTAAAAGTAGTCCTATGAAAACTAATTACAAAACGCAGTTTATCGATAATGCTATTGAATCTGGTGCACTTAAGTTTGGCCAGTTCAGACTTAAATCTGGTCGAGTGTCCCCCCACTTCTTCAATGCCGGAGAGTTTTTCCACGGCAAGGCATTGTCTGCTCTCGGGCGCTGTTATGCCGCTGCGATTATTAAATCTGGAGTGGAATTTGACGTGTTGTTTGGTCCAGCTTACAAGGGCATCACCCTTGTGGCGGCAACCTCTGTGGCTCTGGCTGAGCATCATAATATTGACGTGAAATACTGCTTCAATAGAAAAGAAGCTAAGAGCCATGGTGAGGGCGGGACCCTTATCGGGGCGCCTTTGGAAGGCAGAGTATTGATTATCGATGATGTGATTACAGCAGGTACGGCGGTTCGAGAAGTGATGGCGATGGTTGAGTTGGCTGGTGGTGAGCCCGCAGGCGTGGTTATTGGTCTCGACCGCAAAGAGCGCGGGACTTCTAGCAAATCAGCGATACAGGAAGTGGAACAGCAGTTCTCGATTCCAGTGATCAGTATTATCGATATGGATGATATTTTAACCTACCTCAAGTCTCAGCTAGATATGAAGGCAGTGGTTAAGGACATTAAAAACTATCGAAAAGAGTATGGTGTCTAATCAATCGCACGCTATCCGTCGATAGGGATTTCACTGCAGTTACCGAGACCCGCATCTCCTGGGGTACACCTAGACTATCGATAAAAAGGCCATGGTGATCGCACTAAGCTATTAAGCCCAACACCGGACCTAGTCATACATTTGCGCGGTTATTAGTGGCCATTGGTCTGACCAGTATTGGGTCGGATGCTGCTTAAAACCACTGCGGACAAACTGGCTGATCTTACCCTCAGCGCTTACCAGCATCAGGTTTGCGGCTATCGAGACGGACACCTTAAGTCTTAGGCCGTCGCGAACCTCGGACTCACGTAAGGTCTGCTTCAGCTGAGATTCGAGTCGATCAAACAGCTGAGCAATGCGCTCGTGTAGTCGGCCAGTTTCTCCAGTCAGGGCGTCGCCGTTCAGAATGCGTGAGATACCGGGATTCTTTTCTGAGAATGTCAGCACCAGAGTCAAAATGCGATAGCATTGGCTGAGAGCGTCGGGCTCATCGCCAACAATGCTGCGCACTCGGGCAAAAATTGTATCTTCAATAAAGTCGATTAATCCTTCATACATGCGGGTTTTACTTGGAAAATGCCGATAGAGTGCGGCTTCCGAAACCCTCAGTTCTGCAGCCAGTGCTGCGGTGGTTATTCGCCCACCCTGAGAGACTTCCAGCATGCGCGCTAGCGCCTGCAGTATCTCCTGTGCTCGAGAACCTCTTTTGCCTGCCATTATGGTGCTCCTGTCATTGTTTGATTGGTGATTAGAGTGCCTACGCCCTCATCGGTAAAGAGTTCTAGCATGACTGCATGATCGACGCGTCCATCAATAATATGCGCGCAGGGAACCCCCGATTTAACCGCGTTTAAGGCGCAGTTAATCTTGGGAAGCATGCCGCCATAGATAGTTCCGTTTGCGATTAATTCGTCGACATGCTCTACGGTAAGGCCCGTGAGAACTTCACCCTGCTTATCCTGCAGTCCGGCTACATTGGTCAGGAGCATCAGTTTTTCTGCCTGCAGGACCTCCGCGACCTTGCCTGCCACCAGATCGGCATTTATATTGTAGGACGTGCCATCGCTACCAACACCTATCGGGGCGATAACCGGAATGAATCCACCTTGTACCAACATATCGATGACAGATTTGTTAATCGACTCCACTTCGCCGACATGGCCAATATCAATAATTTCCGGAACCGACATCTCGGGTGTTTTGTGGGAGACGATCATTTTGTTTGCGCGGATAAGTTGGCCATCTTTGCCTGTCACGCCAAAGGCACGACCACCCGCACTGCTAATAAGGTTAACAATCTGTTTGTTTATAGTGCCGCCTAATACCATCTCGACGACATCCATCGTCTTATCGTCAGTGACACGCATACCGTCAACAAACTCTGATTTAATAGAGAGGCGTTCAAGTAGATCGCCAATCTGAGGGCCACCCCCATGCACAACCACGGGATTAATACCTACGGCCTTCATCAACACGATATCTCTTGCGAAGCTCTTTTTAAGGCGTTCATCACCCATGGCGTTGCCGCCGTATTTAACCACCACAGTTTTCCCAGCAAAACGCTGGATGTAAGGAAGGGCGCGGGCTATAACCTGCGCCGTAATCTGTGCTTCTTTGCGACTTAATGACATAGTTAAATATAGTCTTCTATCTGATTAATAAAGGGTAATAATTCTCTGCGGAAAGTTTTCTTAACCTGCTCAAGGCTGGCGTCGTCGTCGCCTTCAAAGCGCAGGGTCAAGTTCGCTGAGGTGTTTGATGCTCTAATGAGTCCCCAGCCCTTGCGGTACTCGACACGCAATCCATCCACACTAATGATTTGAGCGCCGCTAAACTGGCAGCCAGACAAGAGTGTCTGCATGAGCGCAAACTTTTCGTCTTCGGCGACAGGAATTAAAATTTCCGGACTGTAGCTACTGGTATCGAATTTGTTGATTATCTGATCGAGGGTCTTGTCTGCTCTGTCGCGCTGTAGACAAAGTACTTCTAGTAATCGGGAAGCCGCATAGAGCCCATCATCGAACCCTTTCCAGCGGTCATTAAAAAAGATGTGACCGCTGAACTCTCCACCGAGAGGTGCATCATTGTGCTGTACGGCTTTCCTGACATGGGAATGACCCGTCTTACACATAATGGGCCGGCCGGAGTTCTTGCCAATCATCTGCGCCAGCCGCTTGCTGCTCTTGACGTCGAAGACGATGCCGGCGCCGGGAGAACGGGAAAGAATATCTCGAGCGAAAATCATCATCAGCCTATCGGGCCAGATTATTTCACCCTTACCCGAGATAACGACGAGACGATCGCCGTCACCATCAAAGGCTAGACCCATGTCAGCCTTGACTTCCTTGACCTTAGAAATTAACTGCTTAAGATTTTTCTCATTACTCGGGTTTGGCTCATGGTTGGGAAATGTGCCATCAACCTCGCAGTTGATGGGGAATACCGTGCAGCCAAGACTCTCAAACAGCTTAATCGCTACCGGCCCAGCCACCGAGTTACTCGCGTCAATTGCCAGCCTAAATGAGCGATCAATGCCGCTGTCTTCAACAATATGGCGCACGTACTGAGACACTATGTCGCGAGAGAAAAGCTGTGCGCTATCGCTCTGGGTAAAAGTCTTGGCATTGATCATTGGCTTTAATAGCTGCAGTGCCTTCCCCGAGATTGTCTGGCGCTGAATAATAATCTTAAAGCCATTATAGATGGCCGGATTATGGCTCGCCGTTACCATAATGCCGCAGCTCGATTGACCGCAATGATGAACAGCGAAATTTAGCGCAGGGGTGATAATTTCACCTAGATCGATCACATTGCAGCCAGTGGATAGCAGGCCGGAACGGAGCGAAGCAGCTAATCCGGGGGAGCTGATTCTGCCATCGCGGCCTATGTAAATACTGGTATGACCGTTTTGCAGGATGATACTGCCAATGGTTTTACCCAGCCTCTCGGCGAAGGCTTTAGTGATCTCGGTACCTGCTATACCGCGAATATCATAGTCGCGAAAAACAACATCTGGCACCTGGAACGGCCCTGATGTTGGCACCTCTACGTACTCACTGGGGGTTATCTCTTCCTCCAATTCTGCAGCCTCAGCTTCGCTGCTTGCTGCAGCAGCGAGTGTCTCTGCTATGCCTAGTATTTCTCCGGCCTCCGGCGTTTCTGGCGCTATTGTTTCACTATCTAACGGCTCTTCGGCCTCTGGCATGGATTCATCGGTGTCTTGTTTATCTTCAGCCTCTGATGCTGCTGGTGTTACTTTTCCACTATCTAGCGGGACTTCGATGTCTGGAGTCTCTTGGAGATTTAACGATTTTTCGAGCCCTGGCCCGGTTTCATTTGCGTCTTCAGTCCCCGGTGCGTCTAGCACTATCTTTTTACTATTTAGAGGCCCTCCCGATTTTGACGGCTGGTCGATGTCTAGAGTTTCTTCGATTTCTACAGGCTCTTCGATGACTGGAGTTTCTTCGACCTCTGGCGTCTCCGCCGGGGTCTCATCAAAGGTGGGTTCAGAAGCTCGCCATTTAGTAGCGTCGGAGGCGGCTAGTGACTCTGCAGCTGCTGGCTCTGAGGCCTGCATCTCTAATGGAGGCAGCCCGATCTCATCCTCATCAGGTGACGCAAAAAGCGCATCCTGCGCGTTGTGTTCTTCTATAAAAATATCGGTTATCCAAGACCGGCGGCTAATTCTGTAGCGGGTTATGAGATACAGAATAGGTACAAGGCTGGCCCAGGCTATACTGAAGAATAACCAAAACGGGGGCAGTTGATCCTCAATAGCGTTTAACAGCTTGGCCGACGGAATAAAGCTGACTTTCCAACGGGGGTTTACCGTATCAAGCATACGGATATGGTCTGCTTGGATGGGTAATAAGGTGAATGGGGAAGCTAGGTCGCCCAAGGACAGCACAATGATGTCATTCCTATTAGGCTCTGTTTGCTGCAGCTGCAAAGTGCCGTTAGCGACGTCTACGGTACTCAGGGCCAGACTCAGCCCCTCAATCGGCATTTGCATGATAATGACCCCAACAGCGACCGCTTTTGAACTCGCGGGTATCTGCGGGGATAACACAGTTTTGATCAGGAGGATTTTCCAATGGCCATCAACTTTTATGGCTATGGGATTGACCCTATCCCCAGCTAAAGATCTCTGTGCCATCTGAGCTGCAGCCACATCTAGACTGTCTTTGTGTCGTACTAGACCGCTGTCGATATAGCGAATAGACTCAGCATCTGGGTTTAGAGCTGCGGTGTTGATCTCTTCCTGGGTCATAGCTGAGAGATCGCCATTGGCAAACAGCGCCTGGGTACTGGTTTGATCAGCGATGTCGTCCAGTGGTTGTTGGTGACTGTTTAGATAGACGTCAACCTGACTGGCAGCAGCGTCTATATTTAGGCCAAGATGGAGGCTCACAGCCTGAATGCGTGCATCAACGACAGCCTGCTGCCAGAAGGCGACGGATGAAACCACCAATAGAACCAATCCAGTCGCAAGGCTACCGCGGACAATGCGATCGCCTCGGATTTCTGAAATGAACTCATTTAATGTGACTATCATTAATTACTCAGGGATAGGGGGGTGGTGGAAATAGCTTTGTGCCATATGTTCAATGATATCCCTTGCTAGCTGAGCTTTACTCCTTTTGCTAAAGGTTACCGAAGAGGTATTATCGATCCAGCATATTTCGTTGTCATCGCTGCTAAAACCTATATCGGAGCGAGACACATCATTGGCGATAATGGCGCTTAGTTTCTTACGTTGCAATTTATCTCGGGCATAGGCTTCTACATTCTCGGTCTCCGCGGCGAAACCCAGCACAAATATCGCCTCATTGGCGCTTGCCACTGCACTGACGACATCGGTATTTTTCTCCAGATGAATAGTCATAGAGCTGCCCTGCGTCTTGATCTTTTGCTCTAAAACGTTGCTGGCGCGGTAATCTGCAACCGCAGCTGCGGCAATAAATATATCGGCATTAACGGCTGAATCTAAAGATGCATTGAGCATATCCTGCGCTGAAATGACTGGAATAAGCTTGCAGCGGGAGGGTGCATCCAAGGTTACTGGCCCCGAAATTAAAACAACGTCGGCGCCAGCCTCTAGGGCAGCAGCGGCAAGAGCATAGCCCATTTTTCCAGAACTGTGGTTGCTGATATAGCGCACGGGATCTAGTGCTTCACGGGTTGGCCCTGCGGTAATAACCACTTTTTTCCCAGCCAGTGTCCCACTGTAAAAGAGGTTGCGTACTGAGCTAACAACGCTATCAGGCTGCTCCATTCTTCCCGGTCCAATATCGCCACAGGCCTGAAGACCATTCCCTGGACCAATGAGGGTGACGCCACGCTCTTTTAACACCGCAATGTTCGCCAGGCTGGCGGGGTGATTCCACATGGCTTGGTTCATGGCTGGAGCAACTGCAACCTTAGCTGGCGTCGCTAAATGAATAGCGCCGAGGAGGCTGTCAGCACGGCCATGGACCATATTGGCAATAAAGTCGGCGCTGGCGGGGGCAATGAGCAAAAGGTCTGCCCAGCGCGCTAGCTCAATATGGCCCATCCCCGCCTCCGCCTCGGAATCTAACAGCTTGCTGTGCACCGGGTGTCCGGATAGGGCCTGCATGGTCAGAGGTCGAATAAATTCAGTGGCGGCAGGTGTCATAACGACGCGCACCTCAGCGCCTTGATCTTGAAGACGCCTAATAATTTCGGCACTTTTGTAGGCGGCAATGCCCCCCGTGACGCCGAGAATTATTCGTTTGTTTGATAGACTGCTCATTGATCGTCCAGACATGCCAAATAGCGGTTGTTAAGATACCACTATGAGAGAGAATTCTGTAGTGATAAATGAGGACTCACTATGGCTATAAGCCAATAGCCGAAGGAAGAGAGGCCCAAGGGGAAGGTTTTATGGAAGGATGCAGCCGCACTTTCTGCTGCTGAATTACTGGCAATATTTCTACACACCGGCTAGCCCAGTATCACCGCCATTGACCTCGCCCGTAGCCTATTGAGAGAATTTGGTCCCTACATAGCATGCGCCAGATCCCATTCTGTACTTGCGAGAGGCTGGGGCCAGCGAAGCTTACTCAGCTGCAGGCAGGTTTTTAGTTAACCACCCGAGATATTAAAGAAGAGCTGCGCGCTGAGCCGATATTTACTCGTCCCAAACTATTTGGAGTCTATCTGGCAGTGCAAATGCGGAATTATCGGCGTGAAGTATTTGTCTTGCTGCTGCGCGATTTTCGCAATCAACTTTTGGATTTTCGCTAATTATTTCATGGCACCATTGATATGGCGATTGATCACTCTCGGGAGATAGTTAAGTTGGCGATGCAGCACAATGTTGCTGAGGTTATTGTGGCGCGTAACTAACTTTCCGGTATCAGTGAAGCCAGCCTGTATTCCCCTCTTGGACCATTTTATTGTCGGCCGCGGGGGGTGATATGGTTAGCAGATACTGGCCAGATGTGAATGCCGACTGCAATGAGGTTATTTTCAACGATTCAATAAGTAATGGACCCACATATCTCCTAGATTGAAGAAAAAGCATTGTTTTTCCGTCAATCCGTGGGTTTCATTTGATTCAAGATTGGCTTTCTGGTATAAATCTCGGCTCCTTTCGGGACGGTCCCGTTAAAGGCTAATTAATTAACGGTATTCTTTTGTCAAACAGGCTTTTCCTGAGGCAAAAACAGATAGTAGAGGCAGGAATAATGTCTAGAGTATGTCAAGTCACGGGCAAGCGCCCTATGGCGGGAAACAATGTATCTCACGCGAAGAATAGAACTCGTCGTCGCTTTGAACCAAATCTTCATACCCACCGTTTTTGGGTTGAAGAACAAAAACGCTTTGTTAAGCTTCGTGTATCGACTAAAGGTATGCGCATAATCGACAAAAAAGGTATTGAACAGGTCTTGTCCGAGCTAATCGCTCGTGGCGAGAAAATCTAAGGAGATCACTGATGGCTAAGTCAGCTCGCGAAAAAATTCGTTTAGTGTCTAGTGCCGGTACTGGGCATTTTTATACTACAGATAAGAATAAGCGCAATATGCCTGAGAAAATGGAGATCAAGAAGTATGATCCCACGATTCGCAAGCATGTGATTTATAAAGAAGCCAAGATTAAGTAATTGGCTTTTTAGTTGCGTGGAAGAATCCTGCCGGTTGGCGGGTTTTTTTCTGCCATTTTTTAGCGGGCTGTTACGGTGCTTTATCTACCTGTATTCTGAGAAGCGTTTAGCGCGCACCCCATTGGACTAAAAGCAGGCATAAAAAAACCTCGATAAGCGCTTATCGAGGTTTTTTCTTAATTTTCATACTGCTATCTAGCGACAGCGACAGAAATTAATCGGCTACTACGTTCTCGGCTTGAGCGCCTTTCTGGCCTTGAGTAACTTCCATCGTTACTGCTTGACCTTCTTTTAATGATTTGAAACCATCAGCTTGGATTGCGCTGTGGTGAACGAATACGTCACCGCCGCCTTCTTGCTCAATGAAACCAAAACCTTTACTGTCGTTGAACCACTTAACAGTGCCAGAAACTCTCTCCGACATAACTAACCTCACTTATAAAATGTATACCGTTTAAGGCGTTTAATATTTCCAGCCTCGTAACGGGGCTAGCCTTACCTGTGATCAAAAAAACTCGTTGCAGATCAAAAGCATTTCTGAGCTGGCAAGCACTTTGTGCTTTTTGTGCTACCTCAGTACCGCGCAGTATATGTGTTTTTTCGTGGTTTAGCTAGCGATTAGCGCAAAAAACTCTATTTATGCATAAAGTCCCCTACGTTAAAACAAAACACGACAGCGAATTGTACCCTTATGCCTCCGGTGCACCGTGACGCTATTCAGCATCGATTATACTTTCGAGGGCAGCCATGTTAAGGGCTATATGGTAACATGATCCCCTAATGCTATTGATTAAACCGTGCGTGTGCAAGAGGATCTCCGAATGTTACCGGAACAAATAATTTTTTGATTAACTGACTTAGTTGGCGCCGAGCGCCTGCTGTTGGACGCGGGCGAATGACAGTATTTTGCCGTTGACGGGACGACTATTTGGCAGGCCAATCCTTCTGCGGTGGGATTACCTGCAACGATTGAAGAGGTGCAGCAGGCAGTCCTTTTAAAGAAAAATTATCTGCATTATCCTAGATCGCCTCTGAAAATAGAGCTGATGCGGCATATCAAAAAGGCCCTTGATCCCAATTCAGATTTAAACCTAGGGAAACTGTTTGATTAATTGAGTATCCAATTTCAGATAAAGACTATCAGGAGTTAGTTATGAATGAGCATCTTGTTGAGGCCGATGCAGGCCATAAAAATTTGGCGCTACTGGTTTATATACTTCAGGGGCTAGGGCTTTTTACCGGTGGCATTGCATGGATTATTGCCATAGTCATTAATTATATCAAAATGGATGAGGTTCGTGACACCTGGCTCGAGGGCCACTTCCGGTGGCAGATGAACACCTTTTGGTATGGCTTGCTGTGGTCGATCATTGCCTTCTTATTTTGGTTGGTATTAATGGGCTGGCTGGCGTCTTACATTGTCGGTATCTGGATTGCCTACCGTATTATCAAGGGTGCTCTCTACCTCAATGATAATAAGCCCATTATTTTTTAAAGTGGTGTTGTAATACTGCCAATAGGTAGCGAGCGCGGGTCGAAACGAAGGGATGTTGAGTAATGCAAGAATACCGCCACATTGTTGATGGTCAGATAGTTGATCTGCCCCTGGGCAAAGTAGTCTGTATGGGCCGCAATTACGCTACCCACGCTCGAGAACTCGATAATCCGGTACCTACTGAGCCAGTCTTGTTTATTAAGCCAAATACGGTGCTGGCGAGTCTTGATCACCCTGTCATGATCCCCGTCCATCTAGGTGCCTGTCAGTTCGAAGCGGAAATGAGCATTTTAATTGGCGAGCCGCTGACTGACTGCACCAAAAAGCAGGCAGAAAGTGCAATCCTGGGTGTAGGCATCGGCCTCGACTTAACCCTGCGTCATCTGCAAGATACGTTAAAAGACAGCAGGCTGCCCTGGGAAAAAGCGAAGGCATTTGACAGTTCGAGTCCCGTGTCAGCACTTGTCAGTGCGCAGAGGCTCGGTGATTTACAGTGCCAGCAGATTCAGTTGCGCCAAAACCAACAGTTGCGGCAGGACGGTAATAGCGCCGACATGTTGACGCCAGTGATACCTCTATTGGTGTATATCAGCCAGTTTTTTACTCTTTTGCCTGGGGATCTGGTGCTGACAGGAACACCACAGGGCGTCCGCCCACTAGCGGTTGGAGATCAGCTAGAACTTTGTCTGTCAGGTATAATTCATTGTAAGACAGCGGTCTTCGCAAAAAGCAGGGCATTCCTATGAGCGTCGCCAAGGGTATCTACAAGCATTATAAAGGTAATCTCTATGAGGTATTCGATGTGGCCAAGCATAGTGAAACCGAAGAAGAGTATGTGGTTTATCGAACCCTTTATGGTGACTACAGCCTATGGGTGCGCCCGCTTGCGATGTTTTTGGAAACCGTAGAGCTATATGGGCAAAAGATTGCGCGGTTTGAGTATGTTGAAGACGCTGACTGATGGTCTTTATTTCCCGCACTATTTCAATTCCTGAGGGAGAAATTGAGCTGACAGCCATTAGGGCACAGGGTCCCGGAGGTCAGAACGTTAATAAGGTGTCGTCGGCGATACATTTACGTTTTGATATCCCCGCCTCATCATTGTCCGAGCTGGTTAAATCGCGGCTCTATATGTTCAGTGATCAGCGCATCTCTAAGGAGGGTA
>Ga0209709_10002428_pt1 | contig 16260 bp, 20 predicted proteins | sample ArcticOcean_MG_C_2_FD_187435 | JGI IMG/M metagenome (GOLD analysis project Ga0209709, IMG submission 187435) | Marine microbial communities from western Arctic Ocean - ArcticOcean_MG_CB4_136 (SPAdes) (version 2) | ecosystem: Environmental > Aquatic > Marine > Oceanic | place: Arctic Ocean... | reverse complement strand
CCTTTTTTTCTACACTTGGTTTTACGCTTGGTTCTGCGCTTGGTTCTGCGCTTGGTTCTGCGCTTGGTTCTGCGCTTGGTTCTGCGCGCTCCACCATCAAAATCATAATTTCCGCCCGCGTCTGCCAACGGTTTTTTTGCCCAGGGAACATGTGGCTCAGGACGTAGTCCATTTGGATCTGGATTCATCATAGGACCGAAACGACCAGACGCGTAGTTCGTGACAAATGGATTTCCCACTAAAGTGTTTATACCATTTTTATTATTTGGATTGGGAGACCTTATATCAGGAAGACCATGTAATCGGCTATGCTCGCGTTGTCTATACAATTCGTCTTTATCGAGTTTATCTAGTGCTCGGGCTTCTTCATCTTCTTTTATTCTTTTTAAATAAATATTAGAAAAGCGCGGAGGGTCAACCGTTTGCTTCCGACCAGATTCTTTGGTTTCACGATAATCATCTACAATCTTATTTGTTTCTTGGCGTTTTTCTTTTAAAAAATTTTGAAGTTCATTGTCATCCTTTATCGATACATATTTTTGGGGTTCACTGCTATTATTTGTGGAAAAACTCTTTTGTCTTTTTCCTTTTAAAAATTTTTCATACTGGGTCCTCTCCTTTCTACCAGAGTTGTTCTGCCAGCCCTTGCCAAAGTTGGAATTTCGAAATCTATTAAAATCCATTAATATAATAATATATTAATTTACCAACAAAAACAGCTTTTTTTTTGAGGACCATTTAACGCGTCCCACTGTTTAATTGTATAATTATTACTCATAGATAAATTACAACGCGCGCAAATCGGCTTCAAATTAGAAACATCTAAAGTCCCACCTTTGCTCTCAGGCTTATCGTGACCAACATGGAAATCAAATACACTAATATCGTTTTCACACCAGTTTATATAACATTTCTTCTTAAAAGTCTCACCAAATACTTGAATCCAACATTGTTCTCTTATGGCTTTTGGTATAGTTGTTTTTTTATATTTTCCTTTTTTCTTGTTTTTCGGGTTTTTTTTACCAGTTCTTCTAGGCATTTAAGATTATATATTAATATTTCTTTAATATATATGCATAAAACTTCCAAAAAGGTTGTGGTATTTGATTTAGATGAAACAATAGGACATTTTGAAGAGTTGGGTCGTTTCATAGATGGTTTATCTGCTCTGCATGAAAACAAACAATTTGTCCATTCATATCATAAAGACGCGTTTGAACACATTACTCAAAAACATTTTAACGAAATCTTAGATTTATATCCAGAATTTTTAAGACCAAAAATACTAAAAATATTTAAAACACTGGTCAAGCTTAAAAAGAAGGATAAAAATTTGAAGGTTGCAATTTATACAAATAATATGGGACCGCGTAGTTGGACATTGTATATCAAAAGATATATCGAAAAAAAAATTGGTAGTAAATTATTTGATAAAACAATTACTGGATATAGACCGCGTGAAAAGGGCAATTGTCGCACAACGCATAGTAAAACCCATAAAGATCTTGTTAAATGTATGAACTTACCGGATAACACGCCAATCGTATTTTTCGACGACCAATATCATCCAAAGATGAAACATAATAATATACATTATGTGCATCTTCATCCATATAGTATGAGTGTCAAGTTTCTAGAAATGATAAAAAGATTTATGAAAGCAAATGATAAAGGAAATTTTGGAAAATCGTTTAAATTTTCCCCCAGTTTATCCGACAATCAATTTACAACAACCATGTATGAGATTTTAGAAAAACTAGGAAGGCAACATGTCACATATCAAGCAACCAAAACGACACTCAGCAAAAAAGATATTGAAGAAACAAAGCGAATGCAACTTGCCATAAAACATTTTATAGGGAAAAAGAGCCGAAAAAAGAGAAGAAAAAGAAAGACAAAAAGAAAAACTAGGCGACGACTTTCTTAACTACAGGGACTCTTTGCAATAGTGATTTTAAAGAACTAGATAACAATAACATAATTCCTGCTTCAAAGATTATTTTCTTATGGTGAGTAGAAATTATTTTTTCATGCCAAGGATTACATAAATACATTAATACTCCCCCAACAAAAATCTTAAATATATCATCAGCCTTCTCTAAATAATGTGGTGCACTATTCCACAAACCTAGAATAGTAACTATGTATAATATCCAAAAACCAACCCTTCCTATATCATATATTCTTTCGTATAGTTTCATTTATAGTAAAATTAGATAATTACTTTGACAAACACCAAACCAAAACTTTTTGATTTGCACTGTCTATCCAATGTTCTCCGATACCTAAACATTCTTGGCATTCTTCATATAGTCCTCCGTATAATTTGAATTCACAATAACAACAATTTTTTACGGTTGTGTTGCAGTGTTTACATAAATCAACTGTATCTTTTTTAATAATCCCAATCCCTTCACATAATGAACATGTAATTCTACTATATTTTGACATTTATATTATTACTATTTAAAAATTATTATGTTATATATTTTAAATGGATTTTTATATGTATAAAGCTACATGTCCACGATGGTATGGAATAGAACAAAATATTCAACATATCGTAATTGCCAAAGATACAAAAGAAGAAGAAGTTAAAGAACAAGCAAAGCAAACAGCTAACACTCTAACTGGATCTAAAACATGCAATATCCAACTAATTCAAAAATATCATATGATTATACAACCCAAAAAAAGTTATGCAGCGCTCACTCATCTAACTTTTCATGGTCAAAACACACCATATGCGGTATCTTCCTCTTCAGAAAATAAAAATAATATCTAAAATATATGGATAACTCTTATAATTGCGTAATATGTTTAAAGGATTTAGATATGGAGGATGGTGTATTAACACCTTGCAACCACCGCTATCATTCTGAATGTTTTTTCAAATGGATTTTTAAAAAAAGAACTTGTCCATTATGTCGTAAAGAATTAATTGCGCAACCAGATGCAGAAGAACGCTCATCTTTATATGAATTGCGTCGCCAAATAGACTGGGAAAGCTCATTATATGACACCTTGCGCAATAATGTGGATACTTTGGATAATAGTGTTTTAACAAAAAAAAAGGAATTGGAAAATTTAAATTCACATGTCAGTTCGAGACAAAATCAACTAGTTGCAATTATGGATCGTTATAAACAATTTGCGCAAAGAAACCAACGGAGACGTAGACGTGGTTTATTGTTTTAAAAATAAATTAATATTTACCTTATTAATTTATTAAATAAAAATTATCACAATATAATATTAGTGATGAATTTATCTATAATAACAAATTATAATTATACGGCATTGTTGTTTCTGGGGGGAATGTGTAAAATTATCCAGAAAGCATATCCAAGAGTGGATGCATATCTGCAACGCTTCGAAAAATATAATAATCTTCCTTTAGAAAGAAGGAAGTATATTATAAAAAATTTTATTAAATCTTTTTTACTATTTGCATTATCTGTTGGATTATTTAGACCTTTAGTTTGGCCGGCAATAAGATATAATCAATGGAATAGTCAACTCATTCATATAACAGGCGCTATTTATACTTCAAATGATGTAATGGGATTGGTAATGGTGAAAAATCTACCTTACAGTACCAAAATGCACCATATTATCACTACCACATTATGTCTAACTTGTTTTGGTCTCGATTTTCAAACATCACATTTGGGAAAAATGATGTTTGTTTACACTTTCGCATCTTGTCAAGCTTATTTGGTAAATTTTTATTTGGGTGCGCGTCTTTTAACAGAAAAAGCCAAATTAGAAATGGTGCGCATTGCTTCCAGGAATATATATTTTGTATGCTGTTTGTTTAATTGGGGGTGGCATATTTTGTGGGTATTAAATAATTATAGTATTGTGAATACCGGTCATTTAATGTATTTCATATTACTATTTTGGATTATAAAAGATGACATTATACTATTATCATGGTTAAATAATACAATGATTAAATTTAATTAATTTCTTACAAAGTATGTTTCAAATACTTTAATTCATTTAATGGTTTCTTATATGTGGCAATTTATAACAATAATATAAATTGAAATATCTTAAAACTATCCTTTCTAGTTTAATTAAATGACTAAACTAGTAATCGTCGAATCTCCCGCCAAATGCAAAAAGATTGAGAGTTATCTTGGTCCAGGATACAAATGCATTGCCAGTTTCGGACACATTAGAGAACTCGCAGATGGTTTAAAAGGAATTGATATTAAAAACGACTTCAAACCCACATTTCGCTTATCTCCTAGTAAAAGCAAATACATCAAACCCCTTAGAGCCGCAATAAATAAGGCAGACGAGGTTATTCTTGCGACAGACGATGACAGAGAGGGTGAGGCTATTGCGTGGCATATTTGTAAAGCCTTTAATTTACCTGTAAGTACTACGCAGAGAATCATATTTCATGAAATAACCAAATCAGCAATTAAAAAGGCTGTTCAGAATCCAACGGTTGTTGATATGAATAAAGTGAACGCACAACAAGCTCGTCAAATATTAGATTGTCTCGTTGGATTTACTATTTCACCCATTCTATGGGCGAATATCAGTAGAAAAAGTGGTTTATCCGCTGGGAGATGTCAAACCCCGGCTTTGAGACTCATTTACGATAATCAACAAGAAATCAATAATGCACCAGGCAGAATTGCTTATGATACAACTGGTTATTTTACAGATAAAAAATTAGATTTTAAACTTAACCACCACCACAAAAATGAAGTTGAAATGGGTAATTTTCTAGAAAGTAGTGTTGATTTTGAGCATATTTATACTTGTGCAAAACCTGTTAATAAAAAAAAGCAACCTCCTCTGCCATTCACAACTAGCGCTCTTCAACAAAAAGCATCGAATATTTTAAGCTTCTCTCCAAAACGGACGATGACAACAGCTCAAAAACTATATGAACAAGGGTTCATTACTTATATGCGAACAGACAGTCGAACCTATAGTAAAGAGTTTATTGGAAAAGCAAAGAAATTCATCAAAGATAAATGGTCTGGTAAATATGTTAATGATGACATTGATGCTCTGAGTCTACGAAATGGTGCAAAGAAAAATGCAAAGAAAAATGCAAAGAAAAATGCAAAAGACGACAATGCACAAGAAGCGCACGAGGCTATTAGACCAACAGATGTAACACGAGAGAAACTCTCTTCAAATATCGATCCATCACAACAGCGATTATATGATTTAATATGGTCAAATACAGTGGAAAGTTGTATGTCACCAGCTGAATACAATCTTTTATCCGCCAAAATTACCACTCCCGAAAAACATTGGTATAAGTATTCCGAGGAACTGATTACATTTCCTGGTTGGTTAATTGTTAAGGGTTATGAAAAAGAAAATCTAATATACGATTGGATGTTGAAATCTGAACAAAATAAAATAGTTAAGTATTCAAAAATCCAAAGTAAAATGACATTGAAGGATCTTAAAACACATTACACAGAGGCAAGATTGGTGCAGCAGATGGAAAAAGTAGGCATTGGGAGACCATCCACATTTTCATCACTTGTTGCCAAAATCCAAGATAGAGGATACGTTAAAAAAGGTAATGTTAAAGGCAAACCGCTTAAATGTGTGGATTTTACATTGGACACCGAAACATTGGTTGAAATGGACAATACTAGAATATTTGGAGAAGAAAAGAATAAATTAGTTATTGAACCAACGGGTTCAATTGTAATAGAGTTCTTAATTAAAAAGTTTGATCCGTTATTCGTTTATCCTTATACGAAAAATATGGAAGATACATTGGATGAAATAGCAAAAGGTGCAAAGTTGTGGCACTCTTTGTGTCAAAATTGTTATGATGAAATGGAGAAATTATCTGGAACAATTAAGAAAAACAATAAAGAGCATATTCAAATTGATAAAGACCATGTATACATGATAGCAAAATACGGACCAGTTGTTAAGTATGAAAAAGACGGAGAGACTAAATTTAAATCAGCAAAGAAGGATTTAGATATAGAGAAATTAAAACGAGGCGAATACACATTGGAAGAAATCATAGAACACAAGCCATCTTTTACAGGCAGGCGACTTGGTTCATATAAAAACCAAGATGTATTGTTGAAAAAGGGTAAATATGGTTTATATATTGTGTGCGGAGATAATAAATATTCATTAAAGGATGTTGTGAGAAAACCGGAAGACAATATTCAACTAGAAGATGTATTGGATATTTTATTGGGGAAAAAATCTAGCAATCCAAAAATGTTGCTGGTAGTAACAGAGTCGCTATCAATAAGAAAAGGTAAATACGGACCGTATATATTTTATAAAACAAGCACAATGAAAAAGCCTAGATTCTTAAAACTACCAAAAGATAGGGGATGGAAATCAATGCAAAAACCGGAAATACTTGGTTGGTGTAGAGAAGAGTATGGTATTTAGAGACAGTATAACGGTGGTACTCTAACTAACATAGCACGAAGTTGCTCGTCTCTTAACATATTGAATTCCAATGTAAATGTAAAAGGCAAACACTTAAAATCGACTAATCGTCCATCATGATATCGGAATTTAAATCTTAGTCTGTCTATCCTCTCAATAGGCGGATTGTAGTGTGATATATTAGCTATAAATGCTCGAGTAGAGTCGTACATTTGCGAATATGGCAAACATCTAACCGGTATTTTAGCAAAAGCACATTTAACCTTCCCTGCATAATCATTATTAAACCATCCTCCGGTATTTTCTGAATAAGGTTCGATTTCATCCATGCTATTATATTTTTCAACTTGCATATAAATATAATCATCCCCCATTATGTCTAAATTACATATTCCGCTCGGGTCTAAAGGATTTGCACTTAAATCGTCTAAATTTACGATTTGATTACCACCCGATGCATCCAACCATTCATTCCCACTCCCATCTTCCATTTCATAATCAAATCCGAAGGGGTCACCGGGCGTATCTGCTTGCCACGGATTTGCTGGTGTTGAGGTAGTACTATATCCCCGTTTCTTATAACCTAAATAGGCTGGTAGACCCCATCTTGTATAATGATTCCAAACATCAACTTGATTGCAACTTTTTTCATAAGTCAAACGTTTATCAAAATTTAAAACAAACTTTTCTTGGAGATTTCCAAACCAAAACTTATTTGTTACAGCATTCCATCTACATCTAAAATTATTATAGTTTGGTTTGGTGCCAGCAACAGCTTTATTCATTTTTGTTTGAATCTCCACCGCCAGTTGATCTGGTGTATAAGATCCTTCGTCTATAGTTATGGTGAGGGTAGGGGCTGTATTAACAGTAAAATTCAATTTCGTATTCTGATATTCATGACTAAATACATATTGGTTACTTGGGAGTGAAACATTAAGAAGGCGCATAGATTGTATTTTTTGCAAAGATTGTGGGAGGTCAATTTCAAAATAATTGCTATTGGGCCATTTTTTGATATCACGATCGAAAGAATGGACGGAAACTAACTTTCTGTCTAAAACGTATGTTTGTTCTCTAGGAATTAGAGGATGTTGTTGTTGTACATTAAACTGACTCATAATATAGAAAAAAAGATATTTTATTTTTATAAATACTTCCTAAAAGAACTAATTTAGAAATTTATAATAATAAAATACAATTATATATAAGATGCCCGGACCTGGAAATAGAAAATCAAATTTAAAGACAAAATCCAATGCGAAGAGTTCGGATTTAAAAGCAACCGCTGCGGCTTTTAATGCTAAACGAAAAGCAATAAACATAATACATAAAATGAAAAAAGGTGGAACATGGATGAAAGTAGAAAATTGGTTAATGGTTGCGAAATTAGTAACTATTGTTGGTGTAATTATATTTGCGATATCTACTGCATCAGGTCAAGTAGATGGTGAGTTAGCAGCTTATTATTGGATGGCAATAGGTGTTGTTACCACACTTGTGATGACAACCGTAATGTTAGCTAGAAAAAGTAAAGGAGAAGGAGTTGTTTCATTAATAACAAAAATGGCAAGTTTATATTTACCATCAATAGCTACTCTTGTACCCATTGTTACAATGATATTTATTTTTCATACTGTTAAAAATACATTAAGCAAAGATGCAGAGCATTTACCTCAACAATTTTATACATTTCATTATTTAACATTTTTCTTTTTATTTTTACAACTTATTATGTTATATCAATTCTTTGGTGGTGAAATCAAAGCTATATTGTCAGAGGGTGAAATTAAAGATCCTAATAAATGGGCGTTTGTTTCCGCTTTCATCTTTTTCAGTATTATCTCTTTAGGTTCTGCTGCAGAATTATATGTTATTATAACACGATTTATTACGGACGGATAAAAAAGAATCGAAATGTTACGCCGTATTCTTTCGCACTTGTCCAAATACCGGAAATCTTTAATAATAATTTAACAGAAGTATATTTGGTAGGAGTATTTTGATTAGTATTGTAAAAAATCTTAATAAATCCGTTTTGCAATTGTTCCTCTATACGATAAGCAGGGTGTTTTCCTTGTTTTTCGGGTATTATATCCAAAATAGATTTTTCAATGGATTTAATAAATCCTATAATGTTAGAATTACCATTGGTATTGAAACCGCATTTAAGTTTATTGAAGTATTTTTCTATACTGACTTGTTGGAGTTCAAAGCCCAAGAATAAACCTTTGGAAGTTCCATATTCATCAGAATAATATAATCGATAAAAATATCCATCATTCATTATATTATTTTTTGTTTTTTCTGATAACATTAAAAAATTTTTATTGAAATCCACCGGTTGTATGATGAGAAACATTTTATTATATAACTAATACATAACTTATTTAAGTTGTTATCTAATCAAACAGAGCATAAAGCAAGGCAATTGTTTCCACTGATATATCTCTATTGGTTTGTAAATTTCTAATCATCTCGTCACAATCAACAATAGCTTTCATATAGTTAATCCTTTTTACTTTTATATATTCTTTCCAAAGGGTAACGACATTGGGGTGTGAATCTGCATAAGAATTAAGGCGATGCATTAAATCATCTTCCAATAAATTTGTATTGTCACATTGTGAACCGCTATTCATTAGAAAAATAGTTATATCTATTTTTAAGTATTAAAAATAAGTAAGATACTTACTATAACCATGAAATTCTTACAATCACGATTTGAAGAATACATCATTGCGCAAGAAAAAAACAATTTACATCCAGAACTAGAGGGGATTTATAATAATTCTAGTAATGGATTGGATAATAAACGCAACTTAATTTTTTATGGGCCGACGGGTATTGGTAAATACACGCAAGCATTAAACTATATTAAGCCATATAGCGATTCTAACTTAAAGTATGAAAGAAAAATTATGTTTAATTTCCAAAACAAGCGAGAATTTTTAATAAAACTCAGTGATATACATTTCGAAATAGATATGGAATTATTGGGGTGTAACGCAAAATTACTGTGGAATGATATTTATAATCATATTTTGGATATATTGTCGTCAAGACAAAATCATACGGGAATTATTATTTGTAAGAACTTTCATAAAATCCACAGTGAACTATTAGATATATTCTATAGCTATTTACAAACATTAACGCACAAAAATATAAATCTGCATTATATTTTTATTACGGAAAGTATTAGCTTTATACCGGATAACATTTTACATAGATGCAAAATAATACCTGTGAAACGACCAGTTAAAAATACATATAAAAAATGTATTGGTAAAACCATTGACAAATCTATAAAATTAAACCAAATTGTTAATATAAAAGATTTGGTGACAAAAAATACCCAGCTCATGGAACCTCGAAAACTTATAACGAATAAGTTGATACATTCTTTGGAAAATTTTAATGACCTTAATTTTATTCAATTTCGAGATAATATATATAATATATTTATTTATCATTTGGATGTCACGATATGTCTAAAAGACATAATTACGCATTTTATAGTGCATAAAAAAATAAACCAGACCACAATTACTAATATTTATTTTGAATTTTACAACTTTTTGAAATTATATAATAATAATTATAGACCCATTTATCATTTAGAGAAATTTATGTTTTATCTATGTAAGATTATACATGGATTGGGAGACAGCGTGTAAAGAACTAAATTTATGTGAAAAACACACTGAACGCATGTTAAAGACTGCGTATTATAAACAAGCTTTGAAATATCATCCAGATAAAAACAAGGATGATCCTGTTGCTGGAGAGAAGTTTAAGAAAATAAATGCCGCTTATTCTTTTTTGCAGGAACACCAATCGTCCAAAGACCCGTTTAATCTTGATACAAGTTATACGAATATTATGAAACAATGCGTCAAATATTTTACACCGGATATTAAATGGGATGATGTTTTTCTTGATACTACACTTGATAATATCATAAATAATTGTGGGAAACTGTCAATTCGACTGTTTAAAGATTTGAAAAAGGAAAAATCAGTAGAACTTTTCGAGTTTCTCTCCAATCATAGAGAAATATTTGGTATATCTGATGAAACGATTGATAAAATGAAAGATATATTGAAGGAAAAGATGAGAGATGACAATATTATTATTTTAAACCCATCTCTGGAGGATATTCTTAGTGATAATGTATATAAATTGGATTTGTTGGGGAAAACATTTTACGTACCATTATGGCACCATGAGGTTGTGTTTGATCATAGTGGAAATGATGTAATTGTGAAATGTGTTCCAGAATTAGAGGATCATATCGCCATTGATAACGATAATAATATTCATTGTTATTTTAAAGGTCCCATAAATGAAGTGTTGCAAAAAGCAAAAATAGAATTGATGCTGGGAAGAAAAATATTTGAAATTGATAGCAAAACTTTATTCATTAAGAATCACCAAACGTATGCTTTTCGAAACAACGGCATATTAAAAATAAACCCGGATCATATTTTTTCTACAGAAGAACGCGCAAATATTTATGTTGATATTAAATTAGAAGCATGAAACCTATTATAGATTATTATATAAGATTATATATAATAATGTTTCGTATCCTTAGTCGTAGATATCATACTAGAGTTATACAACACTATGAGCAACCACGAAATGTGGGTAGTTTTAAAAAGGATGAAAAAAATATTGGTACTGGAATAGTAGGGGCGCCTGCTTGTGGGGATGTTATGAAGTTACAAGTAAAAGTAGAAGATGGCGTGATAGTAGATGCAAAATTTAAAACATTTGGTTGTGGCTCAGCAATTGCTTCTTCCTCAGTAGCTACAGAATGGATCAAGGGAAAAACAGTGGAAGAAGCTATGGATGTAACTAATAAAGATATAGCATCTTATTTATCGCTACCACCTGTTAAATTACATTGTAGTATGTTAGCAGAAGATGCTATAAAGGCTGCTTTAAATAATGTAAAAGAGGTGGGTAAACATATTCCAAAGTAAATAATGGTGCTTGAAAGACAGCTTGTGATAGTGAAGTTAATAATGCAGGTCTATTGCCTTCTATAGCATGTCCTAGAAATTGCATTGTCCAAGCAGAAACAAACATTATAATACTATGTTTTAACCATTTTTTATCCGTTTCTCTCCAAGCAATAGCTATTAAACGCAAAAAAGATACATAAAACTGCATTGCTAATCCAATTTTCCAATTATAAACCAAATAATAATATATAGTATAGATACTGATAATTGCATTGTCATCGATAGTAACTGTTGGTTTGAGTATTTTCTTTGAACCTAGATAATTTTTGCTTATTGGAAGTATGATCTGGAGAGAAAGCTTACTTAAAAAATTCAATGTTGAAAGCACGATTAACGGAATGAAAATAAAATGAATTAATTTATTTGCAGGGTGCATATGAAAACTTCTATAAAATTCTACTGAATCCATTTATTAATTTAAACCAATGATGTTTAAATTAATTTCAAATATCTTTTGGTCATCTGGTTTTTGTATTATTTACCAATAAAAATATTTAGTTATATTAATGAGTGTTACTATTCCTAAGAACATTGCACAACATATTCTTATTAAAAAACATCTACCTGTAAATTATGGCATAAAACACATAATAGATAGTACAGGTCCACACGCGGGACAAACTCAAAAAGAAAGATTGGAAAAACTTAAAAAATATATTAACAGAGACAATTCCCATTACTTACCTAAGTTTAAACACGCAGTTGAATTCAAAAAAATACAAGCACGGCAAAATCTGGGAAGAATTTTGGCAGGACACGGTAAACGTAGAAGAAAAACTAAATGCAGGAAACGATAAGTATTTTAAATATCATAAATCAATAAAAAATTTTATGATGTTCAAATTTTATATATTAGTCTATTTATTCACCGCTTTTAACTACCTTTCGGCGACGCACCACCTTTTTCTTTTTCTTTGGAGAAGGAGGCTTCTCTTCTTCATCCTCAGCCTCTTCAACCTCTTCTACCTCTTCGTCGGAATCATCAAATGTTGGACCAGTTGTCTCTTCCTTGTAAGCGACACTATCATCTGCTTTAGAATCATACTTTTTAAGATTTGTGTCCATCTCATCATCATCAGAATCCTCCGCAATATGACACTGACCGCTTCCTACAAGGCGAACTGGTGGACGGACACAAGCCTGAACAAGCTTCCAGGTGACTCCAAAGCGACCACCTGCCATCCATACACCGGTGCAAGCCAAAAGCCCCTTCACGTGCGAAGCCTTTGGGACAAGATCCGCTGGACTACGAGTTCCTTGTGGGACTTCAATCCCCATCTTGCGAGCTGTATCCTCTGGCAAATAAGCACCTTTGCCCTCCATATCATAAAGTTCGATATTATACTTTCCATCCCAGAAAGGAATCTTTAGCTTGAGGGTTGGACTTCGCTCAAAATCCGGTTCACCGGAACCATCCTTTTTCTTCGGGTGCTTGAGGATTGGATACATCATAGCCTCCGCGACCTCGCGACTCAGCTTGCTCTTACCAAACCACTCCTTCGATTTTGAAACTGCGTCATCTAGAACCTTGTCTTGAAACTTTTTAAGTGCCGCTTCGAATTTTTCAATAGATGAACTCTTACCATTTTCAAACTGCAAGGCCATATCATAAGATACACGACCAGACTGCTCATCGACACGCTCATTAATACCCCAAGTGAGCATTAAGGGGAACTGTAAAACAATAGGTGAACCATTCAATTGACATTGAACAGATTTGCCACCGCGTTTATTAACGAGTGGTGCACGGTATGTGACTTTAGACGGATTAAACTGTTTAGCTTTCGTGATAGAATCGGATGCTGACATGATATATATATTTATACTAACAATTATAGGACTCAGCTTTAAATCAATTTTTTTAATAACTCTAATAAGTATTTTAATTAGGCGATGTAGCACAATTATAATACTTAACCATTGTTTATGTAGGTCTACAATATGGCTTATTTTCCATTCATTTTGTAAGAAAATTTATTTTTTTCTTGTCTTTTTCTTACCCTTTTTCGACGTTCGTTTTCTGGTTTTTTTACGTTTCTTTCTTTTGTGACGAGTTTTTCTTTTACGACGAGTTTTTCTTTTAGTTTTTCTTTTAGTTTTTCTTTTAGTTTTTCTTTTACGACGCGTTTTCCTAGTTTTTCTTCCCCCACCATAATCGTTCTCATCACTATCCGAACTATCACTACTACCACTCTCACTATCATCATTGTTCTCAAAATCACACATACAATTATCTCCCCCCATGTTTCCCATATCATTATAAAGGTCGTCCAAATCAACAAATTTTCCCCACGCATCGGCATTGACATATCCTGACGCACTCATTGAATCGCTAAATAATCTAATAATGTTTCGATAAGATTGAACAAGTCCAACAAAATGTTCCAACCAATCCTTTTCACTATAATTCTCTTCAGGTGGCTCTTCACTTCCGTTCGTGAAAGAATGGGCCAAATTTTCCATCCAGTCGGACAATTGGGTACCATCTGTAAGAACAAATCTTATTTGAAAATGTGGTGACATAACACTAAACTCTGGAGCACCAAATGCGTTACCTGACATCCAAGTTTGACAGAAAGATTGCATCTCAAAACCGACTTCACTAGGATTTGCGTAATTTGTTATCATGTTGAACAACTCAATAACATTAGTATAATCATTTTGAAATTCATCCGGAATTGATGGGTTGTCGGCTGATGGCGCTTTCTCTGGATTTTGTAAATAATTCACATTCTGACCGTCTTCCATTTTATCTATCATCATGCGAAAAATCTCGTCTTCATGATTGTTTCTAAAAGTCATCAATTCTTCTAGTAACGAAAATGTATCTTGGCAGTTTTCATGAAACAAATTTATTCTATGTTCTCCATGTCTGTCACCATTAGTCAAAACTACATTGGGACCACATGAACCAAAATACGGTATTTTTTGGTCTTGTATAACTGTAATATCCTGTTCGTCGTTCCACAGGTTACCGTTCTCCCTCCCTTTGCTTGCCAATATGGTTTCCATCGGATCACGTACGTCGTTATCATCTAAAGGTACCAGTAAACGCGCACCCTCAGCAAATCCTGCATGATGCAATTTAGAAAGTAAGTTTTTATTTCCTGGCGCGGTACCGTCGGCTTGTTCTATCGCTTCTAAAGAATGCTCAATTAACGTACAAATTTCCTCTTCGTTAGGTGTAAATGAGATATTTTGAATTGCATCCTCATCTTCTCTCGACGCACCGGATGTTGCGTTAATCAAATCTTGTTTAATTTCTTCTAAATTATTTTCATCTTGGTCTTCATACTCATTTTCTGAATCTGACATATATATATATATATATTAAGTATATAATTATACCCTATCTAAGACTGTCCAATACTCATTAAGCGAATAGGGCTTTTTTCCCACTCTTTACTCGCTTTTATATTGCTCGCCGCATTATATACATTAAAAACTACAAGACCTATTGGAAACAAGAAAAAAATGAAAAATTATATCTCTACACAGATGGGATATCAAAAATGGTAGAAGCAACAATGCTAATTACCGTAATTGTAGGATTTCTGATATATTTTATAAAACAACACCGAGAACATAAAAAGTTTGACTATTTATACTGGGTAAGGTCAACTGTGACCATAATAAATAACTTATTTGGTTAATTTAATATAAATAAAAGATTTAAACTAATTTTCGTTTGTTATATAAATGACGAATAATGAAAGATTCTCTCCCAAAACTTATATCCGAACAGTCTTGTATGATAAAGTAGAAATGAAGCGTCCAAGGAAGCGTAAAACTGTATCACAAGAAGAATTTACAATTCTAGAATTTGCAGATTTCGGACAAATATTAGAAGTAAACCATAATGTTGCACAGCTCAAGAAAATGTGCAGACATTATAAACAAAAGGTATCAGGTAATAAATCCCAATTAATTTATAGAATGTATAATTTTTTAAAATATTCACATTATATCTCTATTATTCAAAAACATGTAAGAGGGTGGTTGCGCAGAAAATATTTCAAATTAAATGGTATACAATACAGAAAGGATTGTGTCAATAAAACAGATTTTCTCACTCTTAAAAATATAAATAAAATACCGTATTATCAATTCTACTGTTACAAAGATGAAGAAGGCTTTGTATATGGTTTTAATATTAAATCTATTTATAATTTAATGCTAAAAAGTGAGGGAAATCTCAAAAATCCATATACACGGTCGGCACTACCCAAAAATATAATTAAAAAAATCAGACATTTTATAAAATTATCTCATACTTTGAAGGAACCCATCACAATTACATTAAAGGATGATAATGAAAATATGTCGCATAAGAAAAAGATATCACTCAAAACATTGTCCATCTTTCATCGCATTGATACATTTGGTCATATAACAGATACTTCGTGGTTTTTAACTTTAGAAAGACCTCAATTGATAAGATTTATCAGAGAATTACAAGATATTTGGGAATACAGGGCAAATTTAGCAGATCATATAAAACGACAAATATGTCCTCCAAATGGACACCCATTCCATGGCATTAATATTACTTCATTGTTACAAAGAAACAAAGAAACATTGCAAAGAAATATTTTATATATAATGGAAAACTTGATATCTAAAGGAATCAATACTGACTCAAAATCTTTAGGGGCATTTTACATCTTATCGGCACTTACATTAGTAAGTCATAGTGCCGCAGTTGCTTTACCTTGGTTATATGAATCTGTAGTACAAAATTAAGATTTTCATTGCGGTCATTTTTCGGATATTTGTGAGCTTAATGCTCACAAATATATATATTTTATTAAAGAAC
>Ga0209709_10002426_pt1 | contig 16270 bp, 13 predicted proteins | sample ArcticOcean_MG_C_2_FD_187435 | JGI IMG/M metagenome (GOLD analysis project Ga0209709, IMG submission 187435) | Marine microbial communities from western Arctic Ocean - ArcticOcean_MG_CB4_136 (SPAdes) (version 2) | ecosystem: Environmental > Aquatic > Marine > Oceanic | place: Arctic Ocean... | reverse complement strand
TAGGAGTGCTAGTAGGTGCTTGGCAGCATCATGACAACCTCCGTCAAGTGGTTCATCGGCAGCAGGTACCCAAAGTCTTGAAGTCATCGCCATTCTCAGTTGTTTAATCTCCTCACCATCTAGCCATCCTCTGATCTCTAGGCCACTAATTCCCTTTTTCATGGACTCAGGTACACGGTGTTGCAAAGATACGAGATGTGTCAATATAGTCTGTAATGAATCTCCATCGAGATCTGAAGGTCGCATCCATTCTACTAGATAACTCAGTGGCGACCCATCGCCATAGGGAAATCTACCAAAGCGTTCTGGAGAAACGCCAGCCTGAAGTTTTGTGCCCTCTCCTCGGTGACCTAAATCAGCGCAGGCTGTGAAAAGCAAGGTGGCATCATCCCAACGAATTGCAGCACGACTCGAGATATCATCTAGTCCTTGCGAACGTAGCCGCTTTTCCAAGTCATCATCCATTATGTCGCTCCATTCTTGCGAACCTTCGAGCACAGCCACTATTTGCGAAAAACGAACCGCGTTAATCGCATCGAGTGTGAGGTATGGCGAGGTGCCTGCGAGTAAGTCCTGATGCTCGTCCATAGGCCGGTGCACTCAGCGCTCTGAAAAGAACCTGTCCATTCTAGAGCGAATGTCCTCTTGCTCGATGACCTCTGTATCATCGTTATCATCTATCGCGATTTCCCGGCGTAGTGCTCCCAATTTCCCACTAGCACTGGGGTCCTCGCTTATCGGATTGTTCACAACAGCATCTTCAGAGAGTATTTCGACGATTTCCTCTGGTAACTCTTGTTCTTGAATCTCATCGAGTAGATCATCGAGTTCATCAAGTTCGTCTAGTGAGATGTCATCTGTTGGTTCGTCCCTAACTGGTATTTCTACTGTTTTCTTTTCAGATTTAGTGCTAGTTGACTTCTTCGTTGTAACTGATTTTCGTGATCCTATGATTCCGCCTAGCCAAGCAATTCCGATTAGAGTTGTTGCCACGGATATTGTCCATACTACGTCCCCTGAACCGAATTCAACCAATGGGACAACCTCAGCAATTGCACTACTGCTGTCATCGCTTGCATCATCGTCAGTATCCCAAGGTGCTTCACATGAAATGTTAGCAGTGATTATAGAACCAGCTTCGATTATTTCTGGCCTGTCAATACTCAAAATCGGAGCATAGGTGCTGCTTGCAATGTCAACAAATATGCGAGTATTCCAGCCGCTTTCAATCTCGTTAAGCGCGAGTATACAATTGGCTGAAACAAGCATCGAGTGTCCCTGACGTTTTATTCCGACAGTGATGGAATCTCCATCTATTTCCATGTTAGCGATGCCAATGTTCCAACCGGATTGTCTCGATATCATGCTGCTGCTACCTGATTCGAGAATAAGGCCGGATGAATCGATGACCTCGTAGATAATTGTCACCATTCCTGGTTCAGGGTCCCATTGAGAAATAGTGAGATTTACAGTTGAATTTGTTCCTTTGTAAAGATCTAACATTCTACTGTCGAGTACCTCGCCTGTAGATGAACGTAAAATCAAAGTAGCGACCATCGGTGAATCATCACTTGCTGTTAGGATACATGATGTCCAAACACCACTGAATGGATTGATTCCAAGCGATGTGAGATTCATTTTTTGTTTGCTACATTCTGCAGTATGAGCGGGTGGATTTTTACCTACTGTATGGACTTCAAGAATAGTAGAAGAGAAATCAATACTACCATTTATACGGCCACTCTCAAGGGTTATTTGCGCTATTTCACCCGAAAAAACAAGAGATAAGCCTGTGGCCGATGCGCTGGGTAATTCACTGTCGTTGTAAAATGAAATCTCTTGGACTTGCCCGGTTGGTCCATACAGTACAGGAGTTGAAGAATATGAAACCGGTGAGGAAGATATCTGTATTGGTAATTCAATTACGCCGAGTAGTGGATGATTAGCAGTGATAGTCAATGTGATTGGTGAGCCATCCCAATCAGCACTAGGTCGCAAGTCCAGTGGTATTCCCTGGATGGTTGCTGGAGCTAATACTAGCGATGAATCTCCAGTAAGTGTCCAACCTGTAGGGATGGAAAGCAAATCGATAGCAACTACTGCTACGTCATTACCGGTGTTTTCAATCCATGCTGTCGGCAGACCACCTTGGGTGGAAAGCAACCAATCTCCATTAGAGTCAAGCACAATTCCAGGAGCAGATCCAACACGCATCGGAACTTCCTCGATTACAAGTCCCGATCCATCGCCGTCAGAGATTCGCAATCTGATGACACCTATTTGGCCAGCGATTGAATCTTCAGGTGGTGTCGCAAAGACCACTATTTGTGTCGATTCACCAGGGCTTATTGATTCTGCATTGACAGGTAAGGAAATATTCCATCCATCTCCAGCCTTAGAAAACCAAGGCGCACTTGGAGTGTTACCCTGTTGTGTGATTGTTAAGGTAACATTTCCACCTTGCGGTGGTACTTCTAAATTTGAACCACTAAGGTTTACCCACCAACCAGATACTTTAGCTACTTCTAATACAATGATTAGAGGATTATCAAGGATTATATCATCTGAAGATGAAATCAGGGTGATGTTTATTTTAGTTCCAGCCCATGTGTTGTCAGGGACTATGATGTCCAAAGCCATGGTCTCTTGGCCATTTACTCCGAGAATAGCGGTACTAGCCCCGGCAAGTTGCCATTGTGAAGTATCTCCTCCTTCAGCGTCAATATTAATTTGGGGATTTATTAGTAACGAATCCACAGCATTACCCACATTAGTAAGGCTGAGATTTAATTTCAGAATCTGACCAGGGATTACCGAATGGCTCAATCCTTCTTCGACACTCACATTCCAACGATGGTCTGGCCGGGCCTGAACAGTAATCCTAGCTTCCGAATCCACGGAGGAATCAGATAAAGAAGTCCAAGTTAATACCAATTCAAATTGTTCTCGAGCCGGTATGTCTTCAGACAAAGTCACCCAAATAGGCATCAGAGTGACTTCTCCAGCACCTAGTGTCTTGGTGGGTGCCGGGATCATGAATTCAACATCAGGCGATAGGCTTAGATTTCCTGCGGTAGTATGTCCACTCAAGGTAAATGTATCTTCGCCATTGCCGGGGTTTTCAAGTTTTACAATTAATTTGGTTGATTCACTGACGTTAAATGTGGCAGGACTGTTTGGGCTAGCGACCATTGCAGCCGAGCGATATACCTGTAATACATGCAAAGATAGATTGAGGTCATAGTTACTGAGTCCAGTGGCGCTGGTATTGAAGAAATGGCGGTGAGGTGATGCATCATTTGGTAAACTCAAGTTGAGCCAGCCAAATTCATAGCCTGAACCGCTTAGGTTGAGGAAATCACCATCCAATGACAGTGAGCCTTCGGCACTCCATATCCAATCCTCTTCTCTCATATCAGAATTCGAGATGTCCCATGAGACCACTCCAAATCCACCTAAATCACCGGATATCAGCCAAGAAAGCCCAGTCGCAGGTATTGTGCGAATGTGCGCATCTGGGGCCGCAACCGAATTTGAATGCATAATCACCTTCTGTATCTCACAGATCTCATCGTCACCATATCCTATGCACATCGTCAATTCAAATTGAGTCGAACCAGATTCAACTTCAATTTCTATTATCAACTCGATTGCTTCCATCGGATTTAGTTCAATGCCAAACACCTCGTCACCATTTGTATTAACCAAGTTTGGTGAATCATCCCAATTAGAGGATGACCATCCTATGAAGGAGGTTGTTTCAGGAGCATTGCCCATATTCTGAACTCTTACCCATGCTCTTGCGTTTTCTCCGATTCTACCATGGCCTTCGCTGATAGATAATCCAGATGGTCCTTCGACCGAGAGGCCACGTGTGCGAAATACATCGATGGGTAAAATGACACTACTGGTTACCGATGAATCTGAATTGAGTTTCAACGTCAAGGGGATCAATGCGCTTTCATCACCAAGAGCCGTAGAAGGGACATGGATTTCAAAGTCTATTGAAACCGGAGTGTCTTTTACTAGTGAATGATTGATAGACTCACCATTTGCAAGATCAAACGACCAACCGTCTGCCAAGGATGAATCATCATAAGTCAAACTCCAATCTGCTGTTCTAGATCCAACGCTGGTGAGAATAATTGTCACGATATCTGTATTACCTGGAACGACTCTTGTAGTCTCTGAAGGGATTGATATTTGTGCGACATATGGGTCGACGATACTCAAAGTAGCACTAGCATTGTCGTTATCATCTCTTGCTTGAGTAATGTTTTCATTGGGGTCGAGAATCAATTCGAATATATGTTCGCCTAGAGTTGCTGTGATTTCGATGCTGAATGTTATTGGCCCACCTTCGCCACTTGGCGCTACAGGTAATGCAGCATCACTGCGAAATCTCGCTATTTCATCACCATTCATTAACAGAACCGCATCTACCGGTTCATCGGTTTCCACCGTTCCTATGTTGGAGAACTGACCACTTACAGTAAGGGTTTCACCGGGGTCGGGGTCGACTGGATTGAAACCGATGCCACGATCATCAGCGAGAGGTGCTAAGTCTGGAAGAGCTTGAGAGATCAAGGTGTCACCAACTAAAATATCGAGAAAGCCATCTCCGTCGAGATCGGCTACCGCAGGTGCTGCCCAAACTCTATGCGGCATTGATAGTGGACTAGACCACGCGTTATTGATGTCGGCAGGAGCGCCGGTTATACCATCAAATGCGTAGATACGGCAGCCAAACGCAACCAACAACTCAGGGATTTCATCGCCATTTATGTCAATGACAATTGGTGGTGAAGCGGCGATTTCATCATTATCTGTACCACTGCCGCGTTCCATCTGTTTAGCCCATTCTTTGAATGGTGGTTCGACTGAGATGTCGTGGCAACCTGTCAGGCCTTGACGATTAAAAGATACGGAAGAAGTAGAATACCAAGTGACCCAGCATAATCTATCACTAATGCTATCGTTATCGGTATCTACAGGGGTAGGCATTGCATCAGCATAGCCATTCGGTGCCCTAAATCTCCAGATTTCATCTGTACTAGTTAATTCCATGGCGACATATTGTGCGCCCATGCCATTATCACGTCCATTGGCATCACTAGGTAGAGTTAGAATCATCTCTGGAGCGCTATCGGAATCCAATTGTGTGACGACAGGTCCTGGTAATTTGAGACGTGGTGCGTCGTTATCACTGTCGGTTCCTGATATGGAGACTCTCTCCCAATCGAGTGACCCGGTTGCCCCATCTATTCGCCAAATCCACATATTTCCAGAATTAGCATTGATTGTAGTCAGTACTATACAACCAGTTGAATCATCTAAGGCTGCAAAAGCAGGGTCGCTGGGGTGAGTACCTCTGTCGAGGGTTATTTCCCATGATGATTCAGGTGGACCCTGTAAGGTAAGTGGGATTGCTAATACAGTAACATCTTCAGTGTCGACATCTACTGCTGCAATGACTAGTTCTGGCGAGCCATCCATGGCCAAATCTGCTAATAGTGGTTGAGTGACGGCTTTATGTCCGGATTGTGCGGTTGGTAAATGTGGACTTGTTATACCGATGCGATGATCAGCACTGGTCCAGGTCCACATCTTTTCATTATCATGCCCGGAGGAACTCCAACCAGATTCATCACAACTCAAGTCTGGTGACCAGACATCTACGTTTAATGCCGAACTAGTGTCGTAAACGACAATTATCTCTAATTTGCCATCAGCGTCGATATCGATTGCAACAGGAGTTGCTCGGATTCGTTCTGCAGAGCCAAGGTTAACTTCCCATGCTGTTTTGGCTGAATCACCAGCAATAATCGATAGATAACGATCAGCGCTTTCCGAAGTATCACTCGAACGGCTCATCACTGCAAATAGACTCTCTTCGCCACATCGTTGGGCTGCTCCATCCGGTCTTGTGACAGAGGCAGAGAGGTTGACGATAATGCTCCCATATCCATCTGCACCTGATTCGTCATCGAAAGCCTGCCAATTGACAATTGGTTCAGTTATGGTTAACAGACCCGAATCACCATGTGTCGGCAGCACCGAATCATGATACGGCGTGTGTCCATATTGAGCCCAAGGCTGCTCCTCGTGATCCCATATCGTACTCTCGGCCAATACAGTTGAATTGAGGATGAGCGGCAATACGAGTAGTACTGTCAAGATGAACGCTAGGCTGCTCTGACTGGACATCTACGTTTGCTCCGATGCATATCTCAACGCGATAGTTTGTAATCCTTGCCTTCTAGCGGGCCCTATGGGCCCGTGTTATAGGGGTCAATAAATGGCTGCAGTCGGCCAATCTCCTTAAATAAAGGACGAAGGTGGGCGGATTGACTTCGGTCACTCATCCCTCCTGAGGAGCATCCGGTGATGGACGGACGGTAACTACCCGCCCGTGCACTGGAACCTCGTGAAGGAAGTGCCGAATGAGGTGACCAAAATGTACAAAATAATCAGTAAGGAGGATACTATTCGTATCCCTGCGGAATATATGCGTAAGGGTCAGAGTCTAAACCAGCACATCGATCGTCTGGCTGCCTCTGCTTTTGAAGGTCGATTCGATGATGATAACCGCTTCATCTTAGCGACTGCAAACCACGTTCCTCTTGGTCGTGGTCGTATCATTCACGGCGATGGTGCGGTTTACCAGCACGTTCGTTTCGATGCTCTACTCTTCTGCATGGAGGATTATGAAGTAGTCGAAGGAGCTATCAGCGAGGTCAATGAATTCGGAGCCTTCGTCCGAATCGGTCCAATGGAAGCTTTACTTCACAAGTCGCAAATCATGGAAGACCACGTCGACATCAACGTCGGAATGGGCGTTATTGAAGGCCGCCAAAGTGGCCGTAATATTGGCGTTGGTAGTAGCGTTCGTGCTCGCATTGTTTCGCTTTCACCAGATACTAGTGACCCACGTCGCTCAAAGATCGGATTAACCTGCAAGCAGACCGGCCTCGGAAGCCACAAGTGGCTTGTAGAAGATGCGGAGTGAGGTGTTTTCCATGGTAAAGAATCCATTCGCATGCGTCGATTGCCATCTGATTCTCCCTGATGGTGAAGACCAATGCTCCCGCTGTCCAGCAGCTCAAGTTTCTTCGCAATGGCAAGGATACGTTGTGGTCATAGACCCATCTCGTTCCGAGATAGCCCAAAGGTTGCAAATCGACAGGCCTGGCAGTTATGCACTGAAGGTAATTAATCGTTAAGGTGAAAAATATGCAGATAATAGAGAGAATAGAAAATAAGTTGCTCGACCGTGTCGAGATAGATTTCCAAATAAACCATACTGGCAAGCCAACACCTACTCGCTCATCGGTGGCAAAATCTCTTGGTAGTCTTGAACCCGGTTCAAAAACCAGTCTAATTGTGGTCAAGGATATGAATACTAGATTCGGCCAAGCATTGACAACAGGAGTTGCTTTGATTTATGCTAATGATGAAGCTATGTCGGTTGAACCAACATATGTTCACAAGCGCTTGACCATAATCGATAATGCACCTGAGGAAAAGGCAGCCGCAGCCCCAGCCCCAGCCCCAACTCCAAAACCAGCGCCAGTTGCTGATGAACCCGGAGGTGAGGAATGATGGGAGACGGTCCTAATTCCAGTGCCAAATGGGCAAAGTACAGTATTGATGATGGCAAACTCGTCCGTAAGGGTGAGTTTTGTGAGAAGTGTGGCCCAGGTGTTTTCCTTGCTATACACAATGATCGCAAGGCATGTGGCCGTTGCGGTCACACTGTTGTCAACGAGTGAATCAATCCAAGAAAGGGGAGAGATTCCCCTGGTTGTCGATAACCATCCAGTCATCCACTTGCTTCAATAATTGCACTGGTAGTTCGTAACGTGTATTCTTCTGCAATGGTTCGAGAATCAAATCTCCTTCCCATGTGAGGAAACGCCAGATCTCATCAAAGACGGCATCCCTAATTGGTTTGTCAACTACTGCAATCTGCTGAAGATCATCACCATCATAACCCCATATTTCTCCTTCAGAAGTACAAAGCAAATGAACATCTCCTCGGAAGACCTGTGTGACATTTCCAATTATCGGTAAACAACTGTTTTCTATTTCCTTACCATCTTCACAAGAGATCTTAGCACAACCACCACCCCTTGTCCACAGATTAACGGTATCATCGATTGTGATGGCAATAATTTCATTTCCTCTTGGTAGCTTACTAATCTCCTTGAACTCTGGATTAGCGATTCTCCATAATTCATTTGCATCCTTGTCGATAGCGTATATTCCACGCTTCCAAAGTGCAAAAACAATCATCTCATTATTGGCACAAATAGCTAGTGGCTCGCTCTCCACAGTATGTGACCACAACGCTCCTGCGACCTGATGATGCGAGGAGTTACCCTGTGCTCGTAAATCTCCGCGGGTCGGACCATGCTCAAAATCGCTATTCAAATCCAGAGCAGCCATACGTGCAAGCCTTAATTCGTGGTCAACCCAAGTTCCCACCAATACATCATCGATGACGACAGCATTGGTCAAAGATATAGGAAAAGGATGGTATATTGTATCTTCACCTAAGCGGGAAATTCCACCATCGACATCCATTAGGATATGACCTCCGCTATAGGGAAGTACTTTCCAAGGTGCAGTTGCGCCAACCTCCATAGGTGTTGCAAACAGTGCCTGTTTGTCAATCCTTGCTCACCGTCACCATGATGTGTAAGGGGTAATTGCCCTTGTCATGGTCACCCTTGTCATCATTAGTTCCGGTGATGTCGCTTCATTAAATCAAGGAAAGGCTTTGTTGAAAAAAGGTGAATGGCACCAATTAGAAGATGTTGAGAACTGGCCGGCGTATTCCTTGATCGACGTACGTATGTGGTGGTTACCCGATGGTTGTCTATGGCAGGATGATTTGGACAAGCGTTGGCAAATCGCTCGTGGCGAAGAGGTTGAAGAGGTAATTTTCCCTTCACGTCATTCGGCAGCCTCCGGTCAGGCATGTCTTACATTGCACCCGATTGGTACAATGCAAGTACCAATAGATGAAATTCCGCAATATGGCGGGAAAGCTGGTGATTGCCCGCCCCCTTCACCTCGATTAGCCCCTTGGTGGCGTGAACTAAATCGTGTCGCAGCCGAGATGGATACCTTCTCTCTCTCGCTTGAGACGACCCATCATGGCCCATGGTTGAGCACACCTTGTCTGTTTATTGAAATAGGTTCGACTGCAGAAAACTGGCCACATCTTGGCGCTGCTGATGTATTGGCGGATCTCATTTGGCGTGGTTTGGCATTAGATGGTGGAGATGGTATAGGTAAGTGGAATGGTAGCGATATTGTGGTTATCACCATAGGTGGTGGTCATTATGCACCTCGGGGAAACAAACTCGGTTTGCTTGAAAATGTGCGAATCGCTCACATGCTGGCAACATACTCTTTACCTTTTGACAAACCTGAATCCGAGGGGGAAAAGCCAGGTGGGATGTGGGAATCAAGTATTAGAGCAGCTTTGGCAGCGACACAAAAAGCATATCCTGGCGGGAACATAGTCGCCAGTTTGGAAAAGAAGGCATTCAAAGGCTGGCAACGTCAGGCCATCCGTGATTTGATGGCTGAACTCGAAGTGCCACTACTAAGAAGCAAAGCCATCGCTGAAATTGCAGCAGGAAAACCGTCAAGTGTCCCCTGAACTTGGGCGGGGCATGGTCAACCTATTCTCACGAATGATAGTGGGAATCACCATACGTATGCCGCGTTGGTTTGTGCGCTGGATATCACGTCGATATGTTGCAGGTCCAACACTTGATGACGCTGTCAAAGTGATGAAGCGTTTGGAAAAAGAGCAGGCTTGTTTCACAATCGATGTGCTTGGGGAGGAGATTTCAACTCTTGGTGAAGCGACATTTTTCCTTGAGGAATATCAGCGGGTTATCAAAGCGATAGTCGAAAACAATCTTGATGCTAATCTCTCAATCAAACCAACTGCATTTGGCTTGCTAATCGACAAAGAGGCTGGAATGGCCAATATCGAAAGCCTAGTGAAAAGCGCCGAAGAGCATGATATGTATGTTCGGCTAGACATGGAAGATCATCGTGTCACTCAAGATACAATCCAAGTGGTAATTGACCTTCACAGCAATGGAATAACCAATGTTGGCTGTGTCTTACAAGGTCGTCTATTTCGCACTATAGACGACATTAAATCGGTCACCAAAGAACTAGGTCCAGCTGCAGATTACAGAATCTGCAAGGGGATTTATCTCGAGTCTGAAGATATTTCCCACACCACGAGAGCAGCGATAATCACCGCGACAAATGATTGCATTGATGAGTTGATAGTTTCAGGTGCATATCTGGCGGTAGCCAGCCATGATCATCCAATAATTAATCACACACTCAAAGCATTAGAGCTCGCCGGAATGGGTCCAAATAAGGAAGATGTACGCACTAATTCTGCAAAGCCACGTAAGAACAAAGGCCCAGGGTATGAATTCCAAATGCTGCTGGGAGTCCGCGGACCATTGCGACGAAAACTGCGCAAGGATGGCCATAGGACTAGGGTTTACATTCCCTATGGTGAGAAATGGTATGAGTATTCAATACGTAGGTTGAGAGAAAATCCGACCATTGCGACTCAGGTTATGAAGGCCATATTAATGCCTTGGAGTAATCGCCCTTGATTTCTAATTGGTGTTAATCATTGTAACCTTGAACATGACATTATTATCAGGCATAATCAATAGAAGTTGCGCTTAATCAGTCACGCTTTTTCTTTAATCGCCGTGTGTCACCTGGAGTATGACCGGTATTCTTGCGGTCTTTTTTGATAGTTTCAGGGCGTATTGGGTTTGGATTGTAACCCAATCTTCCTTCCTTCCACGCTTGCCTTCGGTCTCTTTCACTACGCGGTTCTTGGTATTCTTGTGGTTGCGGCTTTTCGTGTAGATATACACGCTTGATATCCTGGGCGACAACTCTTCCATACAATGTACGTCCTGAACCTGTATGAATTGCTCTTATGCGCCATTCGATACCCTCATGGTCAAACAGTTTTCCACCATGGAATATTGTATCTCGCTCGACAACCACGTGTGAACTCTCTGAATATTCACCAGTGGTCATGGTCAAACGTACTCGAATCATGTCCGAGCGCATTGCATTAGCTCGTAAGCAGCGCTCAGCTAGAATACGTTTACGTGAATTGCCTTCATCATCTTCTAGGCGGTTAATCTCCCAGGTTGCATCGCTATGCTCGAATTGATCGCCAAGCACGAGAAATTCATCAGCGTCCATCTCGATGTTTGCAATAAAGGTTTCAGAACCCTCGCTTAACATGAAGGAGATAATAACTGGCTTTGGTGGGCGTAATTGCAAAGTGTGAACCTTACTACATTCCATGCAGCGAACTAAGAAATCCGAGCCAGTTCCCGTTGGGCGCTCTCTTAGGACTTCATGCCCGAATATTTCATTGCAGTCAGGACAACGGGCACCAATGGCATCATCATCATCGTCAAACTCATCGTCTGCAAACTCTTCGTCCGCAAACTCCTCTTCAGCCATATGCACTCATTCCGAGGCCGAGGCCCATCTATCTTGTATCTACCGGCAGAAGAGGTTTGAATACATGGAGCCTCAAGCCCTGTCTAATGAGCGAAGAACTGCTTCCCAGTCTCCTTGTTGCTCACCCCGGTTTGAGCCGCAATGAGCCGGAAATAGCTGCTAATATCGCTATTCAACTTGAACACATGGGCCTAGCGGTAAGAGGTGTTTCCCTCCTGCGTAGGATTCGTGATGTTGTAGCAAAACTAGAACCAAAAACAATACTTGAAGTCGGTGCTGGAATTGGACATCTTTCCGCTTGGCTATTAGATTACTTTGCTGATGCTGAGAAAACTCCTGAACGTTATACAATTGTCGAAGAGGGTTCGCGTTTTGCTGTGATTATCAAACGCATGTTAGGTTCTTCCAGTTCTCGAGATTGGGCTGAAGTAATAGTTGGTAATCCAATTATTCTCGCGGCGGAAACCAAGGCTTGGTCATTATCTGGAACTACTGCTGACCAACCCATATTACCCGATAGACCTGATTGTATCATAGTTGATACGACTAGTGAAAAAATCGTTGAAACGGTGACCTCACTTCTTCCATTATTGAATAAAGGTGGATTGTTGTTGACCACCGAACCTATTGCTCCAAGTGGGGAGAGGGAAAGTGATGATGGTGAAGTCGTTGCTTTCAATGAGTGGATAGATTTGATCAAACGTTGCAATGACACACACATTTTGGCATTTATGCCCATTTATGGTGGGACTTTAGTTGCGTTTCACAATGCTTAATCCAAGGGCGCACCGGCTGCTTCCAGTAAGGCTCTTGCCTGTAACATACCATAGCCATAGTGATCATCATGACTGGTTTGACCTGATTTTGGTTTAACTGATTCCATCAGCCATTGCTTGATTTGCTGAACTGTGGAATCATCTCCACCGGCACTACCATTGTGGCGTAAGTCTTCACGGGCATCGAGTAATAATGCCATGCTACCTGTGACATATACCGTTGCTGCGCTGGTACCATTGGCTAATCCCCAGGTGCCACCCCGTATGATTACAGGTACATCTTCAGCGGGAGCAACAACTTCCGGTTTTTTGTTGGGGTCATTACGTGGCAGAATCGGAGACGGCCAAATCCGTCCATTATTATCACCGACGGAGGAACCTCCCCAGAGGTTTCCATCGATATCGACGCCTCCGACGCAAATTACATCACGTTCGCCGCCAGGACTGGAAACATCATTGTCACTAGAATTAGCACCATCATTACCAGCAGCTGCGATTACGATTACTCCTTGCGAGATTGCATTATTGGCGGCAGTCGATGAGGAATCACCTCCGAATTGAGAAGGGAGTATTCCGGGTGCTCCGCCCAAAGATAGAGAGATGATGTCGCTACCTGAATTTACACACCAATCAATCGCTTCCCCAACCATTTCATCACTGCCCTCTCCTTCATCACTCAATGCTTTAGCAACCAATAACTCTACATCTGGGGCAATACCTTTCAAATATTGTTGCCCTACAAGGATTCCAGCCATCATTGTACCATGGCCATGATCATCATATGGCGCCGGTTTATCGTTGATGAAATCCTTCCATCCTTGCAATGTCAAACCGGTGAACTCGGGATGTTCAAGATCGATTCCTGAATCGACGATACATACCCTTACCCCAGAACCGGTATAGATCGGTATGTCATCGATTTGCACTAGTGAACTATAATCGCTGTGGATTTTAACCACTATTGGGTTCGGTCCGCTACTCTGCTCACCACCAGCGATAACCCATATGACCCATATGCTCATCACTACCAATAGGAACGAGATACAGACGCTTAGTAGCCGCTTTACCAGCAATAAGTCATTGTCCAATACAGATTCTTCCTGTATTGTGTTCACGGGTATTTCTGGAAGTTCTTCCATAATAAATCACCTTTATCCAAGAACATCAACCGCTTCGACCAATGTTTCAGCAAATAAACGCACTTCTTCCTCGGTATTGTAAAAATACACACTCGCTCTTACTGAACCATTCTTTATTTGATGCTCGTTAAACCATGAATGCACGCAATGCATACCACTTCTTACCATTACACCAGCCGCTTCATCGAGTAGAATTGCTACATCATGTGAATCTATATTGTCTAGTAATACCGAGCAGATACCACCTCGTAGACTAGCGTCTCTTGGACCAATTATTGAGACACCATCAACATCTTGGATAATCGAAGACATCACTTTGTTGAGGCTTGTCTCTTTCTCATGAATCTCGGCCATATCCATCTCAGAAAGATATTCAATAGCCGCATTTGTGCCAATAATCCCCGCGTAATTGGCCAAACCACCTTCGAATTTTGCAGGAGGTTTAGCCCAAGTTAGTGAATCGTAGGTCGTGTTTTCAACGGTTGAACCACCACTTTGAATCGAACGCATATCCTTGAGCAAATCCATTCTCCCCCAGAGTCCACCCATTCCACTTGGTCCAAGCATCTTATGTAGTGAAAAGGCCATGAAATCAATGCCAAGGTCTTGAACGTCGACGTTCATATGTGGTGCTGATTGGGCGCCATCGGAACACACTAGTGCGCCGTGATCCTTGGCGATTTTCGTCGCTTCTTTTAGTGGGATTGCCACACCATCGAGATTACCAACATGAGCGAGGGAGACCAATCGCAATCGTGAGCCAGCATCAGCACAAGCCGCTTCAAATGCCTCAAGATCGAACGTATTGTCTTCATTGCTTTTGACAACCCGGTGGTCTATCCCCTGTTCTTTCTCTAGTTGTAACCAAGGTACAAGATTGGAATTATGTTCGCGGTCGCTGGTCAAGACAATATCTCCCTTTTGCCAAGATAGACCATGAGCCACCTGGTTGAGTGAATGGGTGGCATTTCTAGTGAAAATTATCTCGTCGGTAAGTGGGGCATTGACTAATTTAGCGGTTTTTTGTCGGCAAGATGTAACTTGTCGACTTACTCGAGTGGCATAGCGATGCACTGACCTTCCACCACAACTTGGATTGACTCGATAGTAATCATCGACCGCTGAGATGACCTTATCTGGGCGCAATGTCATACAGGCATTGTCGAGATAAGCAGGTGGGTTTTCAGCCCGTAAAGTGGGGAAATCTTCTCGCCTTTTAGCAAACATCACCAAGCCTCCGAATCGGGTAAGAAGTCGATAACAGGGGCGTTGAGTCCACATGACGGGCAGGCGATTCGTGATGGTAATCTCTTTTCACACTCGCTACACTTATCGCCAGATATTCCTTTGCCTTGACAATCCTCTTGTGGGCAAGAGATAGTGATTTCACCGGATTCACTCCGCTTAACATCAACATCCGAGCCACATGAAGAACAAGAACCTTGCAGAGCAATATCCTTTTCTTCTTCTTCATTACTTGTGTCACTACGAAATGCAGCTCTAGTTTGCACAGTGGCCTCCGTCCCCAGCATTCGTTGTGGGAACCAGAGAATATGCATCAATCCACCGACTGAAAGCACTCCTGTGATTAGATGGACAATTAGGGATCCGGTTCGATCAGCATAGCGATCAGCGATGAAGTGAGCACCAGACCATGAATTGATAATCATCAATACAATCCAACCTCCAAGCAAAACAGTCCAACCCTGAAGGCTGTGTTCTCGCATAGCGACTTCCATTAGTCGTACGTCGCTGTGTACATGATGCCCCTGAACGTGAAGATCACGTGTCTCTGTTACTGCTTTCCAAAAGAAGTAAGTGAAGAAAACCGCAATCGCTACTAAGATGATACCACCTAGCATGTCTCCTGTTTCAATTTCGAGAGGGAAGTCTGGCGCAGACACATGGAATAACATCTGTGCGGCCATTAGTGATACCCAGACGATTATCATGTTGAGTAAATGTCCACGCATTATTGGGAAAATTAGTGAGCACTGTACGATGAACCAAATCCACAATACTATAGATAATAGGATTTGGAAATAATCGAAACCACTGATACTTGACATGCCTTCCATGCCGACTACTTTCGCATCTCCTCCAGAAAGAACCTCGCCAGAAACAGCTCCAATAATAAAGGCGAAGGCACCGGTGATAAAAGCCATCCAGTGGGTCATATTCCATTCTAACCACAACAGACGATATTGGAATTTCCACTCTTGACGTAGTAAATCAATGCGAGCCAAAGAGGGATGTAAGTCGGTAAGGTGCTTATTGAGTTTAATATCTACAAGGCGGAACGCCATAGTGTTGTGTTCGTCATTATCTGCAGAGACTTCAGCCACTGCCGACTCCGCCATGGTGTTGGCTGTGGCAAACCACCTTTGAGAACTTTCCCCGCATGCTCATCATCATCATTGGCTTGGGTGAGGTTCAAACGCATCGCACAACTGGGTCGCTGTGATGGAAACAGTTACTTTCGATGTCAATGGGATGTCGTGTGATGGTTGTGTGACTAATTTAGTCAATGCATTAGAGGCAGTTGATGGAGTGGAATCTGTTGAGGCAGAAGTCGGTTCTGCAACCGTGCAACACGATGGCGCATGCAACACCAAGATGAGTAACGCCATTATTGGTGCAGGCTTCACTCTCGGCAATGATTTCGACTGGAAGGATGGCAGTGTGTGGAAGAAATCCGCTCACAATACCAAATGGTGCCTAATTGGCTGCTCAATCGGCGAATTCGGGACTTTGGCATACTACTCTTACTCTGGAATCACATCCGATCTCGAACTATATTCTAAGATGTGG
>Ga0209709_10002422_pt1 | contig 16297 bp, 16 predicted proteins | sample ArcticOcean_MG_C_2_FD_187435 | JGI IMG/M metagenome (GOLD analysis project Ga0209709, IMG submission 187435) | Marine microbial communities from western Arctic Ocean - ArcticOcean_MG_CB4_136 (SPAdes) (version 2) | ecosystem: Environmental > Aquatic > Marine > Oceanic | place: Arctic Ocean... | reverse complement strand
TGATGATGACTAGTAGTCCGGTTACACCGATTAACATTTCACCAATTACTGCATCTGTTCCTGTTAGCAGTTCGGTAATAGTATTTGAAAAACCAGGGAATCCAATCATGAATAGCATGATACCAAAGGTGAAAACAATCGGTGAAGCAGAGCCATGATGTTCATGTTCATCATCACTGTGTTCAACATCTGCTCGTAGTGAATTAATCAAACCGCCAATTCCAATGAATGAGGCGAAAATAATACTCATTACCAAGATAGTATTTCCAGAGACCTTCCAATTGAGGTAAGACAAATGCGCATCCACTTCATGATGGTGCGCTTTTTCCATTTCTAAGTATAATTCGTCGTAATGATCACCTTCAACAGAATTCCCAGCAGCAACAGATTCCTTGTAATCATCTTCAGCGTGATGATAGTGATCAACCGCATCCATGTATTCATCATGAGCAGGTCCAGCCAGTGCAATACCGAGAATACCGAAAGCAATAATTCCGAAAGTAAGGAATCCTCCAGCATATAGTAAAGCTCGCACCCAAATTGAATTTTCTATATCCGCTCCGTGGCCGCTCATACATCCACCTCCTTTTTCTTAGCAGTCCACAACTTATCGCCGAGACTGGTTTCTGAATGGTGCCCGAATTCGACGTTCATATCTCCCTGAATAGGGTTGACATCGAATGAAGGCGTAGGTGGAGGAGAGGTAGTTGACCATTCGAGTGACCATCCACCCCATGGATCATTTCCAGCAGGCTCTCCATGCCGAGTAGAGCGAATTAGATTCCATACTAGAATCAATTGACTTAGTCCAAAGATTATGGCAAAGATGGATATTACCATGTTGTATTCGGCAAAGCCACTCTCCATGGTATAGGAGTGAGTTCTACGTGGCATCCCCATTATTCCAAGTGCGTGCATTGGCCAGAATGTAGCGTTATATGAGATGAATCCGATGAGGAAGTGCCACATTCCAAGAGTTTCGTCCAACTTCTTGCCGGTTACCTTAGGGAACCAATAGTATAATCCTGAAAAGAGTGCGAAGACAGTACCACCGATGAACACATAATGGAAGTGAGCAACTACATAGTAAGAATCGTGGAAGTGGGTATCAAGTCCTGAAACAGGTAAGAACATACCAGAAATACCACCGAGAGTGAATGTGATTAGGAATCCGAGTGACCACAATGTATGGGCCTTCATTACCAATGAACCTCCCCATAGCGTTGCTAACCAATTGAATATCTTAGCACCAGTAGGAATTGCCACAGCCATTGTTGTGATCATGAAAATCCCTCTCCACATCGGGTCCATACCAGATGTTAGCATGTGGTGCCCCCATACAATGAAACCAACTATACCAATTCCAGCCATCGCGATGACCATTGATTTGTAGCCGAAAATAGAACGTCTTGCCGAAGTTGCTAATACTTCAGAAACAATTCCGAAAGCAGGTACTATGACGACGTAAACTTCGGGGTGTCCGAAGAACCAGAACAGGTGTTGGAATAGTAGTGGGTCTCCACCACTGGTGAAGAATACAGTTCCAATAGTGTGGTCAAACAATAAGAAGAAAACTCCGATAATGAATGCTGGGAGTGACATATAGAGCATGAAAACAGATACGAATACCGACCATGTAAACAATGGCATCTTCATCCAGTCAACACCCTTTGCTCGCATAGTGAATACGGTTGTGATGAAGTTAACACCACTGAACGTTGAAGAAGCACCGAGCATAGCCATACCGGCGATGAAAGCAGTAGTTCCAACACTTGAGCCATACTGTGACATCGATTCTCCAAGTGCGCCAGCGGTCAGTGAAGAATATGGTGGATACATTACCCAAGTAATATCAGCAGCTTCGCCAGTCCAAATTCCTGCATAGATTAGAGGGCTTGAGAACACAAGCATCCACAACGCCAATGCATTGATTCTTGGGAATGCCAAATCCTTAGCTCCAATTTGTAGAGGCAAGACATAATTCATGAATCCAGCAATCATCGGCATAGCCGCTAAGAAAATCATTGTTGTACCATGTAAAGTAAAGAATGAATTATATTCTGCTTCAGTCAAGAAATTGTTTTCTGGCAAAGCCAATTGAATGCGGAATAGAAGTGCTAGCACTCCTCCAACAAGGAAGAATGTGAAACCAAACAAGAAGTATAGAATTCCAACTTGCTTGTGATCTGTTGTTGTTAACCATGGTTTGATGTAAGCAAAGAACCGATTAACGCTGAAAGTTTCAGGAGAACGGTTGTAAAAGACCCACATTAATCCAACGAGGACCAGGCCTAATGAAAGTCCAATAGAAGTGACTAGAACTACTAAAGAACGTGCCGCAGGTGCTATTGCGCCAGCATCAATACCCATGCTTGTCATGGTGAATTCATTCCATTCATCGCCACCAGAGCCGTCTCCGCCATTAACTGCGTTTCCATAAATGGTGAAATCAACTACAGCCTCTGAATCAGCAGGAGCAATCCATTCAAATTGCCATTGGCGGACAGTATTTGATTCAACTGTATGAGTTAATGCTCCATCCATTTCTTGAGAGAGAGTCGGATCCAGTGAAGAAATAGTTCCACCAGTGGAGATGATCCTAAAACCACCCATTCTACCGTTATCATCTGTAGCCCTTGCCAAATCATCATTGACAACTGTTACAGTAAATGAATAAGTTTCACTTGCATTGAATATACTTGGGAGTCCATCAACCAACACTTGTGTGCTTGAAGATGGGCCACCGTGACAAGAACATCCGCCATCAGCAGCACTTCCAATTCCACCCGGCATTGCTGTATAGGATGGTATTGCAACCAATGAAACCATTATCAGGCCAAGTAGTACTATTGCTCTTGTTCGCATCAATTCTCACCTCCACTTGAATCTTCAGAGTCTGAGGTCAGTTGTATTCCAACATCTTCGTCACAAGTTTCGCCATCTCTAGCGACAATGTCGATGTAACCTCTCATCTTAGCGTGATTTAGACCACAATATTCTGCACATCTAATATTAAATGTACCCACTCGGTCAGGTTCGAAAGTCATCACAGTTCCACCTTCTAAACCAGGTACAAGATCTTCCTTTACACCCCATTGTGGGAGCCAGAAAGCGTGTTGAACTCCAGCATATACAGTATTTGATTGGTCATGAGGTCTTGAGAATAAAGTTAGAACAATATCTTCATCACATGGAATAACCAAATGTTCACTAGCAGCGGTTGAAAGTTGATGGCCTACAGGTAAATGTTCCCATGTGTGAAGCAGATTTCCATCAGCATCGGTTACTTTAACACTTTGATACACATAATAATTACTTGCTAGGGCAATGCTAGTAGAATTTGATTCTAGGTCAATTGCATAGTCGGTTGCTTCTCCATCTTGAACGACAGTGGCATTAACTGCTGAAGAGCCTAGAGTCTCAATGGTAAGAGTGGTTGAACCATCTTGCCATTCAACGTTGACATGGGTTATCCTTGGATCATCTTCCCAAGTCAATTCCTCAACATAATCGAATTCCCAAAACCATTGTTTGCCAACAATATCAATATCAAATGAGTCTTCATCAGCAGGGATATTCCAAACGGTAGAACTAGAGGATGTTGCAAGTACAGTCAGCCAAACAATAAGTATTGTTGGAACGACATAAAATGCGATTTCTAGGCGAGTATTATGCCTGTCGACCGGAAACGCTCCAACTTCAATGTGGTCGGGATTAAATTTATCCGAACCAGGTTTAGCGCGGTAGCGTAAAATCGAGTAAAATAATACACCAAAGGTGATTATTCCTACGATGTCTGACCAAAACATGAACTTATCATAAAGCACGGAGAAAACGGTGTCTTCAGCAATCATTGTACCACCTTGTTCCAACCCCCGCGGAGGTCTAACTTAAGCATTTGTTGAGGTCAACATAAAACTATATTAATTTCCATTGCCCAATAATTGCCCATAGCACCATTTTATTCATAACTTTTCAAACGAGTTTAGTAAAAGAGTACAGCGCGAATAAAACCCCGCCGTCTTTGATAATAAACGAGAGATTATCGGCTAAATAATCTCTATAACAAGGGTTCTTTGACTAGCATATCTGCGCAATGTGTGATGGAGTTATCCGGATGTGTTCAAACCACCCTCGACGGGCGAGTTTTACTGGACATTGAAGTGCAACCTGGTTCCAGTCGGCAAGGAATTGTAGGAATAAATAAATGGCGTTCCAAACTAACAGTCGCAGTCAAAGCAGAAGCCCAAAAAGGTAAGGCAAATGAAGCACTTTTGCATGTTTTGGCCAAGTCACTATCATTGACAAAAGGAGATTTGGAAATTGTATCTGGACAAATCTCTCGCTCTAAGAGAGTCAGTGTCAAATCGATTACTATAAGCGATTTATTGGCACGATTGAATGATGCCTTAACACAACAAGGTGAATAGTATGGCTGATGTTCAATTACGATTCAATTTAGCAGCACAAGCCCTAACAAGATTATTGGAAGAAAATTCACTTGGAATACCAATAATAGTCGAAGGTAAAAAAGACACAAAGGCGTTGAGAGAACTGGGCTTCACTGGTACGATTGAACAGTTGAACAGAGGATGGGATTTAGACCGCTTTTGTACCTATTTATTAGAGACTTATGGCACGAGAAGTAGTGAAGGTGGTGCGGTGCTTGAATTGTTGATGGATTGGGATAGAACCGGTACAACATTGCAAAAAAAATTGTTTGTAAAATTACAATCTTTAGATGTAAAAGTTAGTCAAGAAGCTAGAAAGGTTCTCTCGCGAGCACTCAAGCCTGAAACTAGATACGTTGAATCGTTAAATTCAATCGGACTTGAAGAATTTATTCAGTAGCGGGCTTTGGTAAACCATCTTCCTTGACAGTGTTTAGAACTACGTGAGTGAAAGATCTTGCTACTCCATCTAGCGTAAAAACCGTCTTGGTAAGGTCATCTAAATCAGCACGATTCTTTACTCTCGCCAAGACCATGGAATCCCAATCGCCTGTTACATCGTATACTGCAAAGACTCTCGGGTCTGAAGAAATTACTTTCTGAACAGAAATCATCTTGCCCTTTTCTATTCTTAAACCGGCCATTATAGTCATACTCCAACCAACCATTTCGGGGTCTAGGACAACTGAATATCCCTTTATTACTCCATTCTTTTCAAGTCTCTTCAACCTGTTTGTAATAGTACCTTGTGCAACTCCAACCGCCCTTGCCAATTCTCTTTGAGAGGCTCGAGCATCTTGTAATAATTCAGCAATAATTGCTCTGTCGGTATCATCAAGTTCCATTTGGCTCACAACCCTCGCTCATTTCTCATTGCCTTCAACACTTTGTAATTGTTTTTCTTGTTCCTGTTGTGGTGGTGAAAGTCGTAAATGTTGCGTCCAACCACCCAATTCCTCAATCACCATCGTCAAAGAAAAACTCAAATCATCTGGATGCCCTTGCTTGAATGAGATATTGAGGTCATATTTACTATTTTCTTTAATTTCTAACTGCTTAAATCCACTACGACTTTTCCATGGTTGTTCAATCTCAAGTTTAGTAATCGAGACCTTTTGATTTCCTGCTTCGATTGAAATCATTATTGCAGGGCTAGAAGTTTTCTTCCAACCGACATTGATTTTTGGCATCCCTTTTTCTCTAATAGAGGCATTGGAATATACGATAAATGCGATGGCTGTAGTAAAAAGAATCAACATAATCGGCATTAAGAACTTAGACGATTGTGGATTCGACCACTGGTTCGGAAGTGGAGAATTATACAATGCAAGAAGACCTGTTGCTTCATCATCCCCTTCCACGCTGCCAATGAAAGCCAAAGTCAAATGCCATCCCAATGGATTTTCTTCTAAATCAACACCTGCAGCGATCAAATGTTCCTTTGGCATTATCCAAGTCGTATTGGTGATATTATTTGCTTCAACAGAAAAACCAACTTCCGGCTTCATATCTCTTATCAAATTCTTAATTTGCCTTCCATGGGTGTCCTCTGCATTATCTTCACTGAGGAAAATGTATAGCATTGTGTCATCGCTCAAATTGACCAGCGGTTCGAATTCGGCTTGAATCTTGATTTCATATTCACCTTGCTGATTTGTTGTCAAAATTATATCTCCAGACAATTCAATAACAACTTCTTGAACAGAAAAATCACTTGCTCGTTGTATTGCTTCATCAATATCTTGAAATTGCTCAATATTAGAATTCAATACATATTGAGCCTGTTGTTGAGATTGTTGTTGCATTCCAAGTTGCCCTGCTCTTGCCTTTGCATCATCATCGGGCCAATCAGAACCGGTTTCATCAGACCATTTCCACCAACTTAGGGGGAGGACATCATCTCTGGCCTGATATTTCCTCCACAGGTCCTTTTGTTCATCATCGTCTGCATTAGGAGTATCTTCAATGAATTGTTCTACTAATACGATGTTCTTGGAAAGGGGGGAAGGGATTGCAGTCGAGGCAAAAACAACTTCTTCAGGTTCGCTTTGAGCAGAAACAGATGAGATCAATATTGGGGCTAATAGGAACATCGAACAAACTAATGCAATTAGCAATGAATGATAATATTCCTTAGTATTGGATATCATCATAGTTAGCCCTCATTCTTCCTCTTCCTCAAAAATGAAAGGCAAGCCCAATTTCATTCGTAAAACATCTTTGCCGGTGTCGTCTATCATCATCGTAATTCTTGCACCAGACCATGCTGAAACAACATGTTCGACTTCATTGATTTCACAACCGAATAGTAGAGGTCCTGGTTCGGGGGCTTCGATGTCCAATTCTTCGACGAATTCTTCAATCAATGGCGCCCACCCTTGTAATAATCGCTTGAGAGTCTGCTGTGAAATGTTGAGTAGTACGTCACCCATGTGTTGTTGGATAGCAGGAATTGATTCTTGCCTAGTGCGCCAAGTGCCCTTTTTCTCAGTGAAAACAGGAAGACCAACATGAATGATTTTCATTGGGTGAAAAGTTCCTTCCGGCCAAATATTTCCTTTCTTATTCGGGCATTTCTGCATGAAGAGTCTCTCATATGCCATAACTGGAGCAATATTTGTTCTTTTTCCGCGATGCCACCATGACCATCCAGGGTCATTTATTTTGTATCTTGATACCGCCTCATCGATTATTTCATCAGAAGCAGGGAAAACTGAATTCCGGTCCGGTTTCGGATGGTCTAACATTTTCGGTTGCCAAGTTGAGTCGGAAGGTAAAGCGCGTTTGTGAATGAATGTGCGAGCAATACCTTCAGGTGTTGCATCTTTTTTATGGACAAACATTGCAACAAAGAATCCGCTAGTATTGTTGTCTTGATGGCGTAATCTACGGCATAACGGCAATAGTGACTCGATTTCAAGTTCTCTCGCAACATCGAAGTCTTCTTCCAAATCAATATTTTTTGATAATTCAATTCGGTTCTGAGGAGATAAATGTGCTGGTTTTAACAAGGGTAACTCTGGTAATGTTCCATCAAAGGTAACCACTTTGCCTTCTTCATCTAAAATGTTCCAATCACTAATTCCCTTTTGTAAAGTTAGTCCTGGGACTAAACTTTCATCGATTGGAACTAATTGTAAATATGGTAATTGGCGTAATAACTCAGCAACAACAGCTTCGTTTTCAACAGGGTCAATACTACAAGTTGACAACATCAATTTGCCACCAGGTGCTAACAAACTTGCACCTCTTGCTACAATGTCGACTTGCAATTTGAATAAAGCGCGACCATTCTTGGGAGTCCATCTCCACCATAGATTTCGGTTTTTGCGTGTTGTCGCATTACCCGTGCAAGGAACATCAGCAACTATCGCATCAAAGCCAGGAGGTGGGATTCTCCCTAGATGTCGACCATCATGTTGCGAGATCAACATATTACTCAGTGCCAAACGCCCTCGATTACTAACTAGCATATTGAGGCGACCAGATACTGGTTCATTCGCAACAACGACACCACTTGGTGCAATTGTTTCCGCTATTTGAGTGGCCTTTGAACCAGGTGCTGCACACATATCCAATACCAATTGGTCTGGTTGTGGTTGCAGTAATACCACAGGAAGCATACTGGCAGCTTCTTGTCTTGTAATCCGTCCTGAATCATGCAATATGGTCATCATGTGTTTTGAATTTTGATTGCCCGCCTTACCCCTTTCAAATGGCATTTGGAAAGCATTATCTGAACCAAGCCACGATAGTTGAGTAGCACCCATATCTCGTATTTGTTGTATTGTCCAAGCCCTATCGTTTCTATTTGATGTAATTCGCAATGTCTCGGGAAGAGCAGTAGTTGCAACTTCTAACCATTGTTCCATTTGATAGCCAAGACTTTCAGCAAGACCTGCTAATGGAGATGATTTTGCTGCATCGAGGAGTTCCTCATCGTGCCAACGGTCAGTCCCCATTAGCAGCGCCATCACTTCTCTGGCCTCATAGTTTCCGCCATGCTCAAGGGCTGAATGCTTGTGCCACATACTATGTTGGGAGATGATGTGCCTTGGCTAGTACCTCTATTCGCCATCTCTCTCATCACTTGGCTGATGACTCCGATAATTGAAAAAAGGGCTATTGAAAAAGGGAAATGGTTGAAATCATTGCATAATTTATTACCGCTTATTTTCCTTACATTGATAATATTGGACCGCTTAATCGCAGTATTAACAAACGACCTTGATCATTCAGATATTGCCAAATATAACGCAGGTGCAAATGCAATGAATGGTGGTGCATGGATGACCTTTTTGAGGGGAGATGGACTCTCAGAATTATCCTTGATGGTATTGTTAATTTTTTCATTATCAGTTGATAAGTTACCAAGTATTTCGCAAAGCCCTCAATTCATTAGAACATTGGTTAGGTATAGGGTGATGAGTTTTGTTTCATTCATTGCTTTATTTTCATTTACAGTCTTTTTTCCCGACAGTTCATATCTAAATGCACAATCGATAACTAGCCAATCTACATGGCCTACTGACGGCATAGGTCCTCTTTGGTATGCATTATTGGCAATAGCAATTCTCATCATTGCAGCCGAATTATTTGCTACAAGCACAATAGCGGCAGTTGACTCGGGGCTGGCTAATTTGGCTAAAAAAGCGAAATACAAACTTGTTGTTATTTTTCCAATCGCAATGTTCCTTTTCATGAAAATAGATGCGATCAAAAATATGGAGGCTGACGTTTGGTTAGATCTTGAACATTATTATCATCTTATTTTCATTTCAATCTTTTTGCACATGGCAATTAGTTTTGCAACAATACTAGAACCTGCTAAACAATTGGATTCTAAATTAGGTGCCGGTGATGGTAGGACAAAATCTTTGATATTTACTTCACTATTAGCATTCATATTTTTGCTAATAATTTCCTTAATATTTTCTCAATCGCTAGATATTTTTTCAGGTAATGGTGAATCATTAATGACGATTTGGCTGGTATTTGCGGTCATCGTCACTTGTGTCGCTTCAATGTTTTTACCGACTATGGGATTTGATGCAACTCCAAGACCTGAACTTTGGTGGGTAAGATTAACACTAAGTTTGTCGCCATTATTTATTGCTGCATTTTCTCCATACGTACTAATTTTATTACCAGCCATTTGGTTTTCCTTGGCAGTGACATTGGTTATTCCGTGGCTTGTAGAGGAAGATGTAAGGAGTTCAAATTCAAAGCAATTGTATATTTCTATGGCTTTGGTAATAATTTTCTCCCTTACTATTGTGCCAAGGATTCTTCAGCAGCCAGGGAATCAATTATTCGTAATATGGTTCTGCATGCCGATAATTCCTCTTTTGTTGAGTTATGTTCTATTACAGCAAATGCGTAAACAACAGTCACTTAGCGCATAATTGCGTTCTTGAATTCGCTAATTAGGGTGCTCTAATGACCATTCGCGGCTGCTATGTCGTCGCGCTTCTTATTAGTGTAACAGATTGGCTCAGAGAATGGAGTTAACCAACTCCAAGGGATGGGACCCTAAGATGACAAGAGCATTTAGAGAAGGCATAGATAGAAGTCGGCATATACAACAGCCAGCAAGGCGAAGAACTTGGAAACCGTTTAGAGACTTACAAGGTCTTTCGGCTAGGACCACAACAATTGGTAAGGCAATGGGTCCGCTTTCAGATGTTCCAGCAATGGTGACTATTGAAAATGAACATTGGGTATTCCAAAGAATCGAGGAAGGCGTTCTTTACAATCTAACTCACCGATTGATCATCCATGAAGAAGGGGAAGCGAAAACAATCGGTGCAACTTCTGGTATGAAAACCGCAATGCAAGTCGCTCAGGCAATGGCTTCTAAAGAAGGAAAGATAGTTCTAATCAAACCTTTGTAAGATTATCAATTGCTAAAAGCAATGATATTATTCAAGCGAAGATATTCCAGATTGCTTGTGCAACGCCTTCGTTAACAAGGTAAAAGAATACAGAGATTGCGATACAAGTAAAGTATACTTGGCCCTTGGTAATTTTCCAAGCATGTTCAGATTCTTCATCGAAATAACGAATTAAACCAGCGGCTTGCTGGATACCACTGCCATCGGACTTCTTCTTCTTTGCAGCCATTGTAACCGATATGGGCGAGTGGCCACCCCCTTATCAACGCGACCCGTAAGTGAAGTGGACGAAAAAGTAATTATTCTTCTTCATCTTTTTGCGATAAATCCGCATTAATGGCATCTTCAGCAGTTAATTCAACATCTTCACCAGTGTTTTCGGATAAGTCTACAATGTCCATATTTTCATCAATAACTGCATCTCCGAATTGCAAAATCTGCCCATCTACCGAGGATTCCTCTTGCATCTCATCACTTGTTTCAAGTTGTGTTGCTGGGTCTGCACTGATCAAAGAGGCCTCAACTCTAGCCAGCGCACGGCTGACCGCAGGGGAGTTGTCATCTGCATGAGCGGCTCTAGATACATCCAAATCATGCAACGCGCTTTGTAGTGAAGCATTGGCATTTTGTTGATTCCAATTTTTGACATCCTTATTCAATATCATCCGCTTTTCAACCAGAATTGCATGTTCAGCCATAATCGAAATTTGCTCCTCTATATTAGAAGATGCAACTTGTATTAGATAACGCCAAGACTTTTCATTTTCTTCAAGTGAAATAGATTCTTTTTGCATCACTCTTCTAGCCCTGCGCCGATGTGAAAGTTCCCAAGGATTATGTGATAATGTGGCCACTAAATCAAAGAAAACCTTCGCTCGCTCCTGTAGTGGTCCAGTAACTTCAATTCTGTTTAGATATCCGGAATTGAATAGTCCGAAACCCCAGTATGAAATAGATTCAACTGAAATAGATAAGGAACTACTTTTACACGTAAATCGCCAAATCTGTTCGTTAAACGAGGGTGGTTGAATAAAAAATGGAGTGTCTGGCTGTGATAATTGCGAAAGTAGGCGAATCGCTACATCTCCAAGATATACTGGCTTACCCATGTGGAAATGTTTACTTCGTAATAGATTACTTTCAGGTTCTATTTTATGGTCGGAGGTGGCCTTTTTAACCTGGGCGAAGAGTACACTCGAATCACCACCAAGAGCCTCTCTCATATGTCCCATGTGTTGGCTTATAGGCAATCAATTCAACGGTTGTGGATTTTAATTGAATCAAAGTATTGAAGTGTGAGCGCTGTTTTCCATTACCATAGGGTGAGTCTATGGCTGCTAAGGGAACTGATTCAAAATCTGGTAATTTATCTGCACTTCCTAATGTAAGCGCTGCATCTGCAAAAAAATTAGTAGCTGCAAAGATTGATAGCGTTGCCAAATTGGCTAAATCTTCCACCGCATCTTTGCAAAAGGCAGGTTTGAGTGAAGCGATTGCGGGAAAAGCCATCGCCGCTGCAAAAGCCGCAACCAAGGTAAAATCAGTAGCTAAGAAAACCACTACCAAGGCTAAGGCGGCTGCTAAGAAAGCCCCTGCTAAGGCTAAGAAAGCCGCAACAGCGGCAAAGTCTTCAGCAAAGAAAACCACTACTAAGGCTAAGGCTGCTGCTAAGAAAGCCCCTGCTAAGGCTAAGAAAGCAGCAACAGCGGCAAAGTCTTCAGCAAAGAAAACCACTACTAAGGCTAAGAAAGCGGCGAAAGCAACACCTAAGAAAATCAGCAAGGTTGTCAAAGCCTCTGTTAGCAAAGTGAAGGATGTCGCTAAAGAAACTGGAAGAAAAGGTGGAACCATCAAAGTTCCAAAGAGTGTTGACCAGTTCGATTGGATGAAGCGTTTGAAGAAACGTTGATTTCACCTCCAATCAATCGCAATAAACAAAAGCCGTTTGGCTTAGTTGTCTATTCATGCCGAGGCGTAAGTACGGAAGACTTCGCAAAGCGGTAGAATTACCAGCAAAAGAAAATTGCTCTCGTTGCCGATCTGGAAAGTATTGCCCAATAGTAGGGCACAGCGGCCAAGAAATACGACCACACAGAGAATGGTTTGGTCCTAAATCAATTTCTAAGCGCAAACAAAAGCGTAATTGAATCAAATTCCCAGTGAACTGGTAGAAGGCGTTGTTTCAATTAATTCCTCAACATCATGTTGCTGTTGTGCAGCTTCTGCTTCAATTGTTTTACGAGTTGCTTGAGCGCGATGGTATACTTCGCGCAGTGTTTGGTCTGAAATCTCTAAGTAATTTCTAGTAGTTGCTATGCTGGAATGGCCCAGTAATCGTTGAATAGAAACCAAATCAGCTCCTCTTTCAAGTAAACCGGTAGCAAAGTTATGTCTCAATACATGGGGTGTTAGTTTTCCTTTAGGGATAGATGCTTCAACAGCCAAGTCATCCATCAGTCTTTGAACACCACGAGGTTGTAATCTTCTGCAACGAGTATTGAGTAAGAATGCTAATTCATCTTTAGCGGCTCTTTCATTTCTTACCGGCAACCATGCTTTGATTCGTTCCAGTGTTCTATCTGTGAATAATACGAGTCGATCTTTATCGCCCTTTCCTTCTCTAACCCTAGCAGAGCCATCGGCAAAATCGATATCACCAATATCTAGATTACAGATTTCACTCACTCTCATGCCGGTGTCTAATAGCATAACAACAACAATTGAAGCAACAGCATTTTCACTCAACCGTGAGGCTTCCAATACCATTGACAATTCTCTACGGGATAATACCCTAGGCAGCCTCTTACCAGTCTTTACTCTTCCAATATGGTCTGGCCAAATTTGACCAAGCCACTTCAATAAATGCTTTGCAGCAGCGAGTTTGGCATTGAAAGTTGTAGGCCTTAAATCGGCTTGAGAATGAGACCAACGGTCTATTCTGCCATTCAATGGCTCCATTCGTGAAGCCAATTCAAGAATTGTCATAAAATCATAATCATGTTGTGATAATACCTTTTCTCCAGGCAATGCAGTTTCGATTAAACTTCTAAGATGGCACATATAATTGCGTCGGGTATTTTCAGACTTATTTTCGGTACGTAATTGCTGTTGATAACAACTGATCCAATCTAGATCTTGTAAGTGAATTAATCGGGTTGGAAGGCTAAGAGATTCAGCATCCAGCCTTAGTTGGCTTGGTTTTATTGCTTTGCGTGACCGCATCTCTCTTCCTCCTCGTTTTTTTGGCGAAATTCGCCTACCGCCGAAGCGGCCGTACATCCCATTTGCTCCTAAGAGCATGAAAGAGGACAGTGGCCTATCATAAGAAGCCACCGCGCGCTAACAGCAAATTTCACTATACAGTTTGACGGATAATATTGGCAACGCTGTATTAACTAATCGCAAATTAGTCGCAATTAATGCTTATTACTTGCTATTGTATCCAATTCAACTTAGCCTTCTTGTTCAACTTCAGTATCAATCTCGTTCGGAATTTCTCCTATTGCTTGCCTAAGAGAAGAGCGAAGTTCTGTAAGTTCGCCATAGCAAATTAGAACATCGGCATATCTTAATTGTAATTCCGAGTCTGGATTCCATAACAAGGAATTATCTCTTGACAATGCGAAAACAGGAACATCCACACTAGTTTTGAAAAGATCAGATAATTTTTCTCCAACGAGGTCCGGATGGTTTCTAATTTGCAAAGACATCATTCCTTGGCCAGGGACAGTACGCATCAATTGGTCTAAATCGACTTTAGAGAATGAAGCTTCAGAAGTGACGAAATCAACAATTTCACCAGCGACATTCACTCCACTAGCCTTTTCAATTCCTTCTAGGCCAGGTGATGAATTTACTTCTAGAACCAACGGGCCTTGGTCGGATTCAAGCAGATCCACTCCAGCGATCTGCAACCCTAATACGCGGGCTGCACGACAAGCAACCTCTGCAATGTCGTCAGGTAGGTCGACCTTTTCTACTGTTCCATTGAGGTGGTAATTACTTCTAAATTCTCTACCCCTTGCCTTTCTACGCATACTAGCAACTACCTTGTCACCAACGACTAGGGCCCGAATATCTATACCATGTGATTCTGCAATATATTCTTGAATTAAAATTGAACGTCCAGTCATTAACAATCCTTGAACTAGATTCTTTGCTTCGTGCAGAGTATGCCGCAAGAAAACACCTTGCCCCTGTGTTCCAGAAGTCACTTTGATGACGACTGGTAGACCACCGACCGACTCAATAGCGGCTTCAATATCTAATGTGTCTCGCACATAGGTGGTTCTTGGAACTGGAATATTGTTTCGTGCAAGAATTTGGCTGGCGTGTAATTTGTCACGGCTTTGCAATATCCCTTGCCCAGTATTTGCAGTCCATACATCCAATTGCTCCAAATGTCGTAAAACTGCGACACCATGTTTTGTAATGGAATGTCCAATTCGGGGAATTATCGCATCAAATGCGAATGGTTCACCTTTGTATGAGACATTGATGTCACCATTTGCAACGAAAAGGGAGAACTTCATTGGATCTACAACTTCGACCTCAATTCCCCGCTTTTTACTCTCTTCAACCAATCTTCTTGTACTATACAAACGGGGTCCACGTGATAACACAGCAACACGAATTCCCATGTTACTCGCAAATAGACCTCATTATTGAGCCCATCGCCTATTGCGTCAGTTGACTTTCCGTTTCTTTCAAGTGCTTGGATAATGTGGCAACGGATATGACCGACGATGAGCAGATAGAACTCACTAACGAGATTGCTGTCGATGAAGACATGGATGAGCAACTAGAAGACCTGTCATTAGATGGACGTAAGGCTGCATTAAAACGGGCTCGCTGGAATGTTTTCATGTATTTGGGGATCGCAGCAATTTTGTTTGGTTTTGCATTGTTCCCAATGCCGTTTGGAGCGGATTACGATAATTTCACCAATTCTGCGGAGAAGGATGTTGGATATATTTGGGGATTGCCAATTCCGGGTGATGATTTTACAGATGTACCAGTTACGATATCAATCGATGTAATCAATCCACCCACACAGTCCGGAGTTTTACTTGGCGCCTATCTAATACAAGCGGATGATTGCCAAAGTAATCTTGGAGAGTTTACCCCGGTGGCGAGGAATGGAAGCGGCCATACCCATCATTATCAGGTGACAGAAGATACTCCAAGTGCAGGTGTAACATATGATTTTGAATTTGATGTTGACCCTGCCGCTTATTGCATGATAGTTCAATATGTAGATTCCAATGGAGACAATCTTGGTGATGCTGATTCTGATATGAAAGTTAACGGAAAGATGTGGCCTAACCAAATATTCGCAGGAGTGCTTGGATTATGCTGCTTATTCCTCTCAATCTTTGCCTTTATCGGTGCTCAGAAGCATGGTGAAACAGTGCGTTCTATGCTAGAAGGCACCAATGAAACGACCGAATCCAAAGTATTATCCGAAATTTCCAAGGATAAAATCGCATCAGGACCTGCCGGTGCGCCACCTTCAGGGCCAACAGGTGGCCCTACAAGTGGGCCAACATCTGGTCCGCCGGGCGCCCCACCAGCAGAAGTGGAACAAAATGAACCAGTTGCTGAAGAAGTAACCGAGGGCACTGGTGAAAGATTCGAAGAAACCGATAATGGCTATTATTTCAAAATATACGCTGATGGCACCTACGCACAATCAGTCTATGTCAAATCAGAAGATGGTTCATTCAGTGCTTACGAAGAATGATAACACCTTTATTGCCGATTTCAATTAGTAATCTTGCCTTTTTGAAAATCCTTCGCGAATGGCCATTTAATTGACCCAACAAGGGCAGGTCTTGAAAGGGATTAATGCGCGCCATTGGTTTGGAGTTCACTATGGTGGTAGAAGAGACATCCTCTTTGACGGTTGCCAAATTGAAGGCCTTATGCATTTTGAATGATTTATCAACTACA
>Ga0209709_10002421_pt1 | contig 16304 bp, 17 predicted proteins | sample ArcticOcean_MG_C_2_FD_187435 | JGI IMG/M metagenome (GOLD analysis project Ga0209709, IMG submission 187435) | Marine microbial communities from western Arctic Ocean - ArcticOcean_MG_CB4_136 (SPAdes) (version 2) | ecosystem: Environmental > Aquatic > Marine > Oceanic | place: Arctic Ocean... | reverse complement strand
AGTGGAATTTAGAAAATAAACCTACTAACCCAGGAAGATTAAATGATTTAAGACATATTATTTACAAATCAGCAGATCAACCATGGAGACAATCAAAAAAAAATATTGGCCTAATGCTTAAAGAAGGTTTATTAAAAGAAAATATTGATGGTGAAGCACTTTTGTGGGCATTTAAAAGAATTTCCGCAAGAAAAGAGGAAAGAAAAATATTAATGGTTATATCAGACGGTGCTCCTGTTGATGATTCAACTTTATCTGTAAATTCTGGAGACTATTTAGAAAAACATTTAAGGCAAACTGTTAAATGGATTGAAGAAAATTCTAATATTGAAATTCTTGCGGTAGGTATAGGTCATGATGTAACAAGATATTATGATAAAGCCATTAAAATAGTTGATGTCCAAGAGCTTGGGGACGTTATGATAAATCAACTTACTAAACTTTTTTCAGAAAAAAAGAGTAAAGCTATACACTAACTTTTTTGTTAACACTTTTTATTTCTTTAATTTGTAAAATTAATAATCTAAAAGGAATCAGCATTATTAATGCAACAAATATTTTTACTAACAAATCACCAAAAGATAATGAAATCCAATTTGTGTTGGTTCCATAAAATGCAATAGAAAAAAATAAAAAAGTATCTATAATAGAGCCAATTAAAGATGACGTTAGGGGCGCTACATACCAAACTTTTTTTCTCAATCTATTGAAGATATAAACATCAAATAATTGCGAACTTAAAAAAGCTACACCCGAGCCAACTGCAATTCTTTTGGATATTAAATTAGAAAAATCTGTAGAGAAAAATAAAGTTAGAGTTATTCCTAAAATAAATCCTAAGTAAACAATTTTTTTTGCAGCTTCTTTCCCATATATACGATTTGCTAAATCAGTAATTAAAAATGCGATCGGGTAGCTGAAAGCTCCATAGGTTAATAAGTCTTTAAGTTTAAAATAATTAATAGGAAATTGAACTAAATAGTTAGATAGTACAATAATAGAGGCCATTAAAAATGCTAAAACTATAAAAAAGTGATTTCTTGTTTCCCTAATCATTAACAATTAAGCTTTTGCGATTATTTTTTTTTTCAATTTTTTAGCTTTTGGAGACAATTTTAAAGATTTTGAACTCTTTAAATAAAGGTCTAATCCACCTTTGTAATCAACTGTTCTCAACGCTGCGTTGCTTACATTAAGTTTGATATTTCTTTTTAATATATCACTTTTAAAAGTCACTTTTTTTAAGTTAGGTAAAAATTTTCTTTTTACTTTATTGTTTGCGTGACTCACTTTATGACCTTTTAAAGGAGATTTTCCTGTTAGTTCACATTTTTTAGACATTTTAAATTTCCTTAGGAGTGTATAGAGTGCACACTCAATACGGTCAAGGACATATATTATAATATTGACAATTTAAATACTGAAGAATAGTTATATTTAGCGAATATAATACAATAACCTTATAAGTTTTATAATGAATACAACGTTATCTATAGCTTTTTTAGCCGGATTAATTAGTTTTTTATCACCTTGTGTTATTCCATTGATTCCTGGTTATATATCTTACATTTCTGGAACCTCATACAATAAATTGGGCGAAAAAAAGAAAAATTTAATAATTTTAAAAACAGTTTTTTTTACTTTAGGTTTTTCCCTTGTCTTTATAGCTCTAGGATCAACAGCTTCATTTCTAGGTAAATTTTTTTTATCTAATTCTGATATTTTTACAATTATTGCAGGATCTATTATAATATTTTTTTCCCTTCAACTTCTTGGTTTTATTAATTTAAAGTTAATGAACAAAGATATAAGATTTTTTACAGATAAATATAATGATAATTTAGCTTTTCCATTTTTAGTTGGTGCTGCTTTTGGATTTGGATGGACTCCATGTATAGGACCAATACTTGGATCAATTTTAACTTTAGCTGCTATTGAAGAAGATGTAAATAAAGGCATTCTACTCCTAACGTCATACTCTGCTGGGTTAGCAATTCCATTTATTATATCAGGTATGTTAATAGATAAGTTTGTAATTTTTTCAAAAAATTTTAAAAATTATATATCTATTGTAAATAAAATTGGTGGTACTATTTTGTTATTAACTGGAATGGCAATTATAACAGGTCAGCTTCAGATTCTAGGCTCTTTATTGCTAGAATATTTTCCATCATTAAACTTATTTATATAACTACAAATCTTTTCCAATAGCATCCTGTATATTATTCAACCCCTCGTTTTTTAAAATTTGAATTAATTCTTTTTTGATTTCTTTTACAATTGAGGGCCCTTTATAAATTAATCCAGTATAAAGTTGCAGCAATGAAGCCCCAGAAATAATTTTTTCATAAGCTGATTTTCCTGAATTAATACCTCCAACACCTACAATTGGAATAGTACCTTTGAGATGCTGATAAAACTTTCTAATTATTTCATTAGATATATTTTGCAATGGTTCGCCTGAAAGACCACCTTTTTCATTTTTATTACTATCGATTAAATTTTCTCTTTTACTATTGGTTGTATTTGTAAGAATTAATGCTGAAATATTATTTTTTTTTGCAAGGTTTGAAATATCAAAAACATCATTATCTTTAATGTCTGGAGAAACTTTCAGAAAAAGTGGAATATTTATTTTACTTTCAAATTTTATTTTATTAAGTGCTACTAAAAGGTCTTTAAGATTTTTTTGTTCATGAAAATCTCTTAAACCTTCAGTGTTTGGTGAGGAAATATTAATAGTAACGTAGTCCGCAACATCTAAAAAATTTTTTAAACCTACACAAAAATCTTCTTTTTTATCTTTTGTATTTTTATTAGGTCCAATATTAATACCTAGTATACCTTTTTTTCCTTCTAATTTAATTCTTCTTTTTATTATTTCAATGCCATCATTGTTGAATCCAAGTCTATTAATCATAGCATTGTCATCTGGAAGTCTAAAAACTCTCGGCTTACTATTGCCAAATTGTTTTAAAGGCGTGACGGTTCCGACTTCAATAAATCCAAAGCCAAATTTTAAAAGTGAATTATAAACTTCCGCACTCTTATCAAAACCAGCGGCGAGACCTATAGGATTGGAAAAATTTTTACCAAATAATTTTATATTTAGCATTTCTTCGTCTTCAACCTCAAACATTTTATTAGGTAAATAGTTAAATTTAAGTGATTTAATAGCTAAATTATGAGCTGTTTCTGGGTCTAAATTAAATAAAAAGGGTTTTAAAATAGAAAACATTATTTAATACATTTATTAATTAGTTCAATAGTTTCCTTAATTCCAAAAAAACTTATAAAAAATCCCATTCTAGGTCCATCTTGATCCCCAAACATTATTTCATAAATCGCTTTAAACCATTCTCTTAAATTATCTTGGTATCCATTGTCTTTACCAACGGAGTAAACTATTGTTTGAATTGATTCTGGGTCCATTTGATCTTTGCATTCTTGAAGTCTATTAGATAAGTCTTGTAGTGCATTTTTCTCTTTTTCATTGGGCTTTCTATATATTTTTTTTATTTTTAAAATATCGTTAAAATATCTCAAAGCATATCCCACTAAACTATCTAAAATGGGGTGATCTGAAATTTTAATATCTTTTTTCTGTTTTTTAATAAATTTCCATAAAATATCTTTATTTTCTGCATTACTTGCTCCTACTAGATTTAGCAAAACAGAAAAAGGCATAACTGACTTTTCTTTGGGAGGGGTTCCGTTGTGAATGTGCCAAACTGGATTTAACAATCTACTTTTATCATCTTGTTCATCGTATCTATCTATACAAGATAAATATTCATCTACTGCTTTTGGAACAACATCTGGATATAATTTTTTAGCTCTTTTGGGATTTTGATACATATATAAAGATAAACTTTCTGGTGAAGCATACTTTAACCACTGGTCAATAGTTATACCATTACCTTTAGATTTAGAAATTTTTTCTCCCTTCTCATCAAGAAACAACTCATATGCAAAACCATTTGGATTTCTTTTTCCTAAAATTTTACAAATTTTACTAGATAAGATGGCACTTTCTATTAAATCTTTTCCATACATTTCATAATCAACATCAAAAGCATACCATCTCATTGCCCAGTCTACCTTCCATTGTAATTTACATTTTCCATTTATAACTTCAGTTTCAAAAGTTTTTCCTAAATTTTCATAAACAATTTTCCCTTCTTTTTTTTTAATTTCTTTAATTGGAACTTCCAAAACTATTCCTGTTTCGGGGCATATTGGTAAAAAGGGACTATATGTCTTTTGACGTTCTTTTCCTAACGTTGGCAATATAATTTCCATAATTTTTTCATACTTTTCTAAAACTAAAAGTAGTGTTTCGTTAAAATATCCTTCCTTATAAGTTTCGGTTGAACTTTTAAATGTATAATTAAATTTAAAATCATTTAAAAATTTTTTAAGCATCTCGTTATTATGTTCTCCAAAACTTTTAAACTTATTGAATGGATCGGGTATGCTTGTAAGTGGTTTATGTAAATTTTTTTTTAATATTTCTTGATTTGGAACATTTTCTGGTACTTTTCTTAAACCATCCAAGTCGTCAGAAAAAGTTATAATCTCTGTTGGTATATCGATAATTTGTTTTATGGCATTAACCATCATTGTGGTTCTTGCCACTTCTGCAAACGTTCCAATATGAGGTAATCCACTGGGACCATAACCGGTTTGTAGAGTTATTTTTCCTTTTTTTTCGTAAATTTTTTGTCTTTCTTTAATTAATTTTCTGGCTTCAACGAATGGCCAAGAACTAGTTGCTATAATTATTGATTTATCAATCACAATATAAAAAATTTATTAAATTTCATAAGAAAAATATAGGTATAATAAGGTCTTATTATGTTGAATTTCAGATATATTTAAATAACCTATAATTTCAATAATGAATAATAACAAAACTGTTTTTTTTTCAATCGGCATGCTTTTACTAATATTAGGAGTATTCATGCTTATACCATTTTTTGTACAATTTATATATGAAGAGAAAAATAATACTTTTTTATCCTCAGCATTTGTAACAACTTTTATAGGGATTCTCCTTGTTCTAACAAATCTTGAAGAAAATAGAAAACTTAATTTGCAGCAAGCTTTTCTTTTAACTGCCTTATCTTGGCTTAGTATTGCAATTTTTGGAAGCATACCTTTCTTGCTATCTACTCTTAATTTATCATTCGTTGATGCTTTTTTTGAAAGTATGTCAGGAATAACAACTACAGGCTCAACTATAATTGCTAATTTAGATAGTGTACCCAAAAGCATTCTTATTTGGAGATCAATTTTGCAGTGGCTTGGAGGTATTGGAATAATTGTGATGGCAATAACTGTACTTCCTTTGTTAAATGTAGGTGGTATGCAATTATTTAGAATGGAAAGTTCTGATACTACTGAAAAAATTTTACCAAAAACACAAAAAGTTACATTAATAATTTCGATGATTTATCTTGTTTTAACTATTTTTTGTGGAGCAGCTTATTGGGGTGCTGGGATGAACATATTTGACAGTATAGCTCATGCAATGACAACTATTGCAACTGGAGGCTTCTCAACATACAGCGATTCTATTGGCCACTTTAAGAATGCAAAAATTGAGGTTATCTCAATAGTTTTTATAATTTTGGGTAGCATACCTTTTATTGCTTACTTAAAATTTATCAAAGGAAATAAAAAAATATTTATTCAAGACAAGCAAATCAAAGGTCTAATTTATATTTTAATCATTTCAGTATTATTTATGCTTTTATATTTAATGATAAATAATAAAGATTATAGTTTTTTAGAAAATTTAAGAATATCAACTTTTAATGTAGTTTCCGTACTGTCTGGTACTGGATATGTTACGTCTGATTTTAGTGAGTGGGGTAAATTTCCTTTGATATTTTTTCTTTTTTTAATGTTTATTGGTGGTTGTGCGGGTTCAACAGCTTGTGGTATTAAAATTTTTAGATTTCAAATACTTGGTTATTTTATAATAAATCAAATAAAAAAAATTATTTATCCTAGAGGAATATTTTCAATAAAATATAATAATGAAAAGATTAGCGATGCATTTGTCTATTCAATAATGACTTTTATTTTTCTTTATTTTTTTATTTTTTTTATATTAGCTACACTATTGTCTATAAATGGTTTAGATTTTATTACCTCAATATCGGGGGCAGCTTCTGCAATATCAAATGTAGGTCCTGGATTAGGTAGTGTTATTGGACCTGATGGGAATTTTAGCAATCTACCTAATTTTTCTAAATTAAGTTTGAGTTTAGGTATGCTTCTTGGTAGATTAGAATTATTTGCTATCTTAGTTTTATTTTTTCCTTCATTTTGGAAAAATTAATTTTTTTATGGAAATATATAAAAAACAAACACTCTCCGAATCTTTCGCAACATATTTTGAAAACCGTATGGCAAAAATTCTATTGCTAGGAATAATCAGTGGATTTCCGTGGGTTTTAATCGGAAGTAGTTTAAGCCTTTGGTTAAAAGAAGAAGGTTTAAGCCGTAGTACCATTGGTTGGGCGGGACTAATATTTGCCGTTTATGCATTTAATTATTTGTGGGCTCCAATAATTGATAGAGTTCGCATTCCATGGTTAACAACCAAAATTGGTCATAGACGTAGTTGGATTGTGATGATGCAAATTACTATTTTATTTTGCTTAATAATCTGGAGTTTAATTGATCCTGGAGCAAACCTTGCTTTAGTAATCATGATTGGTTTAATCATAGCAATTGCTTCTGCAACTCAAGATATAACTGTAGACGCCTTAAGAATTGAACAAATAGGCAAAGATGAGGGAAAATCAATGCAAGCTGGTGCAGCAATGGCTGTAGTTGGGTGGTGGACCGGATATAAGCTGGGTGGTGTTGTTGCCTTAACTGTATCATCATATTTTCAAAAAGCTGGATTTGAAAACTATTGGCAACTCTCATTTTTAGTGCTTGGTATCGTTGTTGTTATTTGCAACATTGGGTTAATGTTCGTTCATGAACGACCACCCTCTGAAAGATTAGAATCTCAAAAAAAAACTGATCTCATGATTGAGAAAAAATTTGGATCATATGGAGCTTTTTCTAAAATAATGACATGGGTTAGTGGAACAGTTGCTGGACCTATTCTAAGTTTTTTTAAACAAAATGGATTTAAATTAGCTCTAGGTATTTTAGCCTTTGTTTTTCTTTTTAAAATTGGTGAAGCATTTCTAGGTAGAATGTCTATAATATTTTACAAAGAAATAGGTTTTTCAAAAACAGATATTGCACTTTATTCTAAAGGTTTAGGTTGGGTAACCACTGTTGTGTTTACTCTTTTAGGAGGCTTGTTTGCAATTCGCTCAGGAGTTATAAAAGCAATGTTTGTATCTGGTATTTTAATGGCCTCTACAAACATTTTATTTTCCTTTCTTGCATGGTCAGAAAAATCAGAATGGTTTTTTGCAATAGCAGTTATTTTTGATGATATGGCTGCAGCGTTTGCAACAGTAGCTTTTGTAGCATTTATTTCTATGCTGGTAGATAGAACTTACACTGCCACACAATACGCTCTTCTTGCCTCCATAGGAACTGCTGGAAGAACAACTCTTGCCGCCTCCTCAGGTGCAATGGTAGATTGGTTGAATGGTGATTGGGGTATATTTTTTATAATTACTGCAGTAATGGTCATACCTTCTTTAATTTGCCTATGGTTCATACGTGATAAGCTTAAACTACATTGAGAAATAATTTACCACTTTTGAATGTATACAAAAGACCAGATAAAAATTCTGAGATTGTTACTCAATTGTTATATGGAGATACTTTTAAAAAATTAAAAAGAATAGGTTCTTGGATTAAAATTAAAAATGATTTTGATAAATATCAAGGTTTTATTAAAAATAAAACATTTCCTTATAAACACAGAAATACTCACAAAATTTTTAGCTTATGTTCTCATTTATATTCTGAACCTAATATTAGTAAAAAAAGTAAAAAAAAACTAAGCTTTGGATCAAAAATTAAAGTAACTGAGAAGAAAAATAATTTCTGTAAATTTAATAATTTATGGATAAAAAAAAATCAATTAAAAAAAATTGATTATAAAACAAAAAATGTTTTTAAAAACATTAAAAAATTTAATAATGTAAAATATGCTTGGGGTGGCAAACATTTTTCTGGTGTTGATTGCTCGGGATTAATTCAATTATTTTTAAATTTTAATAATCAGTTTTGCCCTAGAGATGCAAAAGAACAAATTAAATATTTTAAAAAGAATGTAAAATTAAAAAATATTAGAAAAAATGATTTAATTTTTTGGAAAGGTCATGTTGCAATTGTTTTAACTAAACATAAACTTATACATGCTTATGGCCCTTTAAAAAAGGTGGTAATAATGCCTATCAAAAAAACTATTGATAAAATTTTTAGAACTGCAAATTTAAAAGTTACAGGAATAAAACGAATTAAATAAACAACAAATGTTTAATAGTTTTTATTTTCAAAAAAAACGTGGAAGACCGTAAGAACCATTTTTATTAAGCTTAATTTTGTAACATTTTTTAACATATTTTAAACTCAAGAAAGAATAAAGATGTGGAAATAATGAACCTTCTGCAGATTTTTCCCAAACAATATAATTAAGTTTTGATATATCAATTCTTAATAGGACCAGTTCATTTTTATTTACAAAATGTTTAATTAATGTTTTTTTTACCTGTTGTTTTTTTGAAAGATGAATATATCCATCTAATATATCTTTTTTAGTTCCTTTAAACTTTCCTATTTTTTTTGCTTTTTCCCATTCAAACCTACTGCAGATTTTATATAAAAATTTATACATCTTTCATAAAAAAAACCCGCCATCTTAATAAAAAGATAGCGGGTTTGTATTTTTTTTTAATGACTTTATAAACTAAAATCTAAGGCCTAAAGAAACTTGCGTAAGTATTGTTTCTAAGTAAGCAGTAGTTTTTGATCCAACATCTGTACCTTGTGATATTAAAACGATGTCTTCATAGTTCGAGTATTTATGTGCAAGTTTATAGTAGAAATTAGATTCTCCAATTCCTCCTTTAATACCTACACCAATCATCGCACCTAAAACATCTGTTGCATCTTTATAAGTAGAGCCAGTACCTAGTTTTTCTAGAGTATTGACATTTACCTGATGAATACCACCAGTTATGTAAAGTTTTTGGTTTGCAAACGAAGTTACTGGAGCTTCAACGTACACAGTTTTGTGTTCGCTAAACTCAGCTTTTGCAGTCTGAGTAATCGCTGTGTCCGCATCTAGAGTAGCTATTCTGTCCGTAGTAGTTCTTGAACCAGAACCAACTGAAGCTTCACCCGGCATATATTCTATACCGATAGCCGCATCGTTTTCAAAGATGTATTCAACAAAAACTGAACCAACTTCGATTCCCGTAGTAAGACCATCATGTTTAGTGTTGTGTTTTATAGTAGTTTCTGCCGCTTGACCACTGTTCTTAGGGTCTTCGTGACCTTCTGCTTCCACATCACCAGAACCTAATGTTACTCCGAATCCGATGTCAGCTTTTAGCTCTGTCGTCATTACAGCCATAAAGATCGCAAAGATCCCTAAAACTGATGCTAAATTTACTTTCTTCATATTATCTCCGTCTAAATTAAATTTAATTTAACTATAGTGAAATTAACTTATAGATATTTAAGTAAAGAGTCTTCATTTTTAATCTAGGTTAAAACAACGTAACTATTGAAAAAATGGCTTAAAACAAAGGTTTTAGTGTAGTAAATATGCAACATAATCGAATTAAATTCATAAGTTTTTTAATAAATTTGACGACCTTAAGATATAACAATTTTTTTTTATGAGATTCGTTTGTAATCTAACATTTAAGTGAGTTTGTCTAAAAAAAGAACCTATTTTAGCGCTTTTAACAGCTTCCTGATCATAATTGCTTAACTTTTAAATAGCCTGTCTCCAAAAAGATAAGTGATGTTAATTCTACGGGCTTCATACTCATCTTTAAAATTTATTTGATCTGTTTCATGAAAATAATCAGAATTAAATAAAACAGCCCTATTGAATTTATAAGGAACATTTACGCAATTAGCTTTATTTTTCTTTAACAATTTATAAATTTCATCTGCATTCATATTGTATTTTTGGAAGGTCCAATTTTCTGGTGCGGGTATATCGTAAACCTTTAAACCTCCTCTATTTTTATCATTATTAAATATATCCGGGGTAATCCAAAAATTTAAGTTAACTAATGCAAAATCAGCATGAATATTAATTCCTTTACCTAGCGTGGAGTCGTATTTAAAACCCCAAAATCTACCCAATCTATGTTTTCCAAATAACTTGGGTAATTTTTTTTTTAATTCCATTGCAATTTTTAAATGCAATGGGCTAATAAAACCTTTGTCCGAAAAACTTCCGAGGTATTTGTTTCTTCTTTCCTCTACCCAAATTTTTGATAATAAACAAAATTTTTGTAGTTCTATAATCGCTTTCTCTGATAAAAAGTTATCAATATATATAATTTGTTTACTACTATTAAAATACTCATCTTCTATATCTTTCCAGTTTTTAGAGGGATTAATACACCCTTCGCTAATATTTTGTGTTTGATAAATATAATGTTCTTTGTAAAAAGGTAAAAGAGAATTTACCTCATTATTAATTAGTGTAATCTTTTTATAAGAATTGTTATTTTCTTCTTTATTTTCATCGCGTTTTAAAATCTCATTACCAACTTTTATAAATTCTTTAATACCTTCAATTTTATAGTTGTTAGAAGATAAATAATTTGCCTGCTGTAAATCGTGTTTGAGGCGATATAACAGTATAGTTTTATCATCTAATGTAATTTTTTTCTGAAACATTTTTAAAGCTTTATAGCTAGATTGGACAGCTGCATTTATGTTGTCCAATTGACTAATATAGATGTTTGAAATATTAATTTGTGCTTCAATAGAGTTTGGATTTAATTTTAATGCATTTTCAAAATGACTAATTGCTTTATCATCTTCTCCCATCTTTTTAAAAACATTTCCAATATTATTATGTGCTTTAATAAAATTTGGGCTTATTGTAATAACTTTTTTGTAACATTTTATGGCATCATGAAATTCTCCAAGTTCTCTAAAAATAATCGCAAGATTAAAAATTGCCATTAAGCAGTTTGGGTCAATGTTTATAGCCTTTTGATAAGAATGTTTGGCACTATTTAAATCATTTAATTCTCTAAAAATAAGTCCAAGATTATTATGAGCATCTATATAATCAAATTTAATTTCGGTTGCTTTTTTATAAAATTTTTTTGATTTATTAAATTCTCTTAATCTTTGAGAAATTAACCCAAGATTATAATAACTTTCAGCATGGTTTGGGTTTATTGCTAATATTTCTTTAAAAAGAATTTGTGCTTCTTTAATGCTATTGTTTTCAAAATTTTTAATAGCTAAAGAAAATTTTTCTTCTACTATTTGGTAAATATTCTCTTGAGACATTTTTTTATTAATTTTATCAAAACTTACCAATCCCTTCCATTTGATCTGATTCAAAATATGCATCAAATATCAATGCGGATTTCATTTTTTATATTTATTAAAAACTTTACTTTTTTTAGGTCTAAATTTATTGTTTTTAATATTATTTTTGTGTTCTTGAAAAGCCAGCTTTTGCATTTTTTTCATTGCTTTTTTAGAGGACATTTAAGCTTTTCTCACTAATGGATTTAACCACGAACTCAGAGCCAAAATCTCTAAAAAAAATTTCATAATTTTTATTTATTAGAGTACCTTAGAATATTCTATTTGTGAATTCTTAGAGTTTTCGTTAGCCTAAAAAAATTTGTTATACATTGGGGCAGAAATTAAATATTTTAAATATTTTTTAATCCTGCCCCAAATGTTTTAAAATTTATTGAAATACGATTAAGCTTTTTGCAGATTTACTGCGGAAGGACCTTTTTCGCCGTTCTCAACATCAAATGTTAATTCTTCACCTTCATTTAACTCCATATTAGCTGCTTGAGCTGCAGAAGAGTGAACAAATACATCTTTTTCTTTATCATCTCTCTCGATAAAGCCGTAACCCTTAGTTGGGTTAAACCATTTTACTTTTCCTTTTATACTCATGTTATTTATCTTCCTTTTTTAGTTTATTTTTATTGTTAGAAAAAAACTAACAATAACATACCCCTTTAAGTTGATTTGGCGAGAAATGTCAAGTTATTGTATATCAAATTAATGGCTTAGAGTATCAGATTTTGACTTAGTTAAGTAAAGGCGATTTAATATCTTACCTCACAATACTGATTGATTGTACACTCGCTTAGAAAGCGCGTTTACAATCAATCTAATGTAATTTATCTACTTAATTCATAAAGTGGTTGTATGCCCACCATGCTGCACCTAGAACAATTATAACTTCCATTTTAACTCCCTCGTTTGATTTATTTAATCTTATACAACTATTTATTCTAATTTTAAATATTTATGTAAATAGAAAAAAAATTATTTTGACTCACGATAAGATGGTTTTTTATATACACTTTTTAAGTGTATATTCTTAAATTTATATTATCTCTCGCTATCTTAAATTAATGGCGGAGTGATACCAAACATTTATTTAAAAACGTAACTGCAATAATTGTGTTGGATTGTGACCACAGTGAGTAAAGATTCTTGACTCAAACTTGGTCACAAATTGTAGTAGACTTAAAAAAGATAAACAAAAAAAAGAATGGTTATGGGTTTGATGGACTGTTAGCTCAGTTGGTAGAGCGGACGACTCTTAATCGTTAGGTCGTGGGTTCGAACCCCACACAGTCCACATCATAAAAAGTTTATAACAGATATATGCAAAACCCTTCAATAAAATATATTTTAAAATTATCTATCCCTATTTTTTTTGCAAACTTAGCAATTCCATTTGTTGGAATTATAGACACTGGTTTAATGGGCAATCTTGGCAATTTATCTTATCTATCAGCAACATCTGTTGCAGCAAATTTATTTTCAATGATTTTTTGGAGTTTTGGTTTCTTGAGAATGGGTACTGTAGGTTTAGTCTCACAAGCGTATGGAAAGAAAGATTATTCAGAAATATTTAATATTGTTTTAAGAAATCTAATTTTTGTATTAACAATTTTCATAATATTAATCTCATTTCAAAATTATATTTTTAGATTAAGCTTAAATATTTTTGATCTATCAATTACAACCGAAAAATTTTATAAAGATTATTTTCAAATTCGAATTTGGTCAGCACCAGGTGAGCTAACATTATATATTATTACAGGTTTATTTATTGGCTTACAAAAGACTAAGATTTCAAGTTTAGTAGTAGGTTCATTTTCTATATTAAATATAATTTTAAGTATTATTTTTGTTACAAAATTTGATTTAAATATCAAAGGTGTTGCTTATGGAACTTTATTCTCAGCTTTAATAATATCAATATCTTTTATAATTTATACTTTTGGGTATTTAAACAGAATGTCTAAGATTGAAATTAAGATTGATGATTTGATAAACTTAAATAAAATTAAGAGCATATTTAATATTAATTTAAATATATTTATTAGAACAATACTTTTAACTTTTTCTTTTTTGTGGTTTACCTATCTCGGAAGCCAAATTGGGGAAGATTATATTGCCGCGAATGCTATTTTAATTAATTTAGTTTTTCTATCTGCTTTTATTTTAGATGCCTACGCTTTTTCTACAGAGGGAATGGTTGGCTATTCTCTTGGAAAAAATGATATCAATCTTTTTAAAAAAATTGTTAAAAATTCTTTTATTTTAAGTTCGATTACTGGATTGATTATTTCAATTATTTATTTCTTAATTAATAAGTTTGCTATTCAATTAATGTCTAACATTGAACTCATCAAAAATCTTAGTTCTTCTTATGCAATTTGGTTGATTATAATGCCTTTGATCTCTTCATTTTGTTATCAGTTTGACGGGATATTTATTGGAGCCTCACAGACAAAAGAGTTGCGTAATGCAATGGCTTTTTCAGTATCCTCATATGTAATCATCTCCCTAATACTAGTAGATCTTTTGGGTAACGCTGGTATTTGGATTTCACTATGTATATTTATGATCTTAAGAGCTTTATCCTTATATTACTATATAGATAAAATTTATTTAAGGTTTACTGTTATTAAGTCAATTTAATTAATCTTTTGTTAACCAGGTGCCCCAAAAATAGAAGAAGAATACATAAAAAAATGTTACTCTTAATCAAGAAAAGATAAATATAACCAAGAAAGAATAAATATTATGTCAACAAGATATAGCGGAAAAGCATTTAAAGATTCTAGCAGGATGAAAACAGCTAAACTCTCTACTAAAGAAAAAAGAAAACTTAAAAAAGAAAAAAAGAAGAATAAAGTCTAGAAAAAACATCTCCGATTGTGATCAAACCTCTTTTTTGCAATCTAAAAAAATCTTCAAAAGCTTAAATTAATGGCGGAGAAGATGGGATTCGAACCCACGATACGATTGCTCCTATACACACTTTCTAAGCGTGCGCCGAGAACTTTGCAGCTTTCTCAACTCTATTTTCTTAGTGAATAGCTCGATTCCAAAGTACTGACTTATCATAAATTTTTTGCTAGAATATTATGAAATGAAGATGAAAAATAACATCAAAAAAGAAATAAAAAAAATTAAGAAATCAAAAGTTACAAATTTTAAAAAAGAGAAAAAGCAGGACGAAGTTGACCTTTGGAAAGAAATACGCACAAACGTTAAACCTCTTGTTAAGGCATATTATAAATTCAATGAGAAGCGGAAAATTGTAAAACGAAGAAAAGAAGAAAAAAGATTAAAAGAAGAAGAACAACAGCGACTTAGAGAAGAGGAGTTGCTAAGAATCCAAATAGAAGAAGAAAAAAGACTTACAAAAGAGAGAAAAAAAGAAGAAGAAAAAATAAGAAAACTAAAAGCACAAGAAGAAGAAAAATTAGAAAATAAAAGAATAGTAGATGAGCAGGATGAGCGCATAAGACAAGAACAAATTTATAGAGAAAGATTAATAAAAGGTGATGAAGAAAGAATAAAACTACTTGCTATAGTTAAAGAATCAAGGGAAGAAGAAAGAAAATTAAGAGACGAAAGAAATTTGAAAATAACGAATAAATTTAATGAGGAACAAAATCTGAAAGATAAAGATCAAAAACTAAAAGAAGAAGAACAAAGATTAAAAAATGAAGAACAAAGATTAAAAAATGAAGAACAAAGATTAAAAAATGAAGAACAAAGATTAAAAGAAGTAGAAAAAATAAATTTGAAAAAGTTAAGAGAATCGAAGGGTGAGGAAAAGACGAAAAGATTAAATGGAGCGGTGCTATGGTTTAACGACAATAAAGGTTATGGTTTTATTAAAAGAGAAGATAAAGAAAAGGATATATTCGTTCATTTTTCAGCTGTACAAAATTCTGGTCTAGACAATTTAAAAAAAGACGAACAATTAACATTTGAAGTTGAGGATAGCGACAAAGGCCCTTCAGCAGTTAATTTACAAAAAACAGTTGATGAATTATCTCGCCCTCATTTAAAAGTAGTAAAATAATTGAGCTGAATGGTGATCAGAGTGTAATCAGATTCTTGGCTCAAGCTTGGTCACAAATTGTAGTAGGATTTAGTTATGAAAAAAAACTTATCCAGTTGCTTGGAATGTGGGGACAATACCTCTATTTTAACTCAAGTAAGCAGTGGTCCAGAAGTGGCACTTCTTTGTGCAAATTGTCATAGCCTTAAGTATTCAAAAGAGAACCAAAGTGAGATTGACCATAACGAAGACAAAGAAAGTTGCATTAAATAACACAAAGTCCGTTAATATTTTTTAACAACTGAAGCTGGCAGATTAGTGGATTAAGGTTTTAAATAATTATCTTTAATACTTTTTTTTAAAGTCTTACTAATTATCAATGCACCCTGTTCATTGGGGTGTATTCCATCACTTTGATTCAAATCAGGATTTAAAGCAACCCCTTGCAGCAAAAAAGGAATTAATGATAAATTATATTTTTTAGATAAATCTGGATAAATTTTATCAAAAGATTTTTTATAATTAAAACCATGAGATGTTGGGGCAATCATTCCCGCTAAAATAATTTTGATATTTTTATTTCGAGCAATAGTAATAATTTGCTCTAAATTTTTTTTAGTTTCTTCAGGATTAATTCCCCTAAGCATATCGTTTGCACCAAGACTTAAAATCACCAAATCAATATCACCTTCGGACAATGTCCATTCCGCTCTGTTAAGGCCACCCGACGAAGTGCTTCCTGAAACGCTGCCGTTTATTACTT